>JAEEGH010004023.1_pt1 | contig 38034 bp, 26 predicted proteins | sample 9134181 | NCBI WGS metagenome assembly JAEEGH01 (sample SAMN16246544, study PRJNA631951) | gut metagenome | biome: gut microbiome; feature: rumen; material: DP-attached | host: Bos | place: Iran: Karaj | collected 2018-10 | reverse complement strand
GGTTGGCTTCCATACAGCCATCCAGAAGAGGCAGAATCATACAATCCAACTGGTGGCCTGCACCTTTTATTTTATCTTTGGGCGAAGCACAAATGTAGTAAGTTGGGATTGATATATATTTGTCTATGCTATCTTGAAATACCCATAAGGTCAAGCATCCATTTTTAATGCTATATACGACAAAACAACCTTCTATGAAGTACGGACTACGCACAATCCCATTCTCATTGTCGAGTTCTTCCAGAATATCCATATGAAATTGAGTGAACTTCATATAGGATTTATCCATTGTTTCGATGAATGTTTTAGAGAATATGACAAGATTGCGACAATTGCCTCTCAAAAGAGAAAGCTCGTTAATTGCATTTTCTCGGTCTGAGTCTATGCGGTTATCAATGTTTTTGCACCAATTAAGGATGCTTTGTGGCAAGTTTCTATTGTCGAGATTAAACAGGTACCGAAATAGAGTTATGTCATTGATACTTTTCTTCATAATGTCTGCAAATACATTGATTATTTGAACGTTTTGTCCAACTCTTTCTTAATTGCTTTATACGCAAGTTTTTGGTCTTGTGATATAGACAAACCTATTCCACTGGACTTTACAACAGCCACACTTTGATTTGTATCATAGTCGTAGAAACTAATTGATATGTATGTGTGACCGCCATCCCATTTTTCAGTCTTAACGTTGATTCTTGGGGATAAGACTCCTTCTCCTTTATTGATAAGACTACGAGCCTTCTCAGGAGAAACAACTTGAAGTTTCTGTGAAATGTCATTTTGAACCATCATGAGAATGTCTGCCAGTTCAGCATCTCCTTCATCTTCATTTCCAAACACGACATATTTGTACTTTGAGAAATCGCTACCGTTCGCTACTGTGGTCACGCTTTTCGATGAAGCGCAAGAAACTATCAATAGCGAAAAAAAGCAAATTATTATATATATTATCTTCTTCATGAGCTTTGATTTGTGATTTAATTTACTCTATAGTTTTCGATAACTTCTTCTACCATCTGGATTGTGTTTTGTTGAAGTAATCGGCATTGCTGCTGAATATCAGTGGGTTAGTTAATTGAATTGTCAATCTTGAAAAGATGAATTTTGTTACTATGCAGCTTTAACGGCTTTCAGAGTTTCAGTACACTTTTGGCGAGCCTCGTTAATATCAGTCGTGTTGATTGTGTTAATTTGATCTCCACCAACTGTCTTATTGACGAGCTTGATCTTACACATGTGATAAAGAAGACCTACAAGCATTACGACATTGCTTATTATTGTCTTATCTGCTTCACGTAGATCTCTCCAATCTACATTTCCATCAGTATTCTTATTTGAATCAACTATAAATCTCATGGCCTTAAACTGGTCATTATAGATATTATTTGCCATGTTCAAGTCATTAAAGTAGTTCTTTGCAGCATCGTTGAGTTCTTCAAGATACTTGCATATCTTATTGATAACTTTTTCGTTTTCCAACATCTGATTATACGCTTTATCAGCTTTGCCAGAAATACTTGAACCTACCATGCTAAAGATAATACCACCAACGAGCAAACCGACACCAAGTGTTGCACCACTAAGAACCGCACTACCAAGAGCCATACCGCCGCCACCAGCAGCAATAGATCCACCGCCGAGGGCTGCAAGTGTTGCATTTGTAGCAGCTACACCTGTCAACGATGATATTGCAGTTCCTGTTGATGCAGTACCAAGTGCCATGACAGCGGCAGTTGTCGCACCCGAAGCAGCAAATCCACCAGCCGTACCCAATGCAGCCCCCCCTAATCCTCCGACCAAAATACTTGCTCCAACGGACGCCTGCTCCAATTCTTTTGGATCAAACTTAGGAATATCAACATTTCCAATCTTGATTTCTGCAAAAGAAGGACGGTTTTTAATTTTTTCGACTACATCTGCAAATTGCTTAAACGATGAAAGGATATTCATTTCAAGAGTACCTAATTCATCCATGGTTTTACAAGCTTGTTCATCAATAGACTTGTGACGCTTTTGGTTTTCTTCGTCACGTTTTTTGGCTTTTTTCAAAGTGTCATTTGCATCAGCCATATCAATAGCTCCCTTGACACCTGCGCCAACTCCAGTAATTGCAGCAACACCTGCAGCAATACCTAAAATCAAAGGTAGTGGCATAATTGATTAGAATTTAGATTTTAAAAATTTACATATTTTATAATTCTCTGAATAATAGTCTTCTTCAGACATATAATTCTTAAATATCTTCTCATATGATTCGTCAACGCGACACAGCAGTGGACGCTTGTCATAAATAGAACAAAGATTGTTCAACAAATACTTGCATGTACCATCACCTCTGTCGAGTTCTGCATACACAGGGTTACCTGCAAGTGATTTACAGCATAGCCCACATTTATCACACTTGAACATTAACTAAATCCCCATGAGCCTTCTCTGTCAGTCCAAAAAGCATCTTCGTTCTTATACGATAAAGCTTGCCACGGAAGTTCAAGCCCAATTTGTTGATATAAATTCAGCAAACGCTTGTTTAGAACATCAGGACTCATATCACATGAAAGAGATTTGACGGCAGAGTGTATTATTGCAATTTCTTTCTTGAAATTTTCCAAATCAATACTGAATAAATCTGCACTATACTTTTCCAATAAGATGGCTTGCTCTCGATAATACATCACAACCTTATCAACAGACGGAATCCTATTTAGGATTGAAACAATCCAGTTAATAGCTTTATTATTATCAAGCATATACAGAAGCGAACAGCTCATTATGCCAGTAACTAAAGTACCACAAAACGTTTGGACAATTGTTCCAACAACAGGTATTGCACCTACTGCTGTATTTGTAATTAGTTCAGACACCATGGTACCTGCTACGACACTAGCACCTGTTGCAAGAATCTTTGCAGCTGCACGTATTCTTTCACCAGGGGGAAGACAGTCTGGATTGAACAAAAGAATCTTTGTTGCAGAAACAAGGGATGACCAGGACTGTCTTAGAATTCTGACAAGGCTTTTTGCAGTAGTAAAAAAAATATTACATAAAGTTGTAGTAAGAGAGGATAATACTCCTGCAATAGCACCATCAAGAAATCTTTCCATCAATGCCTTGTACTTTGACTTCGCATTGATTAGTCCCTGTTTTACACCTTCTCCTATACTAAGAAACAAAGACTCGCCACTGCTTTTTCCTGCCTTAATTGCATCTTTTACAGCGAACCAAATTTCACTGAACACTAATCCAAGTACTTGACGCACACCCATTTTGAAACCTGTCTTAGCAGCAGCAAATGTAGTGTCTCTAAAAAAAGCCTTACTAGTATAATATGCTCTATTGATTTTCGCATCGTAAGCCTTTTTGGCTTTTTCATAATGAGCCAAAAGTTTTTGTTTAGTCTCAGAATCTAAATCTGGATGGTCGTTCACATAAGCCTTAATGTCAACCATTTCCAATGGCGCATCGCAGCCATGTTCCCTACGGTATTGCTCATTTTTCGCTTTTGCCCATGCACCCATTGATGCATTGAGACCTTTGTTCGTCCATGCGAAATTGACCGGATCATCTGCAAGTGATTGACCTGATAAGCCAGATAAAACTCGACCTCTATCATCGTGAATAGATTTACATTCAATAATATGGTCTAATTCAGCCTTTCTATCAGGACTTATAGCATTTGTATGCCCATAAAAACCGATTTTACCAGACTGATATTGATCATCAATATCTTTATACGTTTCTTGCCAAGTTTCTCTTGCTTCGTGTTTTGTGCGCTGAAAGTTTCCACCTGCGTGATAACTCCGTGCATCATAATCTGGACGATTATTATAAGCGGACTCATTGGATGAGTTCTTGTAACCCATTAACTCATCTTGACCAATCTTTCGTACATTATGAATGGTATCTACGTCACCTCCATGTTGATCTTGAATTAAAAAATCAAGGCCAAACGAGGTGATTAGACTATCGATTATCACCTTTTCATATTGTTGAAATATACTTGAATAAGCATTACGCTCATCAAGTACAGCCGCAGTAGCAACTCCAACAACAAAATTACTATGTGTAGGCAGATCATTATTTTCCATCGTAATGCCATTTATCTGCTACAAAAGTACAATATTTCTTTTAAATAACGCTCAAACCTCACTAAAAATTTATGTATTTGCGCAAAATCAGTATGCTATTTTCAAATTTACCTGGCAAAACTCGCTTTTAGGCATCCTTATGATGCTATCTATGACTATTTGTGCGTATGGGAACATGACATTAAATAGTACTCCATGAATGAATGATTAAGTGACGAACATCCTCATTACGTAATGTACTTATTCGTCCTTCTTCTTCATACACTTCAAATACTAGAATGAAAAAACAATGATATCCACATTAAGATTTGTTAAGCAGATGTTTTCATTTTGGGGTTTCTGAAATTTTTGTTTCTGATTTGTTACTTTGAGGTTCTTTCTGCTCAAATTTTATAAAGTTTGGTTTACAAAGATACATATTTTCTATAAATTAGAATTAATAAACTCTGATTTTTTGCAATATTTTCACCTTTTTCCCTAAATATCGCTTAGGCTTTAGAAACGAATTATGCTAATTAAAATAATTTTTTTTCACGAATCATATTAATAATAATGTGTTTTCCCAATTATAAAAATTAAAATTAATTCTTTGCAAGCAAAGCGTCACTGCGTGCCGAGCGAGAATAATTCGTTTCCAAAAAAACATAATAATTCGTGTCCACGCCAACCACGAATACATTTTTCCGTAAGGCGAGACCTGACATTTAGAACAATGCCTGAACACCGTTTTGCCGCCCCAAAACGTAAAAGCTATCCTTTTACCACGTAAAAGGATAGCTTTTACATCCTAATACGATAGCTTTTACCACGCAAAAAGCATGCTTCTACACCATGAATCACCTCCAATCCTGACCTCCTCGCCGACATTTAGACCACTAAAACATACTTTTAGACAAAAGCATAAAAATTGCAAAAAAACGACATTCGATTTTTGGGGCTTTTCACCCATGCTACGGCAGACTGATGTTATTGTAGGCTTCTTGTCCACCATAACCGAGAAACGCCGCCAGAAGCGACTTTTCAGACAGTGGAGAATTAGAACAATCCCCGTTGCTTGAAAACTGTAAAATTGTTGCGATACGTCTTAATGTAACGGTTCCCAATAAACGGAATTCTCATTATCTGTACGACTGCATAATCCAGCATTAGCGAACATACCCTCGAAACTAAGGTCTTCGTCAACCTTTGGCAAGTGTATGCATATTGTTGAGTTTTTAACGGACTATTGTGAGAAACAACAATCAAATGACCGTAAAAAAGTAGTTACGCGAAGCGCATAACCATCTAAAAACGTAAAAGTTCAGCAAAATAGGTATTTTTTCGCTTAATTATTTGCACAGTTCGAAAAAAATGCGTAACTTTGCATCGGTTCAGTGGAATGAGAGGCTCACACAGAGTCTCTCATTCTTGTTTTTCAATTCATAATGTAAGAAACTAAAAATCAATATTTGCAGGGATTACGATAATCCCACCGGAAGATTTATGATAGAGAAAGAAAAAGTCAAGAGTATTGTAGAGGAGTGGTTAGAGGGCAAAGAGTATTTTCTTGTAGATGTAGAGGTAACACCTGACGACCGCATAGTAGTGGAGATAGACCATGCCGACGGCGTGTGGATAGAGGACTGTTGCGACCTTAGCCGCTTCATCGAGGCACACCTGAGTCGTGACGAGGAAGACTACGAACTTGAGGTAGGCAGCGCCGGAATAGGTCAGCCTTTCAAGGTTGAGCAGCAATACATAAACTGCATAGGCAAGCAGGTAGAGGTGCTCAATGCCGACGGCATGAAGTACAAGGGCACCCTGCAGGGCGTTGACGGCAGACAGTTTACCATGACCACGCAGGAGAAGCAACGCCAGGAGGGCAAGAAACGCCCAGTACTCGTAGATGTAGAGCATACCTTCAGCATGGACGAGGTGAAGTACTGCAAGTATGTGCTTGACTTCAAGTAAGAAAAGGTTGAAAGTTGAAAGTTGAAAGTTGAAAGTTGAATGAGAAATGGGAGGAGAGTTGAAAGATGTTAGAGAGTGTAAAAAGCAAACGAATAAAAAGTAAATAAAAATATAAAATGGCAACAAGAATCAAAGAACAGCAACCAAGTATGATCGATACTTTCCGTGAGTTCAAGGAAACGAAGAATATCGATCGCACCACTCTCGTCAGCGTGCTTGAGGAGAGTTTCCGCAATGTCATTGCAAAGATTTTCGGCAGCGATGCCAACTTCGATGTCATCGTGAATCCAGACAAGGGTGACTTCGAGATATACCGCAACCGTGTGGTAGTACCAGACGGCGAGGTGGCAGACGAGAACAAGGAGATAGCACTCTCTGAGGCACAGAAGATAGAGAGCGACTACGAGGTAGGTGAGGACGTGTCAGAGCGTGTTGACTTCGCCAAGTTCGGTCGCCGCGCTATCCTCAACCTTCGCCAGACGCTTGCCAGCAAGGTGCTTGAGCTTGAGCACGACTCTCTCTACAACAAGTACAAGGATCGTGTGGGCGAGATTATCACAGGTGAGGTTTATCAGATATGGAAGCGCGAGGTACTCGTGATAGACGACGAGGGCAACGAGCTCATACTGCCAAAGGCAGAGCAGATACCATCTGACGTATATCGCAAGAACGAGGCTGTCAAGGCAGTCATCGAGCGTGTCACCAACGACAACAACAACCCGAAGATCATACTCTCACGCACGTCACCTCTCTTCCTGCAGCGTCTGCTGGAGTCTGAGGTTCCTGAGATAGCTGAGGGTGTAGTGGCAGTGCGCAAGATAGCCCGCATCCCTGGTGAGCGCGCCAAGATAGCCGTAGAGAGCTTCGACGACCGCATCGACCCAGTAGGAGCATGCGTAGGTGTCAAGGGTAGCCGCGTACACGGCATAGTACGTGAGTTGTGCAACGAGAACCTCGACGTAATCAACTTCACACAGAACACCAAGCTCTTCATACAACGTGCACTCGCACCTGCACAGATCAACAGCATCACCCTCAACGAGGAGGAGCGCAAGGCCGACGTATATCTGCGCCCAGAGGAGGTGTCACTCGCCATTGGCCGCAGCGGTCAGAACATCAAGCTCGCTTCCATGCTCACCGAATACACCATCGACGTTTACCGTGAGCTCGACGACGCAGTTGACGAGGAGGATATCTACCTTGACGAGTTCAACGACGAGATTGACCAGTGGGTTATCGACGCCATCAAGGGCCTCGGACTTGAGACAGCCAAGCAGGTACTCAATGCTCCACGTGAGATGCTTATCAGCAAGGCTGACCTGGAGGAAGAGACCGTTGACAATGTACTGAGAGTACTCAGCGCAGAGTTTGAGCAGCAGTAAGCCATGGAAAGAATAGAAAGGGAAAAGTAAAAAGGAGAAGGTATGATTAAGCCGCAGACTTGCTCATATATACAATAAATCCTTTTACATGCAGCCTTACGAGGGCTGGTTATTCCATAGAAGTGGTCTCGCAGAGCCTAATCATACTTTTAAATTTTTAATTTTTAACTTTTAATATAACATAGATGAGTATAAGACTTAATAAAATAATAAGAGAACTCAATATCGGTCAGAAGACAGCCGTGGACTTCCTCGCCAAGAAGCCTGAGCTGGGTGAGGTCAGGGACGACCTCTCGTTCAAGCTCAACGATGCGCAGCAGAATGCGCTCGTGGCAGCCTTCAAGAGCGACAAGGAGGTTCACACACAGGCTGAGAAAATGTTCAAGAAGCCTGAGAAGAAACCATCCAAGAAAGAGAATAAGGTTCAGGCGGCTGCTCCTGAAGAGAAAGCCGTTACGCCAGGCGAGGCTCTGCTGCAGCGCCAGGCAAAGCCTCTCGGCAAGATAGACCTTGATGCCCTCAACGGCAAGCCTGCCAAGAAGGAGGAGGCTCCTAAGGCCAGTGCCGAGGCTAAGCCGAAGGAAGAGGCTAAGCCACAGGATGCACCAGCACCACAGCCTGAGGCTAAGCAGGAGAAGCCTGCAGAGGCTGCTCCGGCTCCAGCACCACAGCCTGAAGCCGAGAAGAAGGCTCAGGAGCCTGCCGTTGCAGAAAACAACGACAAGGCTGAGGAGGCTAAGCCGCAGGCTGCTGCCGAGAAGAAGGACGAGGTGGAGATCTTCACACTGAAGAGTGACCGCAAGACCATAAAGCGCCCTAACGTCATAGGCACCATCGACCTCTCTGCCATCAACCAGAGCACTCACCCTAAGAAGAAGACCAAGGAGGAGCGCCGCAAGGAGCGTGAGGAGAAAGGCGAGAAGAAGAAGCGCGTACGCATAGGCAAGGAACGCGTGGACGTCAACGACGCAGCTAACCAGCAGCAGGGCGGCAAGAACGGCAAGAATGCCCGCACTACCGCCGGCAAGGCCGGAAATCAGCAGCAGGGCACCGGTAAGAAGAAGAAGAACAAGAAGAAGGGCAACCAGCCTCAGGAGGTAAGCGAGGAAGACGTAGCACGTCAGGTAAAGGAGACACTGGCACGTCTTACCAGCAAAGGTACCCAGACCAAGAAGGGTGCCAAGTACCGTAAGGAGAAGCGCGACGCCGCAGCGCACCAGCGTGAGGAGAACGCACTGAACTCCGAACTGGAGAGCAAGACGCTGAAGCTTACCGAGTTCGTTACCGTATCAGAGCTTGCCAACATGATGGACGTACCTGTTACGAAGCTCATCGGCACACTCATGTCGGTAGGTATCATGGTAAGTATCAACCAGCGCCTCGATGCTGAGACCATCAACCTCGTAGCAGACGAGTTCGGCTTCACCACCGAATACGTCAGCGCAGAGGTTCAGGAGGCTATCCACGAGGAAGCCGACGATGAGAACGACCTCGTATCACGTGCACCGATCGTTACCGTCATGGGTCACGTTGACCACGGTAAGACATCGCTGCTCGACTACGTACGCAATACCAACGTCATTGCCGGTGAGGCAGGCGGCATCACGCAGCACATCGGTGCCTACAACGTACGTATGGAGGATGGCCGTCGCATCACATTCCTCGACACCCCTGGTCACGAGGCGTTCACCGCCATGCGTGCCCGTGGTACACAGGTTACCGATATCGCCATCATCATCATAGCAGCCGACGACTCTATCATGCCTACCACCAAGGAGGCCATAGCACATGCCCAGGCTGCCAACGTACCTATGGTGTTTGCCATCAACAAGATTGATAAGCCAGGTGCCAACCCTGACAAGATACGTCAGGACCTCGCATCCATGAACCTCCTCGTTGAGGAATGGGGCGGTAAGTACCAGTGCCAGGAGATCAGTGCCAAGAAGGGTACCGGCGTTGAAGAGCTCATGGAGAAGGTTCTCCTTGAGGCTGAGATGCTCGACCTTAAGGCAAACCCTAACCGTAACGCTACAGGCTCCGTCATAGAGTCATCGCTCGACAAGGGAAGGGGATACGTCAGCACAGTGCTCGTAAGCAACGGTACGCTGAAGGTTGGCGACATCGTGATAGCAGGCACCGCATGGGGCCGCGTGAAGGCTATGTTCAACGAGCGTAACCAGAACGTAGAGAAGGCCGGTCCGGCAGAACCAGTAATCGTATTGGGTCTGAACGGTGCGCCACAGGCAGGCGACTCATTCCACATCATGGAGACCGAACAAGAGGCAAAGACCATTGCCAACAAGCGTATGCAACTGCAGCGCGAGCAGAGCCTCAGAACCACCAAGATACTGTCTCTGGAGGAGATTGCACACCGCGTAGCGCTGGGCGAGTTCCACGAGCTCAACCTCGTAGTCAAGGCAGACACACAGGGTTCTGTGGAGGCACTTTCCGACTCATTCATCAAGATGTCAACCGAGAAGGTACAGGTAAACGTCATAATGAAGGCCGTAGGTCAGATATCAGAGAACGACGTAATGCTTGCCTCTACCGCCGAGAACGGTATGATAGTAGGCTTCCAGGTACGTCCTTCGGCAGCTGCCAAGAAACTGGCAGAGCAGGAGGGTGTGGAAATCAACACCTACTCTGTCATCTACGACGCCATGGACGACATCAAGGCAGCCATGGAGGGTATGCTCGACAAGGTTAAGAAGGAGGTTTCTACCGGTCAGGTTGAAGTCAAGGAAGTCTTCAAGATTTCCAAGGTTGGTGCCGTGGCTGGATGTATGGTCACCGACGGCAAGGTACACGCGAAGGACAAGGCACGTCTCATCCGCGACGGTATCGTAATCTTCACGGGCGAGATAAACGCCCTGAAGCGTTACAAGGACGACGTCAAGGAGGTTGCCACTGGTTTCGAGTGTGGTATCTCTCTCGTCAACTTCAACGACATCGTTGCCGGCGACATCATCGAGACCTTCACCGAGATTGAGGTGGAGCAGAAACTCTAAGAAGAATAAACAGACCCACACACCCTTCTCTGTGGAGGGTGAAAAAATGGTGTCCTGAATAATGATAAAATAGCGGAAGGGTAAAAAGGGGCTGGTGCTTTGATGCGCTAAACTCTTTTTACCCTTCCGCTATTTTCGTTTTTTCTCCCCTTCTCAATCGTATTGAACTAGCTTTTCCTGCCCACCGGATTTTGCACTTTAAGGCATGGTCTCAATCGTTCGCAAATCCCACGATGTCTTTTCGATTTTTCACCATGCATCCATAACAGAATCCTCAAAGCTTAATTCTTAACTCTTAATTCTTAACTCTTAACTCTTAATTCTTAACTCTTAGCTCTTAATTCTATCACCTCAAGGTCCTTTATGTCCCTGCCGTCTATTACAAAGCGTACGAGCGTGCGTACAGGTTGCTGGCCATACAGTCCGGCAGCACCCGGATTGATGTGCAGGCAGTGGAACTTATGGTCGTACATCGCCTTCATGATGTGTGAATGACCAGAGATGAAAAGCTGGGGAGTATTATACTGTATAGTCCACATAACACTGCGATCATACCTACCAGGATAGCCGCCAATATGCTTCATCAGCACGTCAACATCCTCGCACCTGAAGCGCAGCACCTCCGGAAACTCATGCCTTACCACGTCGCCGTCGATATTACCGTAAACGCCACGCAGCGGAGCTATCTCACGCAGGCGGTCAGCTATCTCTATGCTGCCAAAGTCACCGGCATGCCATATCTCGTCACACTCCTTGAAATACTGTTCGTACCTGTCATCCCAATGTGAATGGGTATCAGATAATAGTCCTATTTTCTTCATTACCTTTTTTCCTTTCCTTTCTTTATTAACGCACTACAACGACAAATTATTATTTTCTTGGGGGAAGTTAGAGGGGAGTTAGAGAAAAATAAGGGGAAGATAAAGGGGAGTTAAGAGACAATAGCGCCAGACTGTCTGAATACAAATTACAGAGTATTCTGACTTCCACTAACTACCCCTAACTCCATATATAAAAAAGATCAGCCTCCAGTTATAAGATAACCAGAGGCCGACACCTTATTTATAGAAATCAAATTAGTTAGTTCTTCTTACCCCAATAGGTCTTGCTGCCTGTAGTACCGGCATAGACTATTGTGTGCTTGCGTGGAGAAGCCTCCCAGTCACACTCACGCTGTACCTTCAGCTGTACGCCGTTGATGGTGAGGGTATTCGTAGAGGCATTGAACGTCCACGTCTTGCCGTTCCATGTGCCACCGCTTACGGTGCCGTCAGCAGCGAGAGTCAAGGTCTCAGATGTCTTCATGTTACCCAAAGAGTAGCTGAGGTCAATGTTCTCCCATGTACCTACGAGTTCGTCAGAGGTGATTGCCACCTGTGGCACTCCGGCATAGCGCTCTGGCATGACAACCGGCCAACCGTTAGACTGCCACTGTATGCTGCGCACGCCGCCGAGCATCACTGCGTTTGGTGCATTGCCGCCGGCATCAGTTGGGAAGCGCTGCTGTGAAGCATAGAAGTAGTTGCCCTTGCCGTCATCGAATACGGCACAGTGGCTGATACCTACCCACCCCTGGTTGTCGTTGAACTTGTATGGGTGAGTGAGCACCGTGATGGCATCGCCGCCGTTGGTGCAGTCAGTACCGTTGATGTTCTTGTAAGGACCGTCTATGTTCTCAGAACGTACCACGCGGGTGTTGTAAGGCACGTCGAGTCCGTCGTAAGCCATGAAGAGGTAGTAGTAACCATCGTGGTAGATTACCTCAGGAGCCTCAGAGCCTTGCCAGCGAGAGCCTGCTGTGCGACTGAAGATACGCTTGCCATAGCCGTTGGCAGCCAATCCGGCAGCACTCGTAGCCCATGGGTCACCCAGTTCGGTGATGGTCTTACCCGTCTCGACGTTCAACTGTACGGCAGCGAAGCCAGAGTGCCATGAACCATAGATAAGCCAGTGCTCACCCTCAGGAGTGATGATGAACGATGGGTCGATAGCATTGAAATAGAAATAACCATCCCAGTTGTCAGTGCCTGAACGCGCCCAGCCGTCCTTTCCCTTGTCAGAAGAAGAGCAGAGCACGAAGCCCTTGTCCTCCCACTGGTTAGATGCGGGATCACTGGTCTCCATCATACCGATGAAGGCGCGCTCGCCCCATGAGCCGTCGAAGGCTTCAGATGTAGGATTGCCGGTCTTGATATAGTTGTCAACCACAATGCTGTAGTACATACGGTAGAGGCCTTCCTTGACCTTGCGAACCGTAGGAGCCCAGTAGCCATACTGAGGGTTGGTGACGGCTGGCAGGCCCTGCTTCTCGCGTATCTCGTTAAGTTTGGTGAGTACCCATGCAGGAGCATCTGTCATGGTGCCGCCGAGGTATTCCCAGTCAATGAGATTGCGTGAGCGACGAGCATGGAAGTGTCCGCCGGCAGTGTGTGCGTTGCCGTAAGAGGCATCGGTTTGGTACATGTAGTAGTAGCCGTCGTCAGCCAGCATCACAGATGGGTCGTGTACGTTGGCGAGGTTCCACTGTGAGCGTTGTGCCCATGATGCTATGTCACGATAGTCATCAACGTATGAAGGAGCAGTCCATGTGTCGAGGGAGTAAGCCTTCCCTTTGGTGGTGAATGTCACCACATCAGAGTATTTCACACCATAATCGGTCTCGGCAAAAGCTCTGATATAGTAGGTTGTTGACTCTGCCAGTCCTGTAATGCTGACAGGTACGTTTACGCCACGTGAGCGCACCACCTTGCTGCCATCTATGGTAGGGTCCTGCTCTGTGCTGTAGCAGATGCCCACCGCCCCTTCATGCACACTGCGTCCGTAGGCAGTCATGGTGATGGTAGCGTCATACTCGGTGACGGTAGCCACCACAGGAGTTTCAAGTGTTGTATCCTCAGGTGGTGTAAAATCGTCGCTACATGCAGCCAGTACGAGACCGGCTGCCGTGTAGCAAAATATCTTTGATAGTTTCTTCATATTTTTATTGTTTATGAGATTATAACAGCTTTAGCTTAATGAGCCTTAGCGAATAATTATGCATTATGCATTGTGAATTGTACATTACTCAAATGTCAGGTGACAATGGTCAACCGTAAACTGGAAATTGAAATCATTAGGATCGGTAACGGTATTGAGGTCTATATAATTCTGTATATATGTCTTACCGTCATTACCTACCATTTCACACTTGACGTCAGCCTTACCATTACCCTTGTTTGTAACATGTACGGTAACGACAGCCTCTTCCATAGCAGCCAACCAATTTTCCCAATTTCTGCCATCTTCTACAGCCTTGGTTACGTGGGCATCTTGCTCATCAGCACTGAAGCTACCACCCCAGCACCAGTTATCTGCACGAAGTACGCCATATTCGTAATTAGAAGAGTTGGTAAGTACTACCAAGAAGTTCTGGTAGTTACCACCACCGCCGCTATAGTTCTTGAAGCGCGTCATATATGTCTTGCCTGCAGGAACCTTTATACTCGTAGAACGCGCTCCGAAGAATTCTGTTGAGTTATCGTCTGCACCTACAGCATCGTCAAACTCAATATGGCTATGGTCAATAGAGAAGCGGACATAGAAGTCGTCAGGGTTAGTTACGGTGTTCAAGCCTTTGTACTCCTGTGTATATGTCTTACTATCGTTACCCACCATTACATACTTGACGTCAGCTTTTCCGTCGCCGGTGTTGGTAACATATACCGTTACCTTTGCGCCATCCATTGCAGCCAGCCAGGCAGCCCAATCCCTGCCATCTTCTATAACCTTGGTTACGTGGGCATCTTGTTCATCAGCACTGAAGCCAGAACCCCAGCACCAATTATCTGCACGAAGTACACCATATTCGTAATTAGAAGAATTGGTGAGTACGGTCATGAAGTTCTGGTAGTTACCACCACCAGCGGTGTAGTTGGTGAATGTAGTTACGTATGTCTCACCTGGAGCCACCTTGATCTTCTCTGAGCTTTCGCTGAAGAATTCACTACTATTGTTAGTAGCACCTACGCAGGTGTACATCTTATCAACTACCTCAAATTCTGCCGTTGCAATTACTGGTGTTGTGCAGTTATTACCTTGTGAGGTCTTGTTATAAACCGCTACAAAGCCTTTCTGACCCAATGTGTTGGTGTTAGGCACCCTCAATATTTGCAACTCAGAGGCATCAACAGTCTTAGCCGAACCGTCGGCAAACTCTACAGTTGCTGTCACTGCAGACATCAAAGCCTCCATATCCGTACCCTGAAGCACCTTCTTTGGCACATTGTTCAGTGTCATAGATACTGGTTCTTCGTCAGTTTCAGCAACATCGCCAAACACGATGTAAGACTTTTCCAGCGAGAATGTGAAATAGAGATCATCAGGGTCTATACCCTTGATATCAACATAGTTCTGCTTATAGGTATTACCATCAGAACCAAGCATCGTTATGCCTATTTCTGCAGTGCCGTCGCCCTTGTTAGTGATGGTGGCTGTACATTTAGCCTTGCTCATAGCGGCAAGCCATTTTGCCCAGTCCCTGGAGTCGTTTTCCATTTTCTTCGTACAGAAGTTATCGCTTTGCGCACCATCAGTATAAGTGGTATTCCAACACCAGTTGTCAGCACGGAACACACCATACTCATAATAACCATCCGTACCACTTGGTATGCCATTACGCAAGATGATGATAAAGTTGCTGTAGTTGGTGTTACCACCATAGTTAGTGAATTTTATTCTGTAGGTTTCACCTGGCTCTATCTTCACGTCGTCAGTCATTTCACCGAGGAAAGCTGTTGACTTTTCTTTGTTACCAAGTATTGACGGGTTAGGTATTATTTCTATAGCATTATCATCATCGCTTGCACCTGCAGCCTCGTTTATTTTGTCTTGCAACCAATCTGGTGCCAATATATCATACAGATCTGCTCCCTCACAACTTGCAAGCATTACCATGAGGAGTGCCGCGCAGCATGCTGTCGTTAATCTTTTTATATATTTCATAATATCTTCTTTTTTATGAATTATGCCACTATTTCTTTACAGGATGGATGGTCCAGCCTTTTGATGTGTGGTAAGTTGCATTGTTAGTATTGTAGTTAGCAGAGTTTCCGCGCAAGTTGGCATTGGCATCGAGCAATCCCTGATAAATTGGAAGGAATTCATGTCCTGCTATAAACGCATTATAAGAACTCTTCAGCTCTGAGTCTTTTCCGATGTCACTGTAGTTTACTGCGTCTTTTACCTTTGCAGGGTCTGCAGAACGACGGAATGTGCCATGCTCCTTGAGCTGCTGCAGTCGGTCTGGAGCATAGAAGAATCCCCAGCGTATGAGGTCGAAGCCACGGCCAAATTCACAACCGAACTCCTTAGGACGCTCTACGTTTGCAATCTGCTCGAAGAGTGCGTCTGCGTCAGCAAAATCTGACAACTGGAGGTTTGCCAGTTTTGCACGTGAGCGCACCTTGTTAATCCAATCGATAGCCTGTTGTGTAGGTCCGTTTACCTCGTTCTCACACTCGGCAGCGCGAAGCAGTATGTCAGAATAGCGCATAAGGCGCATATTGATACCACAGTACAATCCTGTTACAACACTTGAGTACAGTCCTGTGCGGAAGTTTGTATTCTTTGCTATTGGCAGACCACCATTGTTTTCGTTTACGATGATATTCTCCGTAGCCGACATAGCTGAGCCGAATGCACTATTTCCATATTCAAAATTCTCCCAGTCATCCTCGTAGGTTCCGACAGTCCAGTAGAGACGAGGATCAAGAGTGTTGTTAACAGTTTTCTCCTCTTTGAAGAGGTTGTAAAGCCATGGTGAAGCTGCTAAATCAGCCCAACCGCCGAACTTAGATGGAGTGCAGTTTGACTCTATGGCGTGTCCCTGCGTAGGGTTGGAAGTAGCATTCACAGGAGTCCACTCCAGGTCTGCGCCTTGCGTGCCGTGGTCAAGGTACTGTACCTCGAAGAGGCTCTCATCGTTGTTCTCGTATGCAGAACCCTCACGGAAGTTATCACCATAGTTAGCCATCAACTTGTATGAGCCATACTTCTGATTGCCACCGTCAGAGGTGCTGAGTATATCCTTCAGTACAGCAAGAGCCTCCTCATACTTGTGGCGCTGCATCAAAGCACGAGCATAGTATCCGGCAGCAGCACCGCAGGTAGCACGTCCTTTGGCCCATTCGCCACCTTCGTCACGCTTTGGCAATAATGTCATGGCTTCCTTCAAATCTGCCTCTACTTGGTCGAAAACGGCATCATAGGTGCTACTTGGGAATGCCATTTTCTCAACAGACTCATACTGGCCATAGTCTGTTACGAGTGGAGGGTTCTGATAGTATCCAGCGAGATTGTAATATGACAGACCTCTAAGGAAGAGAGCCTGGCCGCGTGCCTGTTTCTTAGTGTCAGACACTCCTTCACTTTCTGCTGTTACGCCTTCTGTTCTTTGCAATATAAAGTTACATACATTTATTGTATAGAACCAATCGCGCCAAGGCCAGTGAAGTCGTTCACCATCAACACCAGTAGAAATACCAGTAAGATCATCAGATTCTATATACCAACCTTGCGAACAGTTCCACACCTCGTCACCGCGACACATGTCAAAACCATAACCTACACGTGAGTATGTGCCCTCCATACGTATGTGGTTATATGCGGCTATGACACATTCCTCCAGCTCATTGTCTGTATATCCAAATGTCGCCGAGGTCTGTCTGTTTGGATTTATCAACTCCAGCTTGTCATCGCACGATGTCAGTGCGGTGATGCCGAGCATTAGGGCTAATGAATATTTATATAGTTTCATATTTATTTCTATTTTTGAAGTTAAGAAGGTAAGGAGTTATGAAGTTATGGAGTTAAGGAGTTAAGACAAATGTGTTGAAACTTAATAAAGACATAACGTAATGTCTTATCTACTGTCTACTTAACTACTGCCTACTTAATTACTTCCTACTTAACTACTGATTTCTTAACTACTGACTACTTGATTTAGAATGAGAAGTTCACACCACACATAAAGCTTAATGCACTTGGATATGAGCAGAAGTTAAAGCCTGGGGTGAATGTGCCCGGAGCAAAGTCCACGTTATATCCTTCATAACCTGTGATAGTAGCAAGATTCTGAGCTGACACATATATGCGTGCGTTACTTATCACTCCTCTGAACACAGAATTAGGTATGTTGTAACCCAACTCAACGTTGGCAATCTTCCAGTATGATGCGTTCTGTATCTTACGCTCGCTAAAGAGGTCATTCCATCCCAGCGATGCACCAGGGTGCGTTATGTATGTACGTGGTACGTCTGCGATATAAGTCTGACCATCAGCACTCCACTTGTTTGCACCAGTTATAGCAACTGCCTTGTTGCCATATCCATAACAAGAGTTGAGGACATTATATATATGGTCGGAAACGTGATATCCCAATGCGCCGTAAGTAGATACGCTAAGGTCAAAGCCCTTGTATTCCATGTGCAGGTTAAGACCGAAATTCAGGTCTGGCATGCCACTGCCAAGTATCTTCTTATCATCACCTGTTATCTGGCCATCACCATTAATATCTTCATAGTAGCAGTCGCCTACCTGTGCTCCTGGCTGATAAGTTGCCTGACCATGCTCTGTGGCATACTGGTTGAGAGCATCGAGCTCTGCCTGAGTGCGTATAATACCTTTATATACCCAGCCATAGAACTGACCAATCTCCTGTCCTACATATGAAATGTAATCGCCGTCGTCCTGATATTTCTTACCATCACCAAGTGCAAGCAGTTTGTTGCGCACGGTACTTATATTTGCAGTAATATCATACTTCAGTGGGTGGTCGTGGTTGCGGTATGTAGCAGATATCTCTATACCACAGTTGCGCATAGTAGCTGCATTGGCTGTAACGGTAGTATTGGCAAAGCCGCCGTTAGAAGGTACGGCAACGTTGTAAAGCAAATCAGTTGACTTGTTCTTGAACCACTCGAATGAAAACTCTAAGCGGTTATTAAACATAGCCAGGTCAACACCGATGTTGGTTGTTGATTTCTTTTCCCATGACAGCAATGGGTTCACAAAGTCAGATATAGCCGAGCCGCTTACTACGTTGTTGCCGAAGTTGTATTTCATATTATTACGACTCATCGTAGCCTGATAAACGTAATCGCCTATACTCTCATTACCTAACTCACCATAACTTGCGCGCAATTTAAACATATTGACAACGTCATGGCTGATAGGGAAGAAGTTTTCCTTATCAAAGCGCCAGCCAAGAGAGATAGAAGGGAACGTGCCCCAACGATGACTGCTTGACAAACGTGAGCTGCCGTCACGACGAATAACGCCTGAAACAAGGTATTTGCCAGCATAGTCATAGTTCAAACGACCAATAACAGAAGCGATGGCATGCTTATACTCAAAAGAGTTAGCATCACGTGTATCAGCATTCTGTATCTGCAAGAAATAAGGCTCTGACATATTCTCACCCCATGCACCAAGCGTGTTTGTATTCTCTTCCTCATAGGTTATACCGCCAAGCAAGTTTATATGATGCTCACCGAATGTACCATCATAGGTGATTGTATTCTCTGCAAGAAAATCAGTATATTTACGAGTTCCCTTGTCTAACCGTTCACTCTCTTTTGGCAGATACACGTTATTACTCTGTATCCACGCAGACACCCAAGTCTTATCTGTTGCATGGGTAGAACTGTATGACAAGTTGAGTTTGTATGACAACTTATGATTCTTGCTCTCCACACCAAGCATCTTAAGAATGTCAACATCAGCAGAACCCGTACCCACAAAGCGGTCAACGATAGTATTACGCGTAAGCATATTATTGAAAAGCAATGGGTTGCGCTGGCGTATATCACCATGTATCTTGTCGTAATACGTGCCATATCCATAAGAGTCATAACGATAGTCCTTTGCCGCACCAACTATGCCGTCGAGCACCCATGTTGACTCATCGTAAGCCTTGATGGTAGGCACTATGGTCAGAGTGTTCTGAATGACAGGGTCATTAGAGCCCCACAGACCTTCTACATACTCTGCATCAGTGTTGGCACGAGCCATACCGTCTTGATTAGAGTGAGAGTAAACTAAAGACGTACGGAACTTAATGAACTTGGTGTCCATGGTGTTGTTTACACGTGCTGTGAAACGCTCGTAGTTAGGACCGGCACCCTCAAGTGTTCCTTTTTGCTTAAAATAGTCAAGTGCAATATTATATGTGTTATTTGCACCACCACCACTGAGGTTGATGTTATGGTTCTGACGTACACCTGTTTTGAACACTTCCTTGAACCAGTCAGTGTTGGTATTGTCCATGAAGTGCCACTTTCCGTCCTCGCCTATACTGTAGCCACCAGGAGCAGCAATACCTGAGTTCGTACAAGACTCGCCGAGGTACTGACTGTACTGGTCGGCGTTCATCACGTCATAGACACCTGATGGTATCTTATCTACACCGAAATATCCTTTATAGTCCACCTTCAGTGGCTGATCTTTCTTACCATTTTTCGTAGTGATGATAATCACACCATTAGCCGCACGTGAACCATAGATTGCACCTGCAGATGCGTCCTTCAACACCTGAATGGTCTCAATGTCGTTAGGAGAGAAGTCACGGATGGTAGTACCCATAGGCACACCGTCGATGACGTAGAGAGGCGCGGTGCTACCAAACGTACCGAGACCACGGATGCGCACTGAAGGGTCGGCACCAGGCTGACCGTCACTGGTGATCTGCACACCGGCAACCTTACCCTCAAGCATGCTTGAGATATTTGAGTTGGAGACTCTCTTCAGTTCGTCTGCATTGACTACAGCCACAGAACCTGTCAAATCGGCTTTCTTCTGTGTACCGTAACCCACTACGACTACCTGCTCAAGAAGTTGGTTTTCTGGTTCAAGTTCGATTGTTCCCAATGTGGCGCGGCTGCGTACGGCTATCTCACGGTCTTTGTAGCCCACATAGCTTATAATAAGCGTAGCATCTGGTGAGACATTGATTTGGAAGTTACCGTCAAAGTCGGTAACGATTCCTTCCTTCGAGCCATTGACCTTAACGGTAACGCCAATCAGTGGCTCACCGTTCTGATCTACAACCTGACCACCTGTCTTGATAGTCTGCGTCTGTTCTACTGCGGTGCGTGCAGAGGCTGGCAAAGTCAGTCCACCTACGGCACCCGTCAACAGCATCATAGAAAATACTAGTTGTTTTCGCATTGTTTGTAGGATTTGTTAGTAATAAATTATTTGTTAATGTATTGTTTATCGCTGCAGTTAGTCGTAAAAGCTATTGTGTGCAGTTAGTTGATATTTCGTAATATTGTTTGGTAAATCCGAACGCAAAGTTAATAATTTTATTTTAAAATGAAAGATTTTTTATTAAAAAAATGCAAAAAAGAGACTTTTTTGCATTGTCTGCAATCTGTACTTTGCAATTTTTCATATTATATGTTAACGTCAACGATAGTGCATTGAAGAAAACTGTGCAACTCCTTTCGTGTATGAAAAAAAAACTGTAACTTTGTACCCGTTATGGCAATAGAAAAAGCGATATTCCGACGCGCAGAACTGCTGTTAGGCAAAGAGGCCATGGACGACATAGCTTCAAAGCGCGTTATCATATTCGGTGTGGGTGGCGTAGGCTCATGGTGCGCTGAAAGTCTGGTGCGCAGTGGGGTGCAGCATCTCACCATAGTGGATTCAGACCGTGTGTGTATCACTAATGTGAACCGTCAGCTGATGGCTACCACCAAGACTGTAGGGCAGGTTAAGGTAGATGTGCTGCGTGAGCGTCTGCTGAGCATAAACCCTGCGGCAGAGATCACTGCACTGCAGAAGATATTCTGCGAGGAAACTGCTGCGGAGTTTCACATTGACACGTATGACGTAATCGTAGATGCCATTGACTCACTGAAGGACAAGGCACTGCTAATACTTATGGCTACACGCACGCAGGCAAAATTCTATTCCTCCATGGGTGCTGCACTGAAGCTTGACCCTACACGCATACGCACTGCAGAATTCTGGAAAGTACAGGGAGACCCCCTGGCGCGTGCCCTGCGTAAGCGCTTCAAGCGCGACGGCAAGTTTCCTGCACGTAAGTTTCAGTGCATATATTCTGACGAACTGCTTGAGAACAAGGGTAAGAATGCAGCCTGCGGTGCTGCACAGTGTGTATGTCCGAAGGCTGTTGACGGTCCGGGTGACAAGGCTCTTCTAAATCATGAGTGGTGCTCGTCAAAGGCACAGGTAAACGGTACGCTTGCGCATATCACTGCCATTTTCGGCTTCATGCTTGCCGGACTGGTATTGTCTGATATAGTAAAACGGTAAACCTTCAATACTATAGCACTATTAATCCTACAACACTATGAAACGAATACTTAATCCCTGGGTGGGACATCCGAAATACAACTGCTTCGGATGTTCACCAAACAATCCCTTCGGCCTCCACATGGAGTTCTTCGAAGACGGCGACGACGTAGTAAGCACATGGCATCCTGGTACGCACTATCAGGGATGGATAGACACCGTGCATGGTGGCATACTCAGCACTCTGATTGACGAGGTGTGCGGATGGGTGGTGACACGAAAACTACAGACAAGCGGCTATACCGTGAAGCTAAACGTGAGATTCCGCAAAGCGGTATCGACAACCGACCCTGAGCTTACCATACGTGCTCACATAACAAAGCAGGAACGCAGCCTCGTATATATACATGCAGAGATTACCAACAGCAAAGGTGAACTGTGCAATGAAGGCGAGGTGGTATATTTCGTCATGAACCAGGAGAAAGCGAAGGAGATGGGATTCATGCGCTGTGAGGTAGAAGAATAGATGGGATTGTCAGTCCCTACCCTTCCCCAATGTCTTTATCATCTTATTACTCCTTAATCTCATATTTTCCTTTAGCTGGTTGCGATACAGCCACACTTCGCGCGAATGGTAGTTGCCATCCTTGCCTATCAGAGGCAGTATGTAGTCTTTGCCTGTATATCCGCTTACGTTAAGGAGCCCTGTGACGGTGTCAAGGTGCACCGTCAGCGTATCTTTCTTCTGTTCCATGCCAAATCGCAATGGCGACGGTTCGGTAACCAAGACGGCAGGAGTGGTATCGGTATGCCAGTTTACGGGATTGATGGCTACCGCACTTTCTTCAAGGAACTTTAACGCACACTTATTATCACGCACTGAATTATAGCATATCGTCACGCCTGTGTCGTCAGCACATCGTGCGGCCTTTATCCTATCTTCGTTTTCTTCCAACATTTCCTTACTGACCGTTGCTCCAATGGCATACAGTGCCACCATACGACCGTAAGCCTCATCATCCAATTCCTTTACAAGGTCAAGTAATATCATTGCACCCTGACTGTAACCGGCAAGAATGAACGGTCTGCCTTCGTTCTTGTTTTTCAGGTAGTAATCAAGCGCTCTCCTTACATCTTCAGTAGGTACAGGCATACGTGCCAGGGCCATACTGTCGCTTGTATAGCTCTGCATGGAGCATTGGCGATAGTACGGAGAGAAGAAATTCATGTCACCGCAGACAAGACGCTCCACTCCCTTCATCTCACCGAAAAGCGGACCACGCACACTGTCATTATACGTATTGGCATAGTGATACGTAATGCTGTCGCCAAGGGTATAGTCACCTGTCTCCGTTGATACCACATAGAACAAGTCTGCCTTTCCTTGCCTGTCTATTATATACCACTGCGTAGTATCACTATAATCTGGCTCTGGCGGCAGTGCCTCTCCATTAGCAGTCATTCCACCATTTCCCACGCTGCATTGTGCAAACGCCAGTACGATAGCGGCGGCACAAATCATTCTTACTCCTATTTTCATTATATATATGTGTATGTCAAAATTAATCCAGGACATAAATTAACCTATGCTGCAGAATCATTCTTCTGCTGCCATCATGGATTCCTCCTCCGGCATTTCATAGCGTCTTATGCGATGGTCTTGCAGGAAAATGCTGTTGAGGGTATATGCCAGCGACTCCAATGTTTTTTCGCGTACCTTAGACTTAAGCTCGCACTCCCATACCGTAATGCAATGCCAACCCATCGTGGCAAGCTGCTGCTGCACTTTCAGGTCACGCTCCTTATTCCGCATTATCTTGCTTACCCAGAAACTCCGGTTGGTCTTCGGAATCTTACAGCAATCGGAACTTTCGATTATGAATTGTGAATTATGCATTATGAATTGCGTGTGGTGCCCATGCCAGAAGCAGCCATTAACGAAAATGCACGTCTTGTACTTCCTCAGCACGATGTCGGGTTTGCCTGGCAGCCGCGGATGGTTTACCCTGTAGCGGAAGCCATGCACCCACAACCATCTGCGCACCACCATCTCCGGCTTCGTATTCTTACCGTGGATGGCAGCCATGTTGGCATGACGTTGTTCTGATGTGTGGGTATCGCTCATCGTTCTGTAATGGTTCGTAAAGGATATTGACAGTACAAAGATAATACATTTTTCTTTATAGGAGAAGGAATTTGAGAGAAAATTATATTTTTTACTTCCTTGCAGACTATACCCACAGGATAGGTATAGATGTGTTCTGACATTGTCGGTATAGGACATTTTTGATATTTAGGGGTCTGAAAAAAGTTCACGGAAAAATTCAAAGCAGATAGAATGGGCATTAGAAAAATGCCCCCAAAAACCTTTTGGCAGGGTGGTTTTCCTCGTTTTCATGTAAAAGCATAGCTTTTACGATGTAATTCGATAGCTTTGACAATGTAAAATGATAGCTTTGACAGCGTAAAATGATAGCTTTTACAACCCGAAAAACATCACTTTACGCTGTTTCTTCAAATGCCTTTGCTGAATATCAGCAAGTTACAAGTCGCTGAGAATGTCGATAAAACCGACCAGCCACAGACTTTTTTGAAATACAGCCCTTAATTTTGACTTAAAGAAGGTGGCGGAATAGGACAAAATATACATTTCGTATGTACGGGACAGCCATGCAGCAGCAGTTTTTTAGGTGGATTCAGTGTAACTTATCATCACTAAATCAGCGCCATACTACGTTTGTAGTATGGCGCTGATTATATGTATAAGAAATGAAAATAAATGCTTACTTCTTATAGTATGACAGTGCTTCTGGCAGCCACTGCTTTATCTGCTTTATGCGCTTCTCGTCTGATGGATGGTCGCTGAAGATAGAGTTGGAACTGTTGCCTTGCGATGCCATGCGCTCCCAGAAAGCTACTGCCACGTTAGGGTCGTAGCCTGCCATGGCAGCGAATATCAGTCCGATATGGTCTGCCTCGCTCTCCTGACTGCGTGAGAAACCTGATGACCATGCCTGTGCACCTACGCCAAGCACTGCTGCACCAAGGTTCTGCAGAGAAGAGCTTGCACCTGCTGCCTGAGCTACACCGCCGAGCACCTGTAGTCCCACCTGCTGCTTGTAGGCATTGCTGAGACGCTCTGCCGAATGTTTTGCCACTGCATGGGCTATCTCGTGTCCGAGTACTATAGCCAACGATGCCTCATTCTGCGTAACAGGCAATATTCCCTCATAGACTACGATCTTACCACCAGGCATACAGAAGGCATTGACTTCCTTATTCTGCACAAGGTTAAACTCCCATGCATACTGCTTTACCTCCTCTGCAAGGCCGTTTGCCTTGAGATATTCTTCTACGGCAGCGGCAAGTTTCTGTCCTACACGCTTTACCATTGCTGTATTCTTGGCATCGGTTGAAGCCTTCGCCGTCTTCATGTACTCCGCGTACTGCTGGGTACTCAGACTGAGCACCTGCTCATTGCTAACCAAAAGGCTCTGCTTACGTCCCGTTATGGGTACTCGTGATGTGGTGCCACAACCTGCCAACAGGGTTACTGCCACCGTCAATAAGATGAATCTTAATTTCTTCATAATCTATTTTTATATTTAGATTTCATGGCAAAGTTACATCAAAAAGTCCTAATCAGCAAATTTTTCCGGAGTTTTTTATTCTATGCAAATAAAAAACTTCCTTAACCGATAAGGCTAAGGAAGTATTCGTGTATATGAGTATCGTCATTCAGTTCGGGATGGAATGAGGTGACAAGCTGCTTGCCTTGCTGGGCGGCAACGATATGGTCGTCAACCACTGACAGTACTTCTACACCGTTGCCTACATCCTCTATGTATGGAGCGCGGATGAAGGTCATAGGCACCGTGGTGCCATTGAAGGTATTTTCTGTATAGAAACTGCCGAGCTGCCTGCCGTAGGCATTGCGTTTCACCTTGATATCCATGGTATCGAGATGCTCATGGTCAAGCATTATCAGTCCGGCACAAGTACCAAACACCGGCATGCCGCCGAGAATGGCAGTGCGCACTGGCTCGTAGAGGTTTTCATCCTTTATAATACGTGTCATGGCAGTGCTCTCTCCACCTGGTATTATCAGTCCTTTCCTACCCTGCTGTGCAACATAGTCGTGCCAGTCATCAAGGTTTCGTATGAGCTTGCTACCCACTCCGAGTCTTTCGAGCATCTGCTGATGTTCAAGGAATGCGCCTTGCAAGGCAAGGACGGCGAGATATGGTTTTGAATTCATAATCCAGATTATGAGTTATGGATGCTGAGTTACGCTTTGCGGGGGTGGATATTACTTTCCTCGCTCTGCCATAAGCAGCTCTATCTCGCTTTCATTGATTCCTACCATGGCCTCGCCAAGGTCTTCGCTCAGTTCGGCTATGATCTTCGGGTCGTTATAGTTGGTAACGGCTTTCACTATAGCCTGTGCACGCTTTACCGGATCACCGCTCTTGAAGATGCCGCTACCTACGAAGACGCCTTCTGCTCCCAGTTGCATCATAAGTGCCGCGTCGGCTGGTGTTGCCACGCCTCCGGCTGCAAAGTTCACTACTGGCAGCTTTCCGTTCTCATGAACATACTGCACCAGTTCGTATGGCACGCGCAACTGCTTTGCTGCCTCATACAACTCGTCCTCACTCATAGATGCAAGGCGACGTATCTCACTCTGCATCATACGCATGTGACGAACTGCCTGTATCACGTCGCCAGTGCCAGGCTCTCCCTTGGTACGTATCATGGTGGCACCCTCGTTTATGCGGCGCAATGCCTCGCCAAGGTCCTTGGCTCCGCATACGAACGGCACGTTGAACTTACGCTTGTCTATATGATAGACGTCATCGGCAGGTGACAATACCTCACTCTCGTCAATGTAGTCTATCTCTATTGCTTCCAATATCTGTGCCTCTACAAAATGTCCTATGCGGCATTTTGCCATAACCGGTATGCTGACTGCATCCTGTATGCCTTTTATCATTTTAGGATCACTCATACGGCTTACGCCACCTGCTGCACGTATATCGGCAGGTATCCTCTCCAACGCCATCACAGCGCATGCTCCTGCCTGCTCTGCTATGCGAGCCTGCTCTGGTGTGGTGACGTCCATAATCACACCGCCCTTCAGCATTTGCGCTAAATTGCGGTTCAACTGTACTCTATCTTCTTTCATTCTGATAATGGGAATTTGTGTTTGTGTTGTTGTCTCCCGACGAGAGATGTCGTTTGTGTGTTGTTGTCTCCTAATCAATTAGTGGGTGCAAAATTATATACAAAAAAAGGAACGGACAAACATCCGTTCCTGTTTTGCAAAATAATATACTTAAAATGATAAATTTTAATATAAGGCCTGCTTACGGTATTCGCTGGGCGACTTGCCTGTGTGTTGTGCAAAGAAGCGGCAGAACATAGCTTGCGAAGAGAAGCCGAGCGATACGGAAATCTCCTGCACTGTCATGCGTGACGTCTCAAGCATTTTTCGTGCCTCCTGAACCACATATTCTGATATTACGAGTTTCGGCGACTTACCCACTGCCTTGTCGGTGACATCATAGAGATACCGGGGGGTTATAGCCATACGGTCGGCATAGAACGTGACATCGTGTGCCTCACGATGGTGGTCGGCTATCAAGGACATGAACTGGTTATATAGGTCGGCAGGACGATATGCCTTGCTTGGCATGAGCGACTGCGACGGCTGGATGGAATATACCACCTGGCTGTGCATGTACTCGTGTGCCAGACTTACTGCTGTGGCTGTACTGTCGCCCATCGCCAGCCTTACCGCAATGGCGGTGGACAATGCTCCACTGATGCCGTGACGTTGCCATCCCTCTACGTTTTGGGTGGAGAAGAAACGTGCCGTGCCATTCTCGTAGAGCATCGAGGTGAGCATTCCCTCCACATGGTGTGAAATTCGCAGCAACACCGCATCGGCTCCTTTCCTTACGAGCATCTTCGCGGCTTTCTCCATCTCCATGTTTGTGGTTATGCTGATGCCGAGCAGCACCTCTGCCTCATCGCATCTCAGCACAAGCAGCTTTGCCAATGGCAGCAGATGGTGCTCCCACATTCGCAGCGCATTGTCTGACAGCAGCCTCACTCCGCTCGACGATACTATACCTGGCGCAAGCACTATATTACGCAGTGCCACCACTTCCCTACTAAGCGCCACTATGGTATCGATATCTCGCACCATCCCCACCTTTACAGCCTTCAGCCGGATGTCTTCTATGACAATCTTTGCCTGTCCCACCACCAGTTTCTCGGGCAGGTCATATATACACGATATTCCTGAAGAGTCTTGCACCGTCACCGATGTTATCACCGCAAAGGCATTGACACCCATTGCCGTGATGGTCTTGATGTCTGCCTGCACACCGGCTCCGCCAGTAGAGTCTGAGCCCGTAATGGTGAGTATGGATGGTTTGTTAAACATTTGGGTGGATAGAATGTATTATAGCGTTGGAGAAAGGGATGGATATAAATATAAGGATGGATATAATATATATAAGGTGGGTAAATAAAAAAAGGTGGTTACGAAATTCGTAACCACCTTTTAAGCGCTCCCTCTTGGGCTTGAACCAAGGACCCCCTGATTAACAGTCAGATGCTCTAACCAACTGAGCTAAGGAAGCAAGAACTTGCTCACAAGGAACAAGGCAACTGGATTTCAACCATTGGGAAGCGTGATTTCCGAATTGCGAGTGCAAAGGTACTATGTTTTTTTGAAACCACCAAACTTTTAAGCATTTTTTTTCCAAATTAGATGAAAATTTCTTGAATTAATGCAAATTTTAAGGTAAAACGGTGGGAGTTTCAAGGAAAATGAGTACTTTTGCACTAATACATCAACATAAAAAACACGTAAACTGACATATTACATATAATGAAACGAATAAACACATTGTTCATAGTACTGCTGGCTGCAATTTGCATGACGGCAATTGCCAAGAACGAAAAGAAGGACGAAGTCAAGAAGAATGACGCATATGCCGTGGCACGCAACCTTGAGATTTTCTCATCCATATACAAGCATCTTGACATGATGTATGTGGATACGCTTGATGCTGACGTTACCGTAGGTGAAGCTATCGATGCCATGCTGCGTTCGCTTGATCCATACACGGAGTATTACCCACCTGAGGAGGTCAAGAACCTCAAGACCATGCTGACTGGTAAGTATGCCGGTATCGGGGCTCTGATAAAGCATAACATGAAGACTGACCGCGTAATAGTGGATGAGCCTTACGAGAATATGCCTGCTGCCACTGCCGGACTGAAGAAGGGCGATATAATACTTGCCATTGACGACTCTGTCATGGTGGGCAAGACTGTGTCATACGTCAGCAGCCATCTCAGGGGAGAGCCTGGCACTACCTTCAAACTTACAGTGAAGAGGCCTACCCCTACATACGCCTTGACAAACCCTGCCGCAGACAAGAAAAAGAAGAAGAAGAATGAGAAGTCAAAGTATAACGATGATACCGAAGGCGAGATACTGAACTTCAAGATTACAAGGCAAGCCATACAAATGCCATGCGTGCCTTACTATGGAATGCTGAAGACTCCCGACTCTCTGCAGAGCAATGAGAAGATAGGATACCTGATGCTTTCACAGTTTACCGACAACTGTGCCCGCGACGTGCGACGTGCTCTCGTGGAAATGCGACAGCAGGGTATGACAAGTCTTGTGTTTGACCTGCGCGGAAATGGTGGCGGTTCTCTCAGCGAGGCTATAAAGATAGTAAACATGTTCGTGCCTAAGGGCGTGACGCTTGTTACCACAAAGGGTAAGATAAAGCGCTCCAACCGTGAATACAAAACTGACTCTGAGCCTCTTGACACAATAATGCCGATAGTCGTATTGGTGAACGGTAACACTGCATCGGCAAGCGAAATCACAAGCGGTTCGCTGCAAGACCTTGACCGTGCCGTCATAATGGGCACCCGCACATTCGGCAAGGGACTGGTGCAGCAGCCCGTGGAACTACCTCATGATGCTTCGCTAAAGGTTACGGTGTCTAAATACCACATACCGAGCGGCAGGTGCATACAGGCCATAAACTACAGGCATACCGGCGGCGGATACCGTGAGAACATAGCTGACTCACTGACACATGTATTCAAGACACGCAACGGCAGGATCGTACACGATGGCGGCGGCATAAAGCCTGATATCACAGTGAAGCCTGACTCTCTGCCTAACATCGCAGCTTACCTGTGTCAGGGGGGCTTGGATTCTACCGAGGTGGCACTGTATTACGTTACCGACTACATTGCATCACATCCAACCATCGCACCGGCAGATGAGTTCCGCCTAACCGATGCCGAGTACGCAGACTTCAAGCAGAGGGTTATCAATGCCGGATTCAAATATGACCGCGAGACAAACAAACTGTATGACGAATTGGTACAAATGGCTAAGTTCGAGGGCTATTACGATGATGCCAAGACTGAGTTTGACGCACTGAAGGCCAAGCTGAAGCACAACCTGACACGAGAACTCGACAACAACCGCGCCATAATAAGCCACATGTTGGAGCAAAGCATCGTATCAGCATACTACTATCAGAAAGGTGGCATAATGTGCACATTCGATTACGACCCACAGGTGCAACGTGCCATAAGGTTGCTGACCGACAACGAGGCTTACCGCAAGGTGCTCAGTCCGGCTGAGTAAGCCTTTACCCGACTGACACTTTAAAGGCATAATATCATAAAACACTTAATAATTCTAAGCAATATGGCAAAAAGTAAAGGAAAGAAAGGCGGCAAGCGCATGAACAAGGCGCAGCTGGCGGACAAGCTGGAGGCTTTTTTCCGCACCAGACCTGAGGAGACCATATCATTCAAGACCATTTTCAAGGAACTGCACCTCAATACGCATCCTCTGAAAATGCTCGCCATAGACATTCTTGAGGAAATGGCATGGGACGATTTCCTCGTCCGTGTCACAGACTCTTCGTATAAACTTGCCGACAACACGCAAGTGATGGTGGGTACGTTCCAGGCTAAGGCTAATGGTAGGAACTCTATCACGCCTGATGGTTCTGACAAGCCTATCTTCGTGGCTGAGCGCAACAGTATGTTTGCACTTACAGGCGATCGTGTACGCTTCTGCATGATGGCACGACGCAAGAGCCATATACGTGAGGCACAGGTGACAGAGATTATAAAGAGGAAAAAAGACCAGTTCGTGGGACGACTGCAGGTTGAGGACGACTATGCCACACTCATTCCGCAGGATACCATGCCGTGTGGCATCTTCATACCGAAAGATAAGCTGCTTGGCGGCAAGACCAACGAGCGTGCCGTCATACGAGTGATGAAGTGGCCCGACACGGAGCACCGTACCATAGTGGCTGAGGTGATAGACGTATTGGGCGAACGCGGAAACAATGACGTGGAGATGAACACCATATTGGTGCAGTATGGACTGCCATACAAGTATCCGAAGGAGGTGGAGGACGCCGCAAACAAGATTAGCGACGAGATAACACCTGCAGATATGGAGAACCGCGAAGACTTCCGCGATGTCTTCACTTGCACCATTGATCCGCGCGACGCAAAGGATTTTGACGATGCACTGTCAATAAGGAAAATTGAGAATGGAAAATTGAAAGTTAAAAATTCCGATTACGCACAGACTGATGAAACTCCGGATTCTGTAGATGTAGCCAGCAAGGGTAATCATAATTCTCAAATTTCAACTTTCAATTCTCAATTATATGAGGTCGGAGTCCACATTGCTGACGTGTCACACTACGTCACCGAGGGTTCTATTATAGATAAGGAGGCAGAGAAGCGTGCCACGAGCGTTTACCTCGTTGACCGCACCATCCCGATGCTGCCGGAACGACTTTGCAACTATATCTGCTCACTGCGCCCCGACGAGGACAAGCTGGCATACAGCGTGATATTCACAATGGATAAAGAGGCAAACGTGAAGAGTTATCGCATCGTACACACCGTGATACGCTCTGACCGTCGCTATGCATACGAGGAAGTGCAGAAGGTGATAGAGGAGAGCTGGAAATGGCGCGGAGAGGACGGCGACCACACATCGCCAGTGACAGCAAAGGGCATGGAGGCCTTGAAGAAGATGGATGAGAACGCAGAGCGCTTGCTCACGTTGGACAGTCTGGCTAAGAAGCTGCGCGAACGCAGATTCCAGAATGGTTCAGTGCGCTTTGACCGCGAAGAAATGAAGTTTGACATTGACGAGACAGGCAAGCCTACGGGCTGCTACTTCAAGCGCTCACTCGATGCCAACAAACTCATTGAGGAATTCATGCTACTCGCCAACCGCACCGTGGCAGAATTCATTGGTAAAGTGCCAAAAGGCAAGAAGGCAAAGACACTGCCTTACCGAATACACGACAATCCTGACCCCGTGAAACTGGAGCAGCTAAAGCAGTTTGTGGTGAAGTTCGGTCATCGTATGAAGTCCACCAGTACCAAGGGCGCCACGGCACGCGCCATCAATGCCCTGATGGATGACGTGGAAGGACGTCCTGAGCAGAAAGCCATAGAGATGGTGGCACTGAAAGCCATGATGAAGGCGAAATACTCTACGCACAACATCGGTCACTTCGGTCTGGCGTTCGACTACTACACTCACTTCACATCGCCTATACGCCGCTATCCCGACACGATGGTTCACCGACTGCTCACACGCTATGAAGAAGGCGCACGCTCTGCAAACCAAGACCATTACGAGGAACTCTGCGAGCACTCTTCTGACATGGAGCAGATAGCAGCAAACGCTGAGCGCGACTCAATAAAATACAAGATGGTGGAATACATGAGCGAGTTCATCGGCAAGGAGTTCGACGCACACATATCAGGCATCACCAGTTACGGCATCTACGCCGAGATTGACGAGAACCACTGCGAAGGCATGATACTCATACGCGACCTCAAGGATGACTACTACGAGTTTGATGAGCGTAACTTCTGCCTCATAGGCCGCCGTCGCCATAACAAATACCAGCTTGGCGACCCACTGCGCATCAAGGTTGCACGCGCCAACCTCGACAAGAAGCAACTCGACTTCGTGTTGGCGGATGATTAATGACACATATCATACAATAAACGACCTCTGATTTTGGGATTGCAAAGATTCCCACCACTCTTTTGGGAAATTATTTCGCTGACATGTTTTTTTAATGTGAAAGGTGAATGCCATCCAAAAAAACAGTCTTCGTTTTAGTTTTAGTTTCAATAACTATGCAATTTAAAACCGCCGTATGACAAGCAAACTGTCATACGGCGGTTTTTAATATATTATCACCTATTATCATTTACAAATCCTGCATGTCCCGCAGCGTTCCTCTTTCGACAGACGCTTGTCCACGAGTATGTGAAGGCGGTCGCGGAAGGCAGTCCAGTTCATCTCGTCTATAACCTGAGAGATAAACGCATTCTTGAGCAGTGTGCGAGCTACATCCACCGGTATGCCCCTTTGCTGCATATAGAAGAGTGCCGCATCATCCATAACACCTACGGTGGAACCATGGGCGCACTTCACATCATCGGCGTATATCTCAAGCATCGGCTGGGTGTACATACGTGCATCGTTGTTTGCCACCATGTTGTTGTTCGTCTCCTGCGAAGAGGTCTGCTGCGCACCCTCACGCACCATTATCTTACCAGCGAAGGCACATACCGCCTCATCGTCGAGAACGTACTTATACAACTCGCCTGACTGGCACTGCGGCACCTGATGATCAATGAGCGTGTTGTTGTCCACATGCTGCTGGCGGTCGGCTATCACCGCACCGTTGAGCTTTACCTCTGCACCTTTGCCTTGCAGATATACGTCTATGCCGTTACGCGTTATGCCGTTGGAAATCGTTATGTTGTTATGACGCACCGACGCATCGCGACCTGCCTTTACATACAGATTGCTGAAGTGGCGGCACTGCTCGTTTGTCTCCTCCAACTCATACATGTCGAGGTGTGCACCATCCTTACATACCACCTCTACTACTTGCAACGTGAGATATGCAGGTTTATTCTCTTGCTCAGCTTTACCTTCGCCTTCGCCCTTGACGTGATCAACGAGGAAGATGGTGGCCTCACTTAGTTCCTCCATTACTATCAGCACACGTCTGATAGCCATGGTGTCCTGCTGTCCTGACAGGATATTCTCTATCCTTATCGGAGTCTTTGCCTTTGTGCCCTTTGGCAGGTGTATCACGATGGCATCGTTTACGAGCGCAGTGTTCAGAGCCGTCAGTGCGTCCTCCTCATACTCTCCCTTCAGCGTGTCTATGCCTACAGGCTCGCCGTCGGCGTTCACCGCGCTGTCCACCACGGTATTATAGTACTTTGCCACACTCTCATCAGCATCCTTTATGCTGGTCACGTAAGGTATGTTCTTCAGTTCCAGCGGAGCCAGCGAAACGCCGTAGTTTGGTGCGAAAGCACCCTCCACGTCGGTATAGCGGTAGCGCTCCGTCTGCCTTGTGGGCAGTCCCAGTCGCGTGAAAGCGTTGATAGCCTTCTCGCGCTCAGCGTTAAGCACAGGGCTCGCCTGCTTGTCAAGCACCGGCTTTATCTCGTTGTATAATTCTATATATTGGTTCATAGCGCAACCCCTCCCCTTAATCCCCTCCCGAGGGCGGGGAAATATATGGTAAAAGGGTAATAGTTTTTATTCCAGTATTTCTTTTATTCTCTCAATGAAGGCGATAGCCATGGGTGTAAGTCCATTCCCCATTGCTTTGTCATCCCCCTCAGGCATCTCGGTAACAATATCACCACAAGTCAACCAGTAGTAGTAATCCCTTCCCCTCCCTCGGGAGGGGACTAAGGGGAGGGGTCGTGGAGGAGTTACAAACTCTCCTTTATCCAGTCGAAGCCCTCGTCCTCAATCTTCTGTGCAAGGTCAGGACCGCCGGTCTTTACTATTCGGCCGTCAATGAGTACATGTACTATGTCGGGCTTGATGTAGTCAAGCAGACGCTGGTAGTGGGTTATGACTATTGCCGATGTCTTCTCAGTGCGCAGTTTGTTGAAGCCTGTGGCTACGATACGCAGGGCGTCAACGTCAAGACCGGAGTCTGTCTCGTCGAGTATGCAGAAGGTAGGCTCCAGCATTGCCATCTGGAATATCTCGTTGCGCTTCTTCTCACCACCGGAGAAACCCTCGTTGACAGAACGGCTCATCAGTTTTTGATCTATCTCCACCAGCTGACGCTTCTCCTTCATCAGCTTGATGAAGTCGGTGGTCTTCATAGGCTCCAATCCCTGTGCCTTGCGACGGGCGTTGACGGCAGCCTTCATAAAGTTGGTCATTGACACTCCCGGTATCTCCACCGGCATCTGGAACGACATGAATATGCCGGCATTGGCGCGCTCGTCGGCGCTCATAGAGAGCAGGTCCTGTCCGTTAAACAGTATCTCGCCCTCAGTGACCTCATAAGCGGGATTACCCACTATCACGTTAGAGAGTGTTGACTTACCGGCACCGTTAGTGCCCATCAAGGCATGTATCTCGCCATCGTTGATGGTTAGGTTCACGCCCTTCAGTATCTCCTTGTCGCCAGCCTTGGCATGTAAGTTTTTTATTTCAAGCATAGTAATTCTAAGTTATGCGTTGTGAGTTATGCGTTGTGAGTTATGCATTGTGAGTGCAAAGTTACTCATTTTTTTTCAATAAAACAAGTACAAATCCTTTTTATAGCCTAATTCTCGTTAATCTACTTTTTTATCTGTCTATCCAGCCAAAGGTCAAGTAAAGGGTCGGAAACACTATATAGTCCATCTTTTCGCGTAACTATGTCTGAACGCAGCAGAGCCTTAACTGCCGACTGCGTAGCGCTAGGAGATTTCAGTCTGTGTTTCTTGGTGAACATGCCAGAGGTGATGGCCTTAACCGGCTCGTCTTCTTTTATTGCATACAATACTGCTTTCTGCTGCTCGGTGACAAACTGCATGAGTTCACGCAATCTCTTATCATTCTCTTCTACATATTCACTTACAATGGCTGACACCATATCTAAGTTGCAGTGTCCGCCTTCATCCACCATGTCATAAGCATCATTCATTATTTGCTGGTTGTAAAGTGTCACCCCGTCAAATTTCTCATACACAAAGCCTATTGCTTCCGCATCTATAGTCTTGCCAGCCGCGTGAAAGTGTTTCTGCACAAATTCGGTATATATATCCAAAGCTATTGGTTCAAGGTTTATCTCTCTTGCACTATTATAGAAAGGTCTTTTTTCTGAGCCGAACATCTCACTCATTATACGGCGCTGACTGCCTGCAAACACGAAGTTGGCATTGCTCGTCTGTTGCATATACGTACGCAGTGTAGCCTCCACGTTTTTCTCAGGATAATTGGTTATTTGCTGAAACTCATCTATTACAATAAGACATCTTTGGTCTGCCTGGTCTATATAATCGAATATTTCTTTCAGAGTATATTCAGGACGTATCAGATCTCCCAATTTTACATCAAAAGTTGGTGTGCCTTGTATGGGGTCGTACCCAAAAGATGCCTGCAAGGATTTCATCACCATGGGAAAGAGTTTCATCAAACGGTCGCTTCGTCGTGCTATCTTCCTAAAAACGGCATTGCCAAGCGCAAATACAAATTCGCTCAAGTTGCCAGTGTCGAGAATATCTATAGACACGGTGATGTAGTTATCCTTTATCTCTGGTAAGTCAAATACATAATCCACCAGTTTCGTCTTACCCATACGTCGTGCGGCAGACAATACCACATTTTGTTGGTTCTGCAGGAATTTACGCAGTTTCTTCGACTCTTCGCGCCTGTCACAGAAATATTCTGCTGGTATGTGTCCGTAAACAACAAACGGATTGATTTTCTTGCTCATACACTATGCATTTTCTATGTTACACGATGCAAAGATACAAAAATTACGTTGATTATGCAAAAATAATTATTAAAAAAAAATAATTTCGTATAAGTTTTAAAACAAAAGATATCAACAACCGGTGAGTCAACGGTTGTTGATATCTTTTTTTGTATCTGTACTTGTAATGTGTACGTGCGGTCACTATAATTTTTTCAGCAACTTCTCCAGGGCATCGAGATTGCGGGCATCAACCCCGTCTTCAAGCAGGTTGCCTTGCTTGTCAACCAGCTTGTATGTGGGGTAGCCGCGCACCTTGATATATTTCTCAAGAGCCATCTCCTGCTCATGGGGTAGGTTATAATGCACCACATTGTCGCCGAGCACGTTGTATTGCTTTATTACGTTCTTCCATGATGAGTCTTCAGAGCCCATGGCTAAGTACATATATACCACATCATATGATTTCAACTTTGCGTATTCTTCTTGACTGTGTGCCAGTGCCCTCTTACATGGCGAGCACCACGTGCCCCATACGTCTATCAGTATCACCCTGCCCTTGTAAGGCTCTGTCAGTTTACGGAATATCTCCTCGCCGTCTGTCATACCCTCTATTGCGTCAGCCGATTTAAGACATGGAGATGATGATATGTCGAGCTTTTCCAACTCGGCATACTTGCTGTTAAGGTTCAGGACATATTCTCTCATTGCAGGCAGGGCGATGTCTTTCTCTGCTATCTCCTGCATATCTGATGGCAGAGGCTTGCGTTTCCAGTCCAACTCAAAGAATAGCCTGTGCCCCCATACTATGTCACGGAGTTCACTGTCATGACATACAGTGTCAATGACCGCCTTGTCGGTATCTTCCGCTTTTGCTGCATCCGTATTGTTTCCAGCCTTAATGCGCTTTGCATTATATTCTCTCAAGTAGTCTATATAGTCACGTGAGAAAGTTCCGAAATCTCTGTGCAGTGTGTATGGTTTGGGCATCTTTTGCCATATTTCATTACCTACATACTCTACGTACTCCTGTGGCAGCTTCCATTCCGGCACATGGAATCGAGCCTGCATCATGCATTCTCCCTGACGGAGCAGATAGTAACCTTCCATATAGTCTGCATATCTCTGTGACAGGTTTGGATGTTTTGCCAGAACGCTTTGCAGATGGTCCTTCTGCACATTTCTTACGCTGTCTGCCTGCTGCCAGAACTTCATGGCATCCAGATTATTTTCTCTGTAATCCGCTCTGACACTTGCCGTTGATGGCTGATGAGTCAGAAGCTCATTTTGCATTCTCACATCACTGCCCATCAAAAGCCGTTTGCCTGTGTGAACATCAAGTAGATAGAAATATCTCTCTCCTGGTTCAAGTATCATGAGTTCAAAATATCTATTCCCATATCCGAGATATACAGTAGAGGTATTCAGCAACGGGATAGTGATGCTGAACCTTCCAATTGAGTCAGGT
>JAEEGH010004021.1_pt1 | contig 38039 bp, 49 predicted proteins | sample 9134181 | NCBI WGS metagenome assembly JAEEGH01 (sample SAMN16246544, study PRJNA631951) | gut metagenome | biome: gut microbiome; feature: rumen; material: DP-attached | host: Bos | place: Iran: Karaj | collected 2018-10 | reverse complement strand
TGGCGGCGCGGCTTCCATCCGGCCGCTGCATCTGCTATCCGGCGGCGCGGCTTTCCGGTGGTGTCTTTGAATACTACGGGCAGATCCAGGCGACAAGACGGTGGGATTTTATTCGATCTTACGCGGGCAAAATCGTTGAGAATCTCACCCAGGCGACCGCTCGCGATGTGCTGGCGTCATCGCTTTCTGCGGTGGAGGCCTCTGGCTATCAGATTGTGTTATCTGTGCATGACGAGCTGATTACCGAGTGTCCAGATGCGGAGGAATTTAACGCTCGGGGGCTTGCGTCCCTTATGGCCACGCCTCCGGTATGGGCTGAGGATCTGCCGCTGGCGGCCTCGGGTTTTTCTGGGTATCGCTACAGGAAGGATTAAAAGTGAATAGTCATAAAACTGTTTATAAAGGCGTTGAGTATCCGTCTTTGATCGCTGTGTGCCTTGCAGCGCACGTGTCTGAACCCGCCCTTCGGAGCTATGTTCTGAGGCATCCTGAATTAAAGGACCTGTCCTTTGAAGATAAGCTGGCCGCGTGGCGTGAGGGGATCACTTTCCGAAAGTCATCAGCCCGTCAGCCCGTGGTTTATAAAGGCGTTACATACACCAGCATTGCTCATGGCTGTCGCGCCCTGGGTATCCGTCGCAGTACTGTGCGGCGGGCTATGAATGCGGGGCACGCCTTTGATGTTGCGGTCCGCCTGGCGCGCTATTCGCTCGCCTGCCGCGTTGCTCGCGAGCCTGTCGACCATACCGGCCAAATGTTTAACAGTCTGCGGGAAATGGCGGACGCCTGGGACGTAAATTACAATCTGTTATGGTATAGGCTTCGCAAAGGCTGGAGTATCCGTCGCGCTTTAACCGCTGAGTCCCGCCGTTATGGCTGCGCGGTTGACCATACGGGCCAGCGCTTCGATTCTGTGCCTGCAATGTGCGCCGCCTGGGGTATTTCTGCAGATCTTTATTATCGGCGCCGGCAGCGCGGTGCCTCGCTGGAGGAAGCCTTAACGCGTCCAATCTGCCGCGGGCGCCGGGGCATTTCTCCGTGGGAGGCTTTCAAAAAATCTTTTTGTGTTGAGGTTAAAAAATGAAGTTAGATTCAAAAATTCGCGGTCTGGGTGATGTTTATACCTGCTATGATCTGCCGTCTCCGGACATGATAGGAATGCAGGGCTATTTTGCCGATCGGCTGAACGGCTTTAGGGATTTGAAAAAATGCCTTTTCAGCTTTATCCGGGAGATCGCTTATGAAGATGAAGCTCCGTCGTATGTTGCCGAAAGTAACGGCCATAATTACAATTTTTTTATTCCGGCGAGTGTTCTTCGCGCTGATGTCAAGTCATGCTCTATGGCGGAGTTTGATGCCCGGTTTTCTGTCGGCACGGCGTATCTGCTGCGGCTCCGGGAGAATCCGGATCACCACAAAAATGCGGCTTTGATATGTATCGATTACACGACCGAGCGCGTCAATTTTGGCGGGTCATGGCTTTCTCTTGCCGATCTGGATGCATGGGAGTGGTATGACGACCGCGAGGGTGTCTGGTCTCGCTTTGGGGGCTGATATGGCTGACACGGGCATCTCTGCGGATTGGATCCGTCTTCCTTTCCATGATTTTATGGCGCTGTCCCGTACTGCCGGGGATGTGGGCTGGTCTTTCGATCAGGCTTCCGCCTTCCTGCGTCAGCCTGCGCTCTCAAGTATAAATTTTGATGTGGTCTGGGATGATCGACGTATGGTCACCGCCTGCGAGATTGTACACCGCACTCATATCGCGAAGTATGCGCCGGAGTATATACGAGGCGCCGATCTGGCTATTTGGGCCCGGTTTTTTCCGGTTGCTCCCGGTCGCGATTATCTTGAGGAGGCGTTCAGCGCCTATATGGCGATATCTCCGGATCATCTGGTGCGCACGTCCATCGGTCTGCCGAAAGATGCGCCGGAGGATATAGAAAAGAAGTCTGAAGCGGTCGCTCTGCTGTATTTTTCCGCGTTTCTGGGTCTGCAGGGGCTTTTACTTCGTGGCGGGGTATCCGCTGAGCGACGTAAGGCCCGCGCTCCTGCCGGGCGTATAAAGCTTGATTCTGGCACGCGCGTTCCTCTGCCGTCTAAGATTCACATTCTGAATCTTGGCCTGGGCGGTCGGTCTATGTCTGAAGCCGTGGATCATGTGGCGCGTCTGTATGCTCCGCGGGTTCGCCGGTGTGCTGCGTGGAAGGTGCGCGGGTTTTATCGCCATCTTAAGTCTGGCGCTGTGGTTTATGTCCGGCCGCACGTCCGCGGGCCGGATCGGGATTCGGTGAAACCGGCAGATCGTGAATTGGTGTACTGATTTTGAGGTTTTTTTATGGCTGATGTAAATGATTTAATGAGGGAATCTGCAGATCGTCAGATTGCGTATATTAAAGAATGCCGGGCGGAGCTTCGCGCTTTGTCTCTGGCGCTGCGGGGTATGGAGCGGGGTGATATTCCTCAGCGATTCGATTGGCGTTATGCGTCGTTGATGGCATTCCGGGCGCATGGCCTCCTGGGTGAGTTGCAGAGCGATTACGAGCAAATTATTGAGTCCCTGGATGATGCAGGCGATGAAGTTGACGGGGGCGAGCTATGACGCCCGAGGGCCGTATCGTTGCACATATTAAAAAGATCGTTACAGCCTCCGGCGGCGCTGTCCGCAAGGTGTCATGGGAGGGTCGGATTGGTGCGCCCGATTTGCTTATCCTTGCCGGCGGTCGTCACTGGTGGGTGGAGTGTAAGGCCCCGGGTGAAGTTCCGCGACCGTCACAGCTGCGGGAGTTTGCGGTGCTGGAGCATCTCGGGGGCTGCCGTGTCATGGTGTTCAGTTCCGCCGATGAGTTCGATTACTGGTGGTCCCGTGTGCAACAGTTGCAGGTGTTAAAGTGAGTTTTGTTCCTCGTATATATCAGCGATCTATAATTTCGCATATTATCTCGCATCCGCGCTGCGCCCTCTTTGTCTCTATGGGTATGGGTAAGACCTCCAGCACGCTGGCGGCCCTGGCTTATCTTAAGTCTATTGGGGAGCCTGTCCGCGCCCTGGTGCTGGCCCCCCTCCGCGTTGCCGCGTCCACGTGGCCCGATGAAGTTAAGAAATGGGGGTTTAATCTCCGGGTGTCTGTCATCGTCGGTTCCCCGGCTCAGCGCGAGGCGGCGCTTGAAAAGATGGCGGATGTCTACACCTGCAATTATGAGAATATTCCCTGGCTGGTGGCGGAGCTTGGGCGCGAGTGGCCCTTCACTGTCATCGTGGCGGATGAATCCACCCGGTTAAAGGGCTTTCGTCTGGGCGGTGGCGGCGGTTCCCGTGCTAAAGCATTGAGCCGGGTCGCGTTCAAGTCCGCCCGCTTCATAGCGCTGACCGGCACACCGGCACCTAATGGGTTATTAGATCTCTGGGGGCAGATGTGGTTCCTGGATAAAGGCGAGAGGCTTGAGCGTTCTTTCGGCGCCTTTACCTGCCGCTATTTCCGACAGCGCCGTGTCGGTGCATCGCCCTTTGCCGTCGCTTATGAGCCTATGTCATGGGCCCAGGGGGCTATTCAGGAACGGCTCCGGGATGTCTGTCTGTCCCTGGATGCCGCGGATTATTTTCCTCTTGAGGAGCCGATCACGGTGCCGATCAGGGTCAGCCTGCCGGCGGCAGTTCGTCGTCTGTATGATGGCCTGCAGCGTGATATGTTTGCGGAGCTCTCAGATGGCTCTGCGGTGGATGCGGTCAACGCCGCAGCTCTCACGGTAAAGTGCTTGCAGGTCGCTTCCGGTGCGCTCTATCGCGAGGATGGAAAGTCCTGGGAAGTTCTGCATGATGCAAAAATTGACGCTCTGCGTTCTATCATTGAGGAGGCCGCCGGCGCTCCGGTGCTGGTGGCATATCATTGGAAGGCTGATCTTGATCGTCTGCAGGCGGCGTTCCCGGAGGGTCGCGCCCTGGGTAAAGATCCGGCGATTATTCGCGATTGGAATGCCGGCAAAATTCCGATCCTTTTTGCGCACCCGGCATCGGCCGGTCACGGCTTAAACTTGCAGGATGGCGGTAATATCCTGATTTTCTTTTCTCACTGGTGGGACCTTGAGCAATACCAGCAAATAATTGAGCGTATAGGCCCAACGCGGCAGGCGCAGGCAGGGCACCCGCGGGCCGTCTTCCTTTATCAGCTTATTGCCTCCGGCACGGTTGATGAGGTGGTTATTGAAAGAATGCGGTCTAAGCGGGCTATTCAGGATCTGCTTTTGGAATCTCTGAAAAATAAGCAATAAATATATTTTATTGCTTATATTAAATGCTTATTTTATTATATTTTTTGGCCGCTTGCTTATATGCAGTTAAATAGCGCTGGGGTTTAATTCTCCGGCGTTTTCTTTTCTCCGGTGTATATATTCCGTATGACCTGGAGCCTTGCGCTGCATTCTTCCAGTGCGGCTTTCTGGCGTAAGCATAAGCGTATTATGTCCGCGTATGTTTCCCCGGCGAGCTCCGGTTGCTGGCACGGTATGAGCAGGGATTCTGGCAGTATCAGATTATTTTCTGGGGTGCGTGTTGCGCAGCCCGTTAAGGATAGAAGGATCGATCCGGCGATCAAGGCATGGATCTGTTTTTGATGTGCTGTGAATAGCGGCATTAATTTTATCCTCTTTCGCGGTCGCCTGCCGGCGCATTTCTGCGATCCGGGCTGTAAGTCTGGCAGTCTCTTTATCCGCGACCGTTATGGCTTCCAGGGTTCCTTTGAGTTTGTCCGCCAGGGCGCTTTTTTCCTGCCGTTCCTGCCGAATCTGCCCCGCCTGGTAATAGCAAACGCCAGATAATATTGCTATTAAAGCGGCGGCCGCCAGCGCGATTTTAATTAACATCACCTTCGCTCTCCGCGTCTTTCGCGAGCTTGGTCAGGCGCTGGGCCTGCTTGCGGATCTTTTCCTCGCGTATTACTCGCCGCAGTGCTTTTTCCATCGGCGGTGTGATCGTGCGCGCTCCGCGTTCAATTAAATTAACGCTGGCAGCGGAGCATTTCAGCCGCTCTGCCATTTGGATCCGAGTTAGTCCCAGCACGTCTCGAATTAGTCTGAAATCCTGCTTTGTTATTTGCTCCATCTGAGCTTCCTTTTGTGGATTATGGTCTGGCGATTGTATCAGTTTTTATACATATATTTTTGTACGCGCGTTTAATTTTTATTAAATTCTCCGGCGGCGGTCGCCCTCCGGATTGAAAAAGCGAGCCCAATGGCTCCGATGTTCACCATCGTCTGATCGCGCGGATCTTGCAGGAAATTAAAACCCTCCCGGTAGAGCATCGCTATTAATTCCGGTGCGGTGTATTGGTTAGCGTCGATTATTTTTTTCCGCGCTCTCCTTGATTATTTTGATCATCTCGTCGAGGCGTTGCTGCTGGTGCTGGTTCATCTGGTGCTATATCCTCCATTTTGATTAGCGGTGCCGGGGATGCCGTCTCCGTCGGGGTCTGTGGCATTCTCTGAGGTGTGGCGCCGCGGGTTAAGGCTTCGAGTTTGCTGGTGCGTGCATCTGTCAGTGCCGCCGCGTAAACGTTCGCGATCAGCCACTCCTGCGGTCTGATCATCTGCGGTGTGAATCCCGGGTTGTTGGTCGTACTGAACCAGGCATATAAAATCCGGCATGGCGCCTCCCTGGTCGTTTTTGGCGGTCGTATGCCCTCAACAACGTATATAAAAATTTTTCCTCCGGCCCCTGGGAGTTCATGATTCCAATAGTCAGTGATCGTGATTGTCTGCGGATCCGGGATTTCGCTCATGCCCGATCGAGCGTCTTTCACCAGCTTCCAGGTTCCGCCGTTGCTGTCGGTAAACTCCCGCGCTGGGTCAAATTTATCAATTTGTGTCAGATTCAGTGCCGGTATCCCTGGCGCCTGGTATAGGCCGCCGAGGAGGTTAGGGTTAAGTAGTGCCGGTGTGTTTTGTGCCGTGATCATGATGCAGTCTCCAAAGTCGCAATAACGCGACCGATAAGTGATAGATGTTTTCCTCGGTTTCCTCTGGCGTTGTGGCGCTCATCAGCTCTTTATATTCCATCTCGATCACTTTCTTAACGCCTGCCGGGGTTTCGATGTCGTACTTTTCCCAGGTTTTTGGCGGGTTCAGATCTACTGCTCGGCAGTTTTTCATATAATCCGTGTCGGGGCTTCCGCCGTAAATAGCCCCGCGGGATTCTGGCTCCGCTCCGTGTTTGTCAACCTCGCCGGTATGCTTCCGGCGTTTTATGGTTATTATTTCCATCTGTCCCTCTTACAAAAAAAGCCCTTTGCAGGGCTCGGTAGTTCCTAAGTCTTAAGTCAGAAAATTATCATCAGTCAGTTGTTGTGGTTCCTACAATCTCAATCGTTGCGGTGTATCGGGAGACGGGCTGAGGTGCATCTCGGACGGTTGTAATATCCACATCCACAGATTTAACTCTTTCGTCAGATTCGACGCCGGTTGTGATGTAAGTGTTGATCGCGGTTTCCAGTGCGGCAAGGCTGGCGCCCTCCACGAGTTTAACACGCTTGATGTCGGTATTGATTGTAGTTGCCATTTTTTAAATCTCCGTTGGCTGGTTGTTTAAGTTCCCGCTGTCGCGGTGGTTGGTTTTAATGCGTTAATAAGCGCCTGTGTCTGCGCTGTCATGGCGGCGATAATGGTCTGAGTCTGCTGGGCATTATTCGCGGTGCCAAAAATCTGAGCCTTTAAGGCCTGATTTTCGGCCTGCGAATTGGCCAGCGTATCCCGGAGGGACTGTGTCTGGATTTCGCGCTGAAGCTCACGATTTGCGCAGCCTTCCTGTTCTATCGCTCTCAATACCTGGCAACAACATTGCTGCTGTTGTGCGGCTAATTCCTGCGCCTGCAGGCGGCTCTCTCCGCTCTGTGCGGTGATGTTCTGATTTATAGCCCCGAATCCCTGACACATTGCGAGGTTAGTCGCTCCCTGGTTCTGTGTCTGGGTCAGCGTGTTCTGAAAAATGCCCGCCTGGGTATCTCTCGCGCCCGCGTTTACTGCGCCGACGATTGCGTCTCCTGTGGCGTTTATCAGATTACCTACAAACTGATTCTGCCCGCTGGTCTGCATCAGAAGATCACGATCGGCATTGGCGATCTGTGTCTGCACGTTGCCCAGTTGGTTTTGAATCGCGTTAATTGCGCCTGTGTCGTATCCAACAGCAGCGCCTGCAGCACCTCTATATCCGAGGCCACCAAATCCGCCGTTACCGAGCCAGGATCCAAGTAAGCCGCCGACGCCCGCGCCGAGTGCAGTGCCTCCCCATCCTCCGTTATTTGGCATAATAGTGTGAGTTATCTCGTCCATTTTTTTTTCTTCTCCGTTTTTACAATCGTTTTCAGTATTGTAAATCGGGGGCTTGCTCCGGGTTGCTACTCACGCAACAATTTAAACTAATTCTGCATTTTCCCGGACCCGGCGTAAAAATTCCGCGTCTACTATGCCCGCATATTGCTTCGCGTGGTGATAGTACAGCCGGAAGTAGTAAGCGGCTGGTCCTGGTATCCGCATCGGCGTCCACGGCTTATCTGAGCCGATGAAGTGAAGCATGATCGGAGCGGTGCTGGTGTACTTCCTTTCTGTAAACATCAGATTATATGCCGGCGGGATATTTTTTATTTTTTCTAAAAATTCAAAATTTATAAAATCCTGCTCCGGACAGTATAGCTGCGGCCCGTACTTTCGCAAAAATGCGCGGTATCTCTCCAGGAGATCATCTGGTATTACGTCGGCGGTGCAAGCTAAAAAGCCCGAGTTGATATAGTCCGGCATATCTGCAAAGTCTGAAATCCCGAGACCTTTTTGCCATCGGTTCCTGTTCAGCCGCTCACTTACTCCGTACAATCCGGCAGGGTTCCTCATCCACGGTGCGCTGGTGAATCCGGCAAGTGTTAGCGTATCAAGATCAAAGTTTATGATGATGTCGGCTTCGTTCTTTAGTTCCTGAAACCCGCAGATCCGCTGTGCGAACGATGGCAAGTTATCCCGGTTAAAAAAAAGATCGCTGTATCTGCCCCCGGTGATTTCATGCTCCGGCAGCTGTGGAAACTCCGCCGGTATAAACTCGACGTTGGCTTCGCGGAAGGCGCCCTTAAGTCGTTTGTAGTTTAGACCATCCTCGATATATACCCGCACCGGAATTTCTGAGTTATATCTGAGGAAACTGTCGATCGCGATTATCGCCGGATCGATATAGTTTCCAGCGCAAACGCAAAAAGCGCGGATGTTCATGTCTTCAGCTCCTCCCGCGTCCAGGCGTCATTTTGTAGTAGCGCCGAGGTGAATTCGCCGGTCATCTCGTTTAACGGCACCGGCTGTTCATGATGTAAGTACTCCGTATCAAACCCGCCGGCGGTCCGATAAATTCGCACCGTCCAGCCCCGGAAGCTTTTATTTTTCAGCCGTATTTCTTCGGTCTGATATAGTTCTGGCACCCAGCAGCAAATCCGCCTGTTTTCGCTCTCAGCCATTAAGCGTTTCCTCCAGCCTGTTAATTTCTGCTCTGGCGTCCGCTCTCGCCTGCCTGTCCGGCTCGTACTCCTCCACGGTCAAGGCTCCCTCTGCATACTTAATCGCCTTGTAATCCGTGGCGGCTAAAAAATTTTTTAATTCAAAAATTCGGGCTTTTGCTTCGTCGCGGCTTATATCATCCGCTGTCTTCATCGGGCATCTGTCTTTAAGATAAAAAAAACCGTTTATGTCAGACTGCTGCACGTCGTCTTTGCTGATACGGTTCTCATACCAGCCGAATCGATACGCCATTTCGGGCGATTCGGTAGAGCCGCCCAGGTGGCCGTCCTCGTACATCTTCCCATAAAATATCACGTCTGCCGGCGCGTCTTCCCACGGCAGCGGTTCTGGTTCCGGCTCTGGTTCTGGTTCTGGTTCTAACTGTTCGGAATTTCCGGACAGTTCAGTTGTTGCATTTTTTGCAACGGTTCCGGCCTCAGCCGCTAACCTGTCAGTAATTCCGACAGGTTCGTTTTCTGTTTCTGTCGCATTGCTTAAAATTTCGGATTCGTCTGTCATGCCTTTACTCCTTCACGATTCTGAAAATTATATACTCTGTACAGGTTCCGTCCTTTACTTCCGCACATCTGACGCGGTGCGTTTCTGTCTCGGTTGTTATCGCGGTATTTTTTACCACTTTTGAAAGTATCGGCGGATTGGTATAAATGCCCGCAATGGTGGAGCATACCATCATGATTAGAATTAGCGCGCCTGCCGCATAAATTACTATCTCTAGTGTGTCTATCTTTTTCACTTGCTTAACCTCCGCAGCTCCATCTCTAACGCAAACTGTAAATCGTGCAACCGTTCCCACTCGTCCATACTCTCCGCCTGCTGCTTTGCTGAAATTATATAATCTATTAAATCTGTCAATCTGCGTTTAACTTCTGTCATGCTTGCTCCTTCAAGGGTGCCGGTGCCTAGTACGCCGGCGAGCGCTAGCCTGCACTGGTCCGCTGTAACCTAACTAGAATTTAAGCGCAGCAGGCATTGTATGTGGGTGCGTCTGTGGCACTTCTGCAGGTGGGCGCGTGGCCCATCACGGCAATTCAAGCCGTTTACACAGACGCACTTAATGGGTGCCGGCGTCTATCCTCCTAAACGTTGCCGAGCATAGGATAAAAACGCGCGGCAAAAATAGAACCGGTTTTAACTGTAATTGAAACGGACTCATTAGCGATCGCAGGGATCATTGCTCTTAATCCGCTTTGAACTCCTGTTCCGTCAATCGATACTGCTCCCCTGCCGCCGGACATTGATAAATAATTTCCGGCAATATTTTGAATTGAGATATATAGCCATCCATGTACTGCTGGTGTGTAACTTTGACTTGTGGCACCTGTCTTATCCCAGTTCGTAGTATCTATCTCTACATAACTACTGCTAGGCAAACTCAAAGCACCCGGGTCAATGCCGTTCAAAGCCTTCCACTTGTTTGCTGATGTGCCTAAAGAGTTATTATTTGTCGTGAAAGGCGTTACATCATTTCTGATTAAACCGTCCCAGTAGATAGTTTTTGCGCCGTTCGGCTGTACTTCTACATTGAGATTTGAGCTTATATCTGAACCTGTCGGGTCTAATATCCCGTTCTTAAACACGTTCTTTGCTCTAATTTCGATAGCCGTTCTGCCGGATGCATAAATAACGCTACGGACAAAACTTGTATAAACGTTATTTTTATCGGCAAGATAGATATTTGTAACTACGTTACTCGCCGGAATGTTGCCAATTTCATAAGTAGTATTCTTATGATAGACAGGAGATGGAAAGAATGCATTATCAAAAAAAGTTTTCTGTCCTGCTATGCCCTGATTAGTAGTACGATTCACATAACCCGACTTGATGTTTGTGCCGTCCTCGTCGGCTTCTGCTCGGGAAGCTGAGCCGGTAAGATTTCCCGTGACGTTACCTGTGACGTTTCCGGTTAAATCCCCGGCTATTCCTGCGGTGAAAGTCTGCGCTGCTGTCCAGGTGTTTGCGACGTTTGGCGCCGCCTTGCCATTTATGGTCAGAATTAGCGCGTCCAGGGTGCGCCAGTTTGCTTCTAGTCCTGGATATGAATTGCGCTCGCCTTCGTCTGGTAAGTAGATCCCATTTGTCAGTGTCTGTCCCATGTCTTAACTCCTCATAAAATACCATACGGGGCCACGCCGTAAGGGCTGACGCCGTATCCTGCCCGCAGTGGCAGGTCGTCTGTGAACACGTCCGCGTCGTAATTTACGAGCTTTAATTCCACTGCCTTATCCTGCGGATTTACTGCCGTTACCCAGCAAACTACCATGTCGCCGATTGCAAAGAACGGCCGTTCTAAATCCTCATCAAACCGTGGATCCCACGCCGGCAGGGCATCGGCGATCGTGAGATGATGACTGTCGTCGCGTGTGTATGTCGTCGCTATGCAGCCGCCGTCTTTCTGCCGGATATAAATTACTCCGGCGCTTAATGCCTCTGGGATTTCCATGTCTACTGTGATCGCGGTTCCTGCTGAATCCTGGGCCGTTATTCTGCCCGTAATGTTGCTCAGGTCTTCGTCCAGTACGAGCCCGACGAGATCGTTATATTGGCAGTTTAGGCCGTCCAGTTCGGTCTTAATTGTGTAGGTTGTCCGGGTGCTGCGTAAATACCGGAGCCGCCTCATTCCCATCGCTTCCGCCTGCCGGAGTGATGTTACGCCAAAGGCTTTTAACTTTTCCTGGTGGTTGCTTAATGGGTAACGGGTTATTTGTGCCTCGTTATTATCGTCTACATGACAATAAATTGTTTCGGCTTTATACGTTTCCGGATCGGTGTACTCGACGACAATTTCATCTATATCATCCTCTTTCGGCAAATTAAAAACTATTTCCGGTGATGCCGTCAGATTCTGCGGCGTGAAAATCTGCGCCAGGGGTTCTGCGGCCCCGCGGGAATGCAGCCTTGTGAATGCGAGTTTATTGTTATCAATTATAGGAGCTGCGAAACCTACTGATAAAACGTCGCGTAAAACGTCCAGCAGCGTGCTGTCGCTGTCAATTGTGCCGTCGAGATTTAAGCCCTGGGCGCTCCACAGGTCGTCGTATTGCTCGAGACTGTCCTGGTCGATTATGCCGGCATATTTGGAATTATTTATTATGTACTTCACCGCCGGCGCGATTTCCCGCGTCGGCACCATCTCGCCGGTGTATATGTCAGGAAGTTTACGGGTCCAGTATGTCGCGATCTGGTTGCTGGACAGTTCGCTTAAAGTCTCGGAGCCTCGGAATCTGCCGATCATAACGGTCATCCCGTCGTATCGGTTGATCGTGCTGATTACCGATTTTAAGCCCACCCACTTTACTTCCTCCAGCGCCCGGGTGCTGTTGTCAGTCTCTGAGATATTACGCATCCTGAATTCGTAATTCCCCGGCGTTTCTGTCTCTAGCGTGTATGTATAAGCCAGTTCGTCGTTAGTCGCTGCTGTGAAGTCGCGCGTGATAGTCGTCCAGGCGTCGTTACTTCCTGCCCGTCGATATCCGATTTCGAGGGTCACGGTTAAATCTCTGAATTTGCCGTTGTCTTTCAAATACCCGAGGCCGGATGGGAAGCTTATATCATACTCAAAGATCGAGGATTCGGCTCCGTATGGGCAGGCCCGGTATGGCCCGGCGTAGTGCCCGCCGGCATCGCCGCTTGCCTCATCCAGTGTGAAGGTCATTTCCGTCTGGGCCGTTGTCTGGCTCCAAAATTCCACCCATCCCGGGAGCGGATCATAACTTGAGTTAAGTCTCTGCACCTGGTATATGCCACCGGTATCGTCGAGTATTTCGTACAGTCCATCATCGTCGCCCCAGGTATAGTCTGCCGGTATCGGCTGCCGCACGTATGCGATCAGGGTTTGTGTTGTGCTGATTTGGGTGGCACCTCCCGGTATGCTTGGGGCGCTCGGATATGTCGGAACCTCGAGGGCGGTGTTATCTACACGGATCATCGCGGTATTTGTTACCGCATTATAGTTAATGGCGGTCGTCTCCACCAGTGATGCGATCTGGTTTGAATTCTCCGCGGTGCGCGTCTCTAATCCTCCGGTTCCTGTCCGGATTGAGTAGGTGACCACGGTTTTTGCCGTCGCCACCACCGTGAGGCTGTCGCCGGCCCGGATGGTTTCCTGGGTATCTGGATCCGTGATTCTTACCCGGAGCCAGTCTTTGTGGAGCTGGGCGTTGGTCCCCAGGAAGTAATCGGCGAGCAGTACATCCAGCGTGCTGCTTCCGTCGCCGTTATCCGTGATGCTGGCAGCCACGCCGATTGGGCGGACGCTGGTGCTTCCGTCGATTGTGAAATATGCGCCGATTCCCCATTTGAGGTTCAGCGGGTGATATATGCGGATCGTCTCGCCGGTCGGTCCGCTGGTTCCCGCTCCAGTTCTCTGGTAAGTGTAATAACCGCCGCTGAATGTGTCGCCGCTGAATGTGACATCCGGATCGAGCTGGTTGCTTTGATCCACCTCCGTCTGCACCGCCTCCAGCGTGTGTCCGCTGGGGGTAACTTCGGTTGAGGAATAGTAGCAATACCAGGATTTATCTCCGGGGCTGTTTTCTGCAGTGATCGTCGTACCCGGATCATAGGTGTAAATATTGCACCCGGGGAGTTCTTTGATCGGTGTCTCGCCTATGTAAACATCGGAATTATCGCCCACCCGGGAATAATAGCCGACGCCCTGGCAAAGGATCATGTCTACAAACTGCACGTTGTTTCTATAAAAAATGTGCCTGTCAGCCAGATAGTCCGGGAAGCGCTTAAAATGGCCGAAGGTCTCCGGCACCACATTGGTGAGGTTGATCTGGTTTCCCTGGGCGTTTACGTCGTATATGCTGGAGCCCTGCTTGGTATCGCTGGCGGTATTTTTACCCAGGCGATTGGACATGATTATTCCGTAAACGGCGGAAGCTACGGCCAATACTACCGATATAATAGCCATTACCACGGCGGAGGTCAGTCCTCCCGCCTCGATTACGATTTTAAGGCGTTTAGTCGGGGCGACCCTGAAATAAGGCCAAACTACCGCGGGGATCTTTACTCCGTCGGCGTAAACTGAAATGTAAGCCTTTTCGGCTGCTTCCTGGGTGTATGCTGTGCACTGCCCTTTCATGACATCTGCCAGCGTCATTTCCGGTTGTTTGTCGATCGTCACGCGTTCAATCACCCGCGAAAGATCGGCGCGGCTGTAAACTTCAATTTGAAGCATATCGATAAAACCTCCGGTTGGTGCCTGGTGTGCGGTTCAGCTTTTCAAAGCGGGCATTCCTCCGCTCGCTGGTGTGCAGAATTTTCCCGTCCAGATATATTCCTACATGATAAAGCCTTTTTGCGGTAAAAAATGCGACGATATCATAATTTTGTGGCTCGTTTACTTCATAAAATCGACCGGCGGTCTCTGCTAAAAAGCCAGCCTGCATGGTGGCGGCGGTCAGGTCTGTATAGTCATCAAGTACAATCCCGCGATGCTCTCGATATATGTCAACGATCAATCCCCAGCAGTCAAGTCTGGGGTATTTCCTGCCGTTGGGCGTGTGCTGAATTAGTAAATAGTCATCTAAGCTGCGCATGGTTATGTCACGTACTTTAGCCCCGGCGCGTTATATGCCGTATAGCGTAATTTTGGGAATTCTGTATTTAGCATATCGCAAAAGCTGGCGGTAAAGTCCGCCCTTTCCCGCGTGATCTGTCCTCCGGTAACCGTCAGCGTAAGCGCTGATAGTTCGCTCAAATCTTCCGGGTGCAATTGTGCCACCGTAATATATGTCGGTTCCCGGCTCCCCAGCGCCCGCTTCACATACTGATAGCACTCGCTGTTTACGCCGCAAATTGAAAAATTTAAGTCCTGAAACCCGTTGTCGCTTCGCTCCGGCAGCTGGACGGTAAACGCTGACGCTTCGTAAATGTCCCCGTCAATCTCCCGCGGCTGATTATCCAGGATATAGCGCAGATCACCGATTGCGGAATTGCTGATCGTCAATGTCACCAGCGGGAGCTGCCCCCCGCTGGCGTAAATCTCATTTAACGTTAATAGTGCCATTATGCGCCCTGGTCTGCAACTTCGATAAAATACCCGATCACGCCTTGCACAATGCTGAGATAATACTTCCCGTTAAGCTGGTAAACTGTGCCTGCATATAAAATGCCCGGCGTATATCCTACTTTCACCGGAGAGGCGATCGCTGGGTATGTCATCGGGATATACATTTTCTTGATGTATAACTCGTTATTCATAATTCGCGGGAATCCATATAGGGACGCGGCCGGTGTGCTGGCTCCGGTCGTCATGCCGTTAGCCGGATTTGTGGCCCAGTAGATTAACGCGGTGAGGTCTAAATTTCCGATCGTGTGCATAGTGATCGCTGTGGCGTCTGACGGATTGATCTCCCAGCAGCTTGTGTTAGCGCCGTGAACGTAGGCAGGGTTTAAACTCATTGCGTATTGTTTAGCGGTGTTTGCCGCGTATGCGTTATTTGCTGCTGTGCCGGTGTAAGAGCTGGCGTCGATTGTGATGTCGTCATTTAGTGAGAAGTGCAGGGCCATCGCCGCGGTTCCGCAATATAGTAGAACGCTGGCGGGGTCTGCAAAAATTGCCAGCGTGCTGTTATCGCCGTCGGTTCGCTTGATAATTAACGATCCGGTGCCTTTGTAGTACGCGATCGTAAGACTTAATTCGTCATCCGTTGTACTGAATGCGGCAAGTTCAATGGCCCCTGCACATTGCTTCCGGCGGGCTGCATAGGCAGCGGTTGTTAAATAGCGAAGCTGATTTGTCGGCAGTCTTCCGTACCGTTCGCCTGAGCTCTGTGTAAATGTCAGGTCATGCGTGGCGGTGTCTGTAAATCCTGCGTACATGATATTATTGTCTACGCTCAAGCCCAGACATTTTTTAGTCATGCCCTTGCCTAAAAAATAAACATCCGTTAAAAGGCTGTTATTATTGACAATGCTTGTGGCGCCTGTCGTGGCGTTCATCGGTGCGCCGCTCCACATCGAATCACCGATCGCTACCTTCTCGACTTGCTGAATGTTTAATCCCTGGGCGAGGATAAATGTTACAAAATCCGCTAAAATTTTATTTTCTGCCTGCACGCGGGCGGATACGGTTCCGGCGGTGTAATCGCTCACTCTGGCGGTAAAAGTAATGGTTTTCTTAAATGTCATTTTTGTGCCTCGCGTTATTCTTCAATTACTGTGTATGTGCCGGATGTATCGCCGAGATCGTCGGCATCGCTGGTTATAGCGTCCGTATGAATTGCGATATATTCGCCGGATTCGCTGCCGTCGTCTCCGGTCGGTAAATAGTGATCTTCCCAGCTTCCATCGTCAACAACGGTATTACTCGCATCAAGCGTCATGGTTACTGTGTAAACGCTTCCGCGGGTGGCATTAGTTCCGGATAACTTCGCGTTTAGTGTGCCGTTTTGGATCCTCACATATCGATACTGAATTTCTGAGTCCTCGTCCACGCTCAAGAGCGGCATCACATACCAGGACGCGCCGCTCTGGATGTCTGCTTTGTACCACTGCAGGAATTCGCGATATAAATCCGCCGTCAATGACAGACTGATTTGTACTTCGTCCGGCGCTCCCTGGTTTACTAAGCGCTGGCGCGTATATCCATCTGACATGGCTGTTCGTACCATGTTCGGCTTATGCCTTACCGTGTAGCCGCTCTGAAGCGGATAGGGCAAATTCGAAGGGTAAAATTTCATATTTTAGGCTCCGTATCGTTTAACCTGATATGTACTTTCCAACGTCCGGGCAATCTGTCCGCCTCGACGAATGTTTGAAACAAAAATGTTAATTACTCTTTCCCCGTCCGCTTCCTGTGTCTGATCAACCTGCCCGGCGCGTTCCTGGCTTTCATATAAATTTACAATTACATCGCCGCCGGTCATGGCTCCGCGGGCGAGCTCTGCGGTCTGCTTCCTGCTGGTGACACTTGCGGGCCCGTGTATAAGTTCCGGACCAAATTCGCCCACAATACCCACGCCCCCGGCGGGTATCTTTCCGCCCTTGTCGTGCATCGTGACGGAGGTTAATTGACCCATAAGGGCGCCGGTCATCGCTACCGCCTGCGCATATGCGGCGAGGTTGGCCGGCCATGGTAAATCACCCAGGGCGTTCGCCCATGCATTAATACATGATAACATTGCAGATGCAATACTAAATGATTTCTGTATAGCAAACATCGCTTTATACGCGCCAGAGCTTTTTTCCATTCCGGACGTAACGCCGGAAAGGGCGTTACTTACTTCATCTAATCCTGATGTAAATGCCTGTATGTTTTCCTGCGTCTCTTTGCTGAACAGTGATCCGTTTTCCGCATTAACCTTTCGGCTGCTCTTTTCAAAATCCTTTTGCAGTTTATCGCGCGCGGCTAAAAATTCCGATTCGCTGATTAACTGGTTATTGTGATACTCCGTTAGCATCTCAAGTTTGCGATCATACTCGGCCTGTAAACGCTCTAAATCATCGTCACGGATGTCTCGGAGGAATTGTTGCGCCGTTTCGGTCATCTCTTTATACTGACGATCATAATCTGCATCTATAATGCTCTTTGCGCTTATATAATCGTTTTCTGTCGCAATTCTGCTTTCGTTATATGCTGCATTAAGCGCATCTATGCGGGCGTTGTGCTCCTGCTGCAGTCTTTCTAACTGCGTATATCCTGCTTCTTTAATGCGTATGATTTCAGCCTGGTATTTCTCCCAGCTGTCCCTCTCCGCGCGCGCGGCTCCGCCGCGACTTCCGCCGCCCCCGGTTCTTCCGGTTCCCGCTGTTCCTGCGGTTATCGGTCCGCCGATGTTACCGAGGCCGATCGCGAGGGTGTTCGCTTCAGCGCGCTTAACGGCGGCATCTGCGGCGTTTTTAGCCGCGCGATCCAGTGCCGCCGTGATGTTATCGCCCGTCTTTGCGGTTGCGTCACTTAAATCGCCGAGCAGGCTGTGGTTATCCCATCGCTTGACGTTGTAATTCTTGATAAATTTTTCGTATTCGGCGGCGTTGTTGGTCAGTTCCGGATTTAGTCTAACTTTCTCTTTCCACTCGGCATTCATCAACGCACGGCGCTGATCTGGTGACAACGCTCTCCCGATCGATTCGCCTATGCGCCCAAGGAGCCCGACTAATTCTTTTAGGCTGGCAAAAAGTCCGCTGATTCCTATGCCGACTAACTTGAAAAAATTATTAAAATACTCTGCCGCGGCGCTGGTTCCGTCTTCCGCCGCGTCTTCAAAGCTGGATATAAATCCATCCCAGGCGTCCCCCGCCTGCTTCATAATGCCGATCACCGCGTCGGCCATGGATGCAAAAGCGCCCCGTATGGCTTCTAAATTTGCCGCCCACTCCGGTGATTTCAATATTTCTGTAATGGCATCAAGGGTATTTGCTACGCCCCGGAGGGATTCTGTAATCATCTCTCCGATTCCCGATTCACCGATCGCGCGATAAAAATCACCCCAGGCGTTTTCTAGCTGGTTTAATGCTCCTGTTACTCCGCTTTGTAAATAGTCTAAAACGCCCTCATTTTCTTCGCCGATTTTCTTAAAATATGCGCTTAATGCGTCGGCGCTTTTCTCAATCTGTGTGGTAGTTCCTTTATATGTTAACGCCAGCTGATCGCCTTCCTGCTTGGCAACTATGCCGAGCTGGTTTAATGACTTATAGCGCCCCTGCATGGCTGCGGTAAAGGCGGAGCCTACGGTTTCGATACTCTGCCCGGTTCCGTATGCTATCTGGGAAAATGTTTTTAATGTTTCGGCGGTCGCCTGGATGCCGTTCCGACGTAAATCGAGGGTAACTGCTTTTAAGCTGTCGAATGGCTGAATAGTGTCGCGGGCTGCCTGCTGCAGCATTTCAAAATTCGCGCGGGCTTCTTTAACTCCGCCCGTTGCGGATATAAACGCCGCTACGCTTTTTTCTGTCGCCTGTAATTCTTTTGTAATCGCGCCGGAAATTGCGATCGCACCTATGCTGGCGATCGCCGCTTTCCATGCGCTGCCGATGCTTGCGAAGCTCTGGCCTATGTCCTTTGTGGCGCGCTTGGTATCGCTCCGCATTGTGCGGAGCTTGCGGTTATATCTGGTGGTGTTTAAATCAACGAGGTTTGTAATGCTGTTAATGATACTCATTATTTAACTTTGCCCCCTAGTCTCATAAAAGCATCTCGCCCCGTTGGTTCTGCTTCCGCGTCATCCGCCCGGTTTTCGTCTTTGCTGCTTTCATGCTCAAATACCGCCGCCCACAGATTCAACTCCCGCGCCGGCATCTGCATGACTTCATAAATTGGCCGGTGAATTTCGCGCGCTATACACACACAAAGTCTAACAACCGGATTAGTTAAACTTTTTTTTCGGTGTCGCCGTTATTCAAGTCCCAAATTGCGCGGTGCAACCGGTTAAATAATCTTGCTGGAATCGCGTCTATAAATTTTTTAGCCGCGTCACTATCCGGCAGAAGTCTTGCTCCGTCTTCACTTATGATCGATCGGTGAAATAACAATGCTGCAAGGTCAATATCTGTCGGGCGCTTGCCTGCCTGCATCTCTGACATGAGCTGCATCTGATCCGCGCCGCTCAATTCCTGAATAATTAACTCTCCGTCTTCTTGCAGTTCCGGTGCTTTCACAACTTCACGCGCGAAATTAGTTTTTAAGTCCAAATTTGAAATTTTCATATGTACCATCCTTTAAATTTAAAAAAAGGCGGGGCTTTCGCCTCGCCCCCTCTGGCTTCTCTTTTTATTGAGGATCTATCGTTTGGCTAAGCAAAGGTCCATGTCGGCATCCCGTTGAGTTTGCCTGTGATGTCCCATTTAATCGTTTCGCTGATGTTTGGATCCTGCGGGATCGCTTGCTTCAGTGCGATCTCCATTTCGCCGGTGGTTTCGTCCGGCCATTCTAACATCAGCTTAATAATTGCGTTGGAATTAGCGGCGTTTATTAAAGTCTGCTGTACTGTGTCGCCTGTGTAGTGATGTATCGTTATGGTGATCTCGTTACCGTCGAACGCGCCGGCAAGGTATCTTTTTGCGGATTCGGCAATGCAGGTTTGATCTATATCCTCAACGCTGCCGCCGATTCCGCTGTATATGCTAACGCCCGGAATTGTGATCCAAGGGTCTGACTGCTGCGCACTCGCGAGCTTGTAGCCGACTAAAACATTTTTCCCGGCTATGGCGTTCTTTTTTGTTGTAGGGGTTAAAGTTGGCATTTTCTCTTAATCTCCGGAGTTAATTGCTGATTCTGGCCTCTCTCATTATATCAGTAATCGCACCTTCTAGGCGGTTTATTATCTGCGGTTTTTGTGACGCCCATTGCGTTTTAAAGATTCCTTTAGCCCCCTGACGCTGGGTTCCCAGGTCCCCCCAAATTCCTATGTAGGTTGCTGGTTTTGGCCTCTGTCTGTATCCCCCGCCCGCGCCTTTTTTTCGCTGTTTAGTATATATGGGCTGAATGCCCTTATTGCTCCAGCCGTATGTTGCAAAGGCGAGCCCCGGGCGGGTCTTTGAATTTTTAGCGGCTGTCCGCACTGATCGCCACGCTCTGCCGGTCCGCTTCGGCCATGCGGTGCGTGTAGCCCGCCGCAGACTTAATACCGCCGGTTTTACCGCATCGCGTAAAATGCGGCGCTGGGTCTGTAGCGATGTCTTGCGCTCGAATGTCTGCATCCGCAATAAAAACGCATCAAACATCTTTTCAAGTTCGCTGTCGCCGCCGATCACGGTGTTAGTATTATCGTCAATCATGGCTAAACGGGATCGTTAATTTGTGCGGAAATGGTAGCGCGCGCAACTTTAGCATCTGGATCGTCTTCCTCGCCAAGGTTCACGCGCTCCAGGGTTATCGGCTGCAAAATTCCGCGCGCCGTATTATCTAGAAGGTCTATTCCGTCTAGAATAACGTCTAAATCGCTCTGCGCTTTTGCGCAAATCATAAGCTCCGCGGTGAGGCTTCGATATGATCCGCTGTCAAGATCATGCGTGTAGTTTATGACAATGTTATCTATTAGAATTGATTTCGCTGATTCGGCTGCCTTTATATAATCACTGGTTACTACTACGCCCGCGGCGGCTCCCTGTAAAATGCCGGTTAAAGATTCTCTAATGCTTGCTACGCTTGTGCGGCTCATGTTTCTACTTCCTGTGTGATGCTGTTATCGAGTTCAACGCCGAGGATTATCTGCCCCGCGGATCTGTCTGCATTTATGGTTAAAATGCGGTATCTTTTACCGCGAAGATTTACGCACCAGGCGGGCGTAATTCCGGTGCGGTATCGGATCATGATTGTATATGTTTCTGTCTGCAGTTCTACCTGTAATTTCATGCTCTCGCGGAAGGTAATCTGTCGAACATTCGCCCAAGTCTCCGCCACGGTTTCAAACTCTGTAATATGGGCGCCTGCCGCGTCAACGGTCGTTATGGGTCTTAATAGTGCGATCCGCGTGTCTAACTTTCCGGCGCCTGGTAATTGCTGGTTAACCGTCATAATCTATCCACTGATCTAATAGATGATCGAAATATGTTGTATATGCTTTTTCCTGCCTGTTTTCTCGATTTCTGTATAAATCGCCTGCTGTTACAAGGATAAATTGCTTTATCTGTGCGGGTATTGAGGTTAAATCGGCGGTTACGGGATTCGCTTCCGGATCTTCAGAATATATCGGCCGGCGCATTCGCGTTTCTGCGTCTTCCTGCGCTGTCTCTATGTACTGCGACAGAAGTGCGTCTTCGCTTGTATCATCCGGGTCAATTCTTAAATGTGCTTTTAACGTCGCGATGTCTACATATAGCATTTAGTCCCCCTCTTTGTAAAAAGGGGGCGTTGTGGCGCCCCCTTTGATGTTTTCAGATAAGGATATTATATTTTTAGTTAGGCTATTTATGATACTGTGTCAAAATCTCCATAAGCGATCGCTTTCGGCTGCATGACTTCAAAATCTAATCGGCGCTCCATGCGGAGGGTCATCAGATTCTTTATGAAGTCGTCTTCGGTGCGATCCATCTCTACCGCAAGGCTGGCGCGCTCGATAACCTTGCCGGCCTGTGCGAAATTGCCCAGGAAGTACTTATTCGCCGGAACGTTAGGATTTAATACCACTGGCACGCCCCAAATTCTTTGAGCTGGTATATCAACAATACCCGGAATCAAATAATCCTTATTCGCATTCTTTGCGGTCAATACCTTGCACCATGAAGCCGAATTCAAGAGAAGTGTTAATCCCCTCACGCCTGCGGCTTCCATTGCGGATTTAACCTTGATTACAATATCGATCACCGTGTCGCCCGTCACAAGTCCTGCGGCGCTGGTGTAATCGGTATAATTTCCGCTGGCGGTCATGCCTGTCAGCTGTCCGCTGCCGGTTCCTGCTACGATCTGGGCTTCGACAACTTCATTTAATTGCTGGCGTAAATCATCATTGATAAATGCCGCGATATTTCCATCATCCGCGATCATCTGCTCAGTCATCTTAATCCAGGTGGCGACGGTCTTAATGGTGCCGGTCTGAATGCTGCCCGCGTAATTGCTTTCTGGTTTCGCGGCTCCTTCGGCGGTAACGCCCGGGCCGGTGGCGGTCAAGGTGTTGGCACGGATCATTTTAATATACTGATATGATCCTGTGTCGATCGTAATGTGCGGAAACAGACTTTCAATGTTTAGAACGGTACGCGGATCTGTAACCAGTCCCAACTCTGCCGGCTGGCCAAGTGTCGATCTGGTGGCGGTATTGCTGGCCTGAGTAGTTACCGGGTTCGCTGCGAGCTCAAGTCTGAAGTTCGCATGGCGATTTCCTGGGATCGATTTTTTAAATTCTGCAAATCCGGCGCCGCGGATGAATTTATCGCCGATGGTCTTTGCGGTATCGATAGCGATTGCAGGTGCTGCCGCTTTCTGCTGCAATGCGGCGAGTTCACGCTGCAGAGCTTCCTGCTTTTCGGTGAGTTCGCGCTGGATCTCGGCCTGTCTGTCGCTCATGCTCTTAAGCTGGCCGGCGGTGGCGGTCTGTGCCTTTTCGATGTCAGCGATTTTGCCACTTACCTGGTTGACGTTATTCAGGATCTGATTCATGGTTTCCTGCGGGCTGTTATCTGCCATTTTTAATTCCTCTGTAAAATTGTTTTTAACTTTTCGTTTATTGCGTTCAGTCTCGCGAGGTCTGCAGCGTCCCGCTGCTTTTGAGCCTCCGTTGTGAATGCTCGCTTTGCCGCACTTATAATGGTTTTAGCCTCGGCCGCTGGCAGGCCCGCATCCCGCAGGTATGCTTCCAGGTCGCGCACGGTGCTAATTCCGGCGGCATCCTTTTCGGACTTATATGATATTATGCGCGCTTTTTGGTCAGCTGGGAAGGTGCAAAGGCTGCATTCTCTAAACTGGCTCACGTTTTTAATATGTCGGATCCCCGATTCGTCGATCGGATTTTCCTCCTCAAGCAGTCGAATGTTTACCGAGGCGCCGTCTACAGTACCAAATTTTATAGCCTCGTAAACTTCGCGGCCCTGCGCCAGGTTCAGATTGATTGGACCGGCAAGGTAGAGCGCTTTTTCTGTACTCCAGATCGCGTCCCAACGTCCAATTGGTACGCTTTCATAGTAATTGTGATTAAAAAACATCTTTGGCATCGGCGCCGTTCCTGCTTTTATCGCGTCGATCACCCGGTCGTATGCTCCCGGCTCGATGGTGTCGTCATACCAGTCAACGCCTCCGTAAACGCTGGCGGCGACCTGGATGTATCCCTCCGGTTTCGTATCGTCGATCAGGAGTTCTGATTTGATTGAGTAGATTGCCATGCTGTCGCTCCTTACTGCTTCACCGGGCGCTCTGCGATCGGCGTCTGCGGTGTCTGTGTTCTGTCTGTCTGTCCGAGTTTGTCAACCGGATATAAATTATTTTGTGCCGTCAGATCGTCGGCTCCGTCCATGCGGCTGTAACCGTCTTCGCGGCGCAGCTCGTTCCGGGTGCGAAGGCCATTTTGTGCATAGGATGTCTGCATCTGGATCCGGGTCTGGTCACTCATGCGCTTGAGCACGCTGGTGCGGAATTTTACCCGGATCCGCGGATCATTTATTAGTTTTTGCTGCAAAACCTGCTCCAGCTCGACGCACATCGGCAGGATGGTGGTTTCGTAAAAATAATTTGATAAGTCCACTAGCTCCGTCGCCTCTCCGGTCAGCAGTCCGTATGGTATGCCAAACCACCGCGCGAATTCTTTAACGATATATTCCCGCGTCTGCAGGAGCTGTGTTTCCGCCGGGCTTAAGCCGATATTCTGAAATTTTACACCCTGGGGCAGGAACGGGATCCCCAGTTGGGCATTCTGCATTTCGCTGAAATTTTCTAAAAATTTCCGGATTTGCTCGCGGTTCATAAGCGGATTTTCGCTGTATAAAATACCGTTAATTCGGCCCTTGTTCTTGAAAACATCGGCGCTTGTTTCCTGGGCTTTGATCGCTTCATCGAGAGTAGTCCGGGCAAATGCTAAAGTATCGAGGCCGACGATGCCGTTGCCGATGCCTTTCCAGTGCATGATTTCCGGTGGAGTGTATTTTATGATTTTTTCGTCCTGGGAGTAATACTCATAATACGTCGCCCCGGTGGCTGAAATGTTAACCGTTACCTGCCCCGGGTTCAGCGGCGTTAATGCGGCGATATAGTCCGCGCCGATCGCTTTATCCAGGCGGATGTATGCGTTGCCGTGGAGCAAATAGTCCAGTGTAATTGTTTTGAAAAAGTCCGCCGGCGTCATGCTGGCGTTCGGGCGCCGGTTCAGCAGCTCGTACAATTGCCCGCTTCGGATCAGTTCCGTGTTTCCGTCTGCGTCTACCTCGCGAAGCAGATCGCACGGAAGGCAGGCCATTGCTTTAATTATTTTTTGCGCGCATTCCCAGATGGCTGGTATCTGAAGGGCGTTGTTTACACTCGACGTGGTTGCTGTCGGGAAGATCGGCGCGAGTGGTTTAGTCTGCTGCTGTCCTTTGTAGTTGCCCAGTAGGCCCTTGATCCAGCTCCACATCGTTTCCGCCTCCCCGTTAAAATTTGAAATTCGACCAGTCTAAAGGCTCGCCGTTGTCATTGTCGATGTAATTTCTTTCAATGTCAAATTGTATTGCCTGATTTAGCGCCATTATGAGAGCCACCGCACCATCGATCTTGTCTTCGTTCTTTTCTTTTCTGGGGTAAATGTTTTCTTTTGCGTCCTGGTGGCAGACCACGTTGCCGAGCATCCATTCCATGACCGGATTTTTTTGGAAGTGGATCCGTCGTGCGTATATTAGCGCCTGGAGCTGCTTCATGGGCTCGCTCAGGTTTTTAAGGCTTTGAAACAGCTCAACCGCCGGCAGTCCGGCGGCGAGCAGTGCCTGGATCATCTGCGTCGCCTGCATAGGGTCAAATCCTAAACTTAAAGGCTGGTACAATTCCGCATCCTGTATAATAAAATTCTGTATTTCTGTCAAATTCGTAACCGTCCCCGGCGTTCCGTGTAAATATCCATCGGCCGCCCATCCGTAATAGTGCGAATTTTCCGGCGCGTTTATGGTATCTTCAGGCAGGTAAAAATCACAAAAAACGTAATACTCCACCAATCCGCGCGCCGGCTCGTACTTCCAAAAAATTTTAATTATGGCTGAAATATCCAGCTTGCTGGCGAGGTCAATTCCGTAAATTGTATATTTATCTTTAAACCCGGCTTCCTCTGGTGTCTTCGCCTCCAGATCAAAGCAGGGCCTTACACGCTGCATATCTAGCCATTGCGAATCAGAATTGACCCAGATGTTCAGCGTTTTAGTTAAATAGTTTTTCTGGGCGCTGGTGCTGTTTAGTGCGTCGGTGAGCTCCTCATACACGAGCGAAGGCTTGACGGAGATCTTCCAGTTGGGGTTCGCTTTGATGATGGCCGTGTCGCTTTTCCAGTCGTCTTCTGGATCCGGCGCATATATGATGCCGAAGAATTGATCATTCTGCATCGTCTTTTTCAGAATTTTGGCGACCAGCCTCCGCACGTCCATGCATACGCCGTTCAGGATGAAGCCTGCGGTGGTTATGAAAACAAGGAGCGGCTGAGCGCGCTTCCGGATCGATGAAGTTACTACGTCATAGACCATCCGTGTCTTGTGCGCGTGCAGTTCGTCTATGATGCCGCCGTGCGTGTTCAGTCCGTCGAGGGTGTCTGCGTCCGAGCTCTGTGGCAGGAATTTTGAATTTGTGCCGATCACCACAATGGAGTGCGTGAGGCAGGTTACTCCGAAGGCGTCCCGAAAGTCCCTGTTCCCGCGTGCCATCGCCAGGGCGTCGTTAAAGACGATCCGCGCCTGGTCCTTTTTAGTTGCGAAACTGTAAACGTCGGCGCCTTTTTCGCCGTCGGCCACCAACAAGTACAACGCAATTACAGAGCAGATTGTACTCTTGCCATTTCCGCGTGCCACCTCAATATAGGCTTTTGCAAAGCGCCGGTGTCCGGCTTCGTCTATCCATCCGAAGAGCACAGTCAGGATGAAGCACTGCCAATCCTCCAGGTGGATCTTTTCTCCGGCGAGCTTGCCCTTGACGTGCGTCAGCTTTTCCGCAAAGGCGCAGATTCGGTGCGCTCTCGCTTTGTCGTATTTGTAGGGGAGTTTCTTGGTTCCCTGGCGTTCGAGGTCGTCAAGCTGCCGCTGGCACGCGAGCCGCTCGTATAGTCCCGCCGGGCGCTTGCCTGACAGCACCGCACGGATGTATCGCATCGCCTTTTGCGTATAATCCAGGCTCGGCATCAAAAACCTTCAAAAATATTTTTCTCGCGCGGATCTGCGGTTTTGACCGTCGCGATTCGGGTGCGGCTGGCTGGCGTAAAGCCGATCTCATTTTCCAGGCCCCGAAGAGTTAGCGCGGTCTGGTTCAGCGCCCGCAGCATCGGGTTAACTGTAAGGCTTCCGTCCGTTTCCTCCTGGATGGTCCCCTCCCGCTTTATCGCGGCCGAGAGCTGCATGAATTGGTCGTATAAAACCACCCACCGTGAAAAAACAGCAAAATCCAAAGTAGTTAGCAGTCCCGGCGGCGCCTGGTCCAGTGCAAACTGCCAGATTGCTTTCGCGCTGTCTGTCAGGTACTCTGGCGGCAGTGTCGTTTTGAGATCGTGCTCTGGTATCGGCTCATTTTTCGGGGTCCGGCATTTCTGAAGCGTACCCTGGAGCCGCTTGACCGCGGTCGGTTTTCTCGGTCTTCCTCCCATGCTTCTGCCTCCTCGTTTTTTGTCCCTGGGCTCCGACGGTGCGTTAAGTACCATTTTGCACGCGTTTACGTGCGCCTATTTGGTCGTGTGGTCGCCGGCCGGGGGGCCTTTTTGCTGGATCCCCCCTGGGGGGCCTTAAAAAATTATTTGATGTAAAAAATATGCATATCATCGCCAGGTTGTATGCCTTCGCGCGGCTGCGGTTTCGTCCGTGCCTGAGTAACTTCGCGGTAAGTTTTCCGGCTATGGCATTCATGGCACAGGCTCTGCCAGTTCTCCGCGTTCCAAAAAAGCGAATAGTCACCTTTATGCGGAATGATATGATCCACTTCCGTCGCGGGCTTTCCGCATTCTACACAGATCGGATGCTTGATTAGATACGATCTGCGAGCCTTATTCCATGCCGAGTTGTATCCGCGGCGGCTCGCGTTCTGCCGTCTGGCGTCGCAGTCCGCAAGGTATTTTTTTCGGGCTTCGTCTCTCATCTGCCGGCGACGTTCCTGCCACTCGGCGTAATGTCGATCGCAGTAACTTCCTTTTGTCACCCAGTCCATACATCCTGGATGTGCGCACGGGCGCGGAGCCCGTTTAGTCGGTGCCAGCATTGTTATTCTCCGGCGCAGGCAGTTCCTGCGGTGTCCAGCGCCTCCGTGATTTATGTGGCGCTCGCATTATCTCGCGGAGGTATTTGATAGCGTCAAGGTTTGGAGGTAACTTCCTCTTAAAAAGTTTAGTGTTTCCCGATTCGTCCTTTCCGATTTCCTCCACCGTCGCACCGACTGCGAGTTTATAGCAGGCGGCGCGTAAGTCGGCCTCGATCTTGCCGGTATCTGCGGGGATGTCGTCTATCATAGTTTATGCGCCTTTTCGCCGGTCATGTCTTCCCACCGTTTAATTATCCGGTCGCAGTATATCGGATCCATCTCCATCAGATATGCGGTGCGGTTGAGTTGCTCGGCCGCGATTGCGGCGGTTCCGCTTCCTGCGAAAGTATCCAGGATCCGCTGCCCTTTCCGGGAGCTGTTTAGTATCAGCCGCGCAAATAATTTAACTGGTTTCATTGTCGGATGCAGGTGGCTCGCATTTGGCTTATCCTCCCGGAGCACGCTGGATCCCTCAAACGGCCGGTTGAGAAGCTCTTTGCAGAGAGCTATTAGTTCCGGCTTTCCCATCTGAGTTAGATTCGGCCTGTCTTCCACCACCGTCACCTCGTTTCTGCTTTCGGTGAAGTATCGGCGGGCGCCGGCCTTTACGCCGTATATGCACGGCTCATGTTTATACTGGTAGTCCATCCTGCCCAGCACCATCGTATTTTTTACCCAGACGAGCTGCTGTTTTAATTCCCATCCCGGGGTATTTTCAAACGCCCTGTAAAAAATCTGGGCGCTGTCGCCTGAAGCGTGCCAGATATAAATCGCGGCCCCCGGTTTTAAGGCCCCGTCTGCCGCGCGGAATGCTGAAGTCAAAAAGTTAAAAAACTCATCCCGATCCATGCTGTCATTCTGGATCTTGAGTTCGTCGGCTGTCGCGCCGGTATAGTCCACGTTATATGGCGGATTTGTCAGCAGCAGATCTATCTTTTCGCCGCGGGTCAGCGCCCTGATCGCTTCCGGGCGAGTGGAATCGCCACAAAGGAGACGGTGTCTGCCGAGCTGGTATAAATCGCCAGGTCTGGTTATCGGCTCCGCTTCCTCCGGCGGCTCATCCTCGATGATATTTTCCGGGGATTGGTCGTCCAGGTCGTCCGCAAATCCGAAGTCTGACATATCGATCCCGATTTCCTCCAGGGCGTCCAGCTCCTGCCGGAGAAGTGTGTCATTCCAGGTGGCCAGCTCTGAAACCTTGTTATCTGCGAGACGGTATGCTCTCGCGCGGTCGTCAGATAAGTGCTCCGCTATGATGCAGGGCACCTTCTGCAGCCCGAGTTTTTGCGCCGCTTTGTAACGGGTGTGTCCCGTTATGATCACGCGCTCCCGGTCTAGTACGAGCGGGACGTTAAAGCCGAATGAGTTAATACTGGCGGCGACCGCGTCAATCGCTGCCGTATTATCACGCGGATTGTCCGCGTAAGGGATTATTTGATCGAGCGGTAATTCCTGGATGTTCATTTGTGTTCCTTTACGTCAGGATCATGGCCGATGGCGGCCCTGATGTCTAGAAGGTCAAATTTTGCCGATGGCAAAGGCGCCGGGTATCCGAGCACGTGCAGTTGCGGCGGGTATGCTAGAAACTGCAGGCCTTCGCTGTATCTCCGGCGGGCGAGTCCCTGAAGAATGGTTTTCTCACCGTTCGGCTTTGTGATGTATATCCACCGCATGAATTGCGCCGCAATCTGCAGCGGGTGCCGGCGCTCCCGCAAAAAGCGGAGCATTGTGGAGTGGCTGAATTTCAGCGCTCCGATGTTAAAAATAAAACTGCCCAGTGCGTCAAACTCGTACTGCGTCAGCTCCAGCCCCTGGCGGTTGAGATAGTCTTCAACGCCTCGCGCGTCAGCTTTCAGAAGTTCGGCGGCTTTTTCGGCCGTGATAGTCATGCCCGGGCGGACATCTTTTCCGGTATGGCCGGCGCCGATAGTCCAAACTCCGGCGGGGCATCTGTACGCCGTGAGGCGCATCCCTTCCCGGTCAGCGATTGCCTTAAGTCCGGTTGGGCTGATTTGTAGTTCCTGGATGATCATTTGCGCGTTTTGCTCCCGGTTCCTAAAAATGATTTTATTCTGATCAGTACCAGCTTTTTAACCTCGTCTACACCGTAAAAACCGACGAAGGAGCCGATCGCCACCGCCGCTTCCTGGGGGCAATTGGGAAAGATTGCGGTTATTCCGTAAAAGAGGCCGGTGCTAAACAGCGAGCATAGCACAGCACCGCTTAAGCGATCAATTATTGATCCGTCTTTCCTGCTTAAAATTGAGATCGTGAATGCAAAAACAGCCCCCGTTACGACCAACGCGTTAGTTTCCAGCCATGCCCATACTTTTTCCATCTGCCCGTTCTCCGTTGTCCTCTGGGTATTATACGCCAGGGGGGCCGGGCGCCGGGTGATTTTCGTCCGATTTTATATGTTCGGGTTTCGGGATTTTTCCGGGGGCTGTTACCTTGTAACTGTTACCTTTGCAGCTAAAACTTTCCCTCCACTATATGTATATGTGTATCTATATGTATTAATATTAATATTATTTATTATTAATAAAATAAAGGTAACAAAGGTAACAAGTGTCGCGGAGCCTTGCTATATCTGGATTTGTTGATCGTTACCTTTATGTTACTTTTGGTAACCTTTAGTGCTAAAGGTTACGCGCTGGGCATAAAAAAAGCCGGATCTGATGGTTTTGATCCGGCTTTTTAGTATTTTGGCGCCCTCCCGGGCTGTTACCTGTCGGCGCGAGTTACCCACACTTTGACCGGCTTTCCGCCGAGTTGCGGGGCGCGTCTGGTGGTGTATGTATATCCAAGGGCCTGCATGATTTCGCTGAGCCTGGTGAGGTCGTCGCGCTTCACGAGCTTATCGTCAAAGCCCAGGGCGCAATTCAGAATTGTGCGGCTCTGGAGCACTGCTCTTTCGCTCTCCGGCATTTTTTCCTGCGCGTCGATCCATTCTGCCACCGCGGTTTCCCATGAGTCAGGAAGCACAAAGTTTTCATTCTCCACCGCGGTTATTTGCTCCACATCCTGGTGCAGTCTGAGTCCTCCGTACTTTTTGAAGATCTCTTTTCCCTCCGCCCAGAGCTGGAGCAGATCGGGTTTGATGTCGTCGGCGTTAAACCGTCCGACTTTTACTGGGGCATATCGCCGATTTCCGGTTCGGTCTGAAAAAAGGGCGATGTTGTTGGTCGTCATGATAAAGAGGCATCTCCGTGTCACTGTCCGCTGGTCGCTGCTGTATAGCGGTCTGTATGTATCCGCATCCAGGGTCAGAAATGCTTTGATTTCCTCCAGCTTTCTCTTGCCGAAGCCGATCATTTCCGGGAATTCTGCTATAATGCGGCCGCCCATGCGCATTGCCAGCTCGCTGGCGCTGAGATTGAAGTTCAGTTCTGTGTGCGTCTCGGGGAGCAGTGCCAGTGCTTTTATAAAGCGCGTTTTATTAGCTCCCTGGGCGCCGATCAGCACCAGTGAAATATCCGCCTTGATCGGTGTCGGGCTTGATGCCCGTCTCCATAGCATCCCCCACAGGTATCGTCCAACGGCGCGAGTGTATGGCGTGTCATCTGCTCCGCAGTAGGTCGTTAAGAACCGCTCTGCTCTTGGTGTGCCGTCCCACGCTGGCAGAGTTCGGTCTAAATAATCGCGCATTGTGTCGATTAGGTGTTCCGATGCCACCAGTCTGACCGCGTCTGTGATCAAATCCTTGCTAACGCTTCCCGGTTTAAATCCGTATTTCTCCAGGGCGATCCGGAGCTCGAGGTTTTTTTCCTCCGTGAAAACTGCCCAGGCTTCCGGATCTGCCTCTGCTTCCTGCGGTCTGGTTACTACGCGCCCGCGGAAGGTATCATACGCGATTTTATGCCCGGCGATTTCCGGGGCTCCCATGGCGATATACACGCTGGTGGCGCATGGTTCAATGTATCCCGTTTTCTCGCTCCTGTACGCCTGCAGGCGCTCTCCTGCGGTGGGTTGCATACAGTCAGCTTTGCCATCTGCGGAGGCGGGGCTTTCTGCGGTTTTCTGCGCCTCGTTCGGGTAATTCTCCGGCGATGTATCGGTGTATCCCTGGAGCTTTGCCCAGGCTAAAAAGTCAGTAAGTTTCCGGTGGCTGCAGTGGGCGTGCAGGCATTTAAATCCGCCCTCCGGGTATCCGTTGGAGCCCGCCGGGAAGTACACAGTTTCACTCGGTCCGGTGCTGGCGGTGTGGTCGCTCTCCCACGGGCATTTTATAAAAAGCTCGCGGTTGATGCCTTCCTTAAGCACGCGGCCGGTCTCGGTCAGCCAGTCGGCCATGCGGTCTGGTGCTGCGTATGTAGTCCCGCGCTGCCGGGCGCTTATGGTGCCGGTCTGGGTGTTTCCTGTGCCGTATATCATGGCGACCGTATCGATGAAGGACTGAAGTGTTGCTGCGGCCATCTCCAGTGGCTTAATGCCGGCGGTCCATGAGTATCTGGTGCCGCGCGGGTGAGTTCCGGCGCAGGCGAGCTGCTGGCCGGTGCCTAAAATTTCGAGGGCCTGGGGGGCTCCGGTCGGGGCTGGTGGCAGTGAGATTACCTGTTTAGCGCGATCGCCGGTGTCATCTTTAATGTGTACCAGGATCGCCCATCTGGCGTTCCCGCGCTGTCTCTTTGAGTAACTTCCCGGGGCAAGTCCGCAAATCTGGATCAGGAGGTTTTCTATATCCTCCGCGGTTGCCGGATCGTCGGCGTCGCAGTCAAGTGCGATATATCCGTCATGTCCGGTCCGGATACAAAAACCCAGGTCCGGATCTTTCCGCCAGGCTTCAATCTGGGCTGCGGTGGTTTTTTCTGCGGTTGTCCATCCGGGAATGCCTATAATTTCGCCGTTGGCGTTTTTGGTGCTGGGAACCTTGCCGGGCGTCTGCAGTGTGCTGCGGGGGCTGATCGGTAAGGTCAAATTTGAAGCTATCGGAAGCACCCAGGCGGCCATTCCGGTGCCTGAAACCTGCGCCCATTCGTCTGGGGTTGCGCCGTATCTTTTAAGATCTGTCATGCTGTTTAGTCTCCTTCTGGACCTGCGCCTGTTCTTGCCAGAGAGCGTATAGTGCGAAGTATGTAGATGCGGCGGTGTCTCGGCTTTTTCCGCTCCGCAGTCTATATACATTTGATCGGTTTATTCCCACGAGTCTGCCGATCTGAGCGTCGCTCATGCCGGCGGTCTGGAGTGCCTGGAGCATGGTGGGTATCGGGATATAATTCATTAGTATTTCCTTTTATTGGCTGTTGCGTTATCGCACTACATGATTATAGTCCGTTTTCCGCCGGTTGCAATGCTTTATATATAAAGAATGTTACCTGTGCGGGCTTTTTGGGTCTTTGGCTCTGAAAATTGATTTATTATGTGATTCACATCCGATTTTTTATTATTTATTTGTTGCGTTTTTGCAACACCCACGTATAATGAGGAGTATAGCAATGAAGCAAACATTGCGGGTTTTACTGGATTTACTGTTTTACTTGAGAAATAAAAAAATGAAAAAAAATTGATCTTATCCTTGCTAACCTGCCAAAGAATGAAGAGCGCCGTGAAAACGCGCTTGTTATCCTCCGTTCCCTGGTGTGCGGTGATTCTGTACACGTCTATAACTCCTGGACAAATCGTTTTCGTCGTCTTACCAAAGCCGCCGGCGTAAGTCAGACCGTTGCGGCTCTCGATGCCGCCTGCGTCCGCTATGAGTGCGGCAATGATGCGCCCCGCGGCGGTATACTGGGCGATTTCATTAAGCTGTCGCGCCGTATGCCTTCCGCTGTTGATGCGATTGATGCCGAGCTTGCTGCTCTCACTGAGGGTCGTCGCGTTCGCGGTAAAATGCTTTAAGCCTTTCTTTGTTGTTTCTTTGCCGGGGGTCCGCCTCCGGCTTTATAGGGAATTAAAATGATTTATTACTTACACTTTAGAATTGAAAAAATATCATCCCGCCGTTATGCGTCAAATGAGGCGGTCATGAATTCCGCCTTGCTGATGCGGAATTCTGATAAAGGTTTTAATTATGAGGGTTTTGATGAGCCTTTAAATTCCGATTCCTGCACTATATACGACGCTGAAAATGAAACAGGTTTTATTATTACCCGCTTTCGCGATGATGACGGAATCTTTCATACTGGCTGCGATATGTATATCAAAGCCAGGGAGGGTCTTATCCATGATTGATCGTGTAATTGATTTTGTTCTGGGTGCCGTGGCTGCTCTGGGCGTTCCCGCCGTGCTGGTGTGGGCGTTCCTGGTTGCTACTGACCAGCCCGATGTGATTTTTTCGTACAGTTCAAAGCAGTGCGTCCGCGTGATCAACCCGGACGGCTCTGACGGAAGCTGTGAGTCCTTACCAAAAAAATTTAACTTCGTATGGGGTGAATAAAAATGTCTATTGAAAATCTGCTTGCTGAAAATACCGCGGCCGTTAAGGCTCTTACTGAAGCCATTAATGCTTTGATATCGTCAGGCATTCCTGTCCATCATGCTGCCGCCCAGGTTCCTGCGGCTCCGGTATCCGCTTCGGCTCCTGCCCAGGTTCCCGCTCCGGTATCAGCTCCGGCTGCGGTATCCGCTCCGGCTCCTGCCCAGGTTCCTGCGGCTCCCGCTGCTTTAACTTTGCCGGAGGTGCGTGCGGTATGCGTCCGCGCCGGGCAGGCGGGCTTAACGCAGGAGGTTGTGTCGTTCCTGGCTGCGCATGGAGTTAAGCTGCTGACCGATCTGGATCCGCAGTTCTATCCTGAGCTTTTGGCCGCTTTGGCTGTTAAGGGGGTGAAGTAATGGCTCCCTCCGCTCTTGCTTTACTGGCGCCGTCGGCGTCGTCTCGCTGGATGGTCTGCTATGCCTCGGCGTATTGGTCCGCCCGTGCACCTGCCGGTGATTCATCTGTCTATGCGCAGGAGGGTTCCTGGGCACACTTACTTGCCGAGCGAATGCTTACCGGGGATGATTCCGGGTTTACCGATGCGGAGGTCTCCGCCATTGTGAAGGCCGGATTTGATCCGGAATCATTCTGTGAGCCTGTCACCCAGTATGTCGATTATGTCCGCAGTATTTCCTCCTCCGTCCTGGTGGAACAGGCGCTGGATTTGGAGTCTGTCACTGGTGAACCTGGCGCTGTGGGGACTGCCGATGCTGTAATTCTGGGCGAGGACGGTGTGCTGCATATCTGTGATTTGAAGTTTGGCCGCAATGAGAAGGTATCCGCGCCGGGCAATAGTCAGCTGTTGATTTATGCTGGCGCCGTTTTGGCAAGTTTCACGTGGTTTGATTTTAGCTCGGTATCCATGCATATAGTCCAGCCGCGCCTGTCGCATTTTGACCGCTGGGATCTTACCCGTGAGCAGGTTGAAAACTTGTTAAGTACGGTCAAAGTTAACGCGGCGCGGGCGCTGGCGTGCGCCAATAGTAAATCAGAACCTGAGCCCGAGGAGTATCAGCCCGGCCCTGTCCCGTGTCGCTGGTGTCCTTTCCGCGGTCAGTGCGGAATCCTTGCCCGGTATGCGCTAACTATTGCCGGCGCCGAGATCCCGGACTCAATCAAGCCGCGGCTCGATGCGGATGCACTGTCCTTTATCCTGTCGCGTTCCGATATGATTAAAAAATGGCTTGCAACTATCAGTGATCGCGCTCTGGAGGTCATTCTGGCGGGCGCTGTGTTTCCGGGGTATAAGGCTGTAACTGGTCGCGCTGGTGACCGGGAGTGGGCCGACGCTGAAAAAGCGGAGCGAATGCTGAAAGGATGGAAGGTTCCGGCTGAGGCACGTTATGTTAAAAAATTGATATCGCCTGCGGCGGCTGAAAAGTTGTTAAAAATGAAAACTCTAACGCCGGAGCAGTGGGAGGAGCTGTCTTCTCTGGTGTCCCGCAAGCCGGGCAAGCCGACATTAGTTTCTGAAAGTGATAAGCGTCCATCTATCGGAGGAAAGCCTGCCGCGGATGCCTATCCAAATGAATCTATAAACTGATTACCGTATTTGTAAATTATTCATTTAATATCTAAAAGGAGTTTTGTATGCCTAAAAAAACCGAGCGTGTATTTATCAGAGGTGCCCGCCTTTCTTTTCCGGCTCTCGATGAGCCTCGCGCCACAATGGCCGGCTCTGATGATCTGAAATACCAGGCCACTTTTCTGCTTGAGCCTAATAACCCCTCCGTCCGCGTTATCCAGCAGGCGCTGATGTCTGCCGCCGGTGCCCTCTGGGGAGCACTCGCATCACAGATTCTGGCTAATCCAGATAAAAATCCGCTAAAGGCTGGTGATAATAAGGAGAAGGTGCCGGAGGGTTATGCGGGAATGCTCTATATTTGCGCGCGCTCTAAGAATCCGCCGGAGCTTCGCGATGCCAATCCGCATATTTTGATTGTGGATCCTCGTACTATCAAAGAAAAATTTGTTGCCGGCTATAAAGTAAACGGCTTCGTCGATTTATACCCATACGAAGTTAAGAACGCCCAGGGCGTCACTATCAAGTCCGGCGTCGCAGCTGGATTAGTATCAGTGCAGTTTGCTGGTTATGCGGACGCTTTCTCCTGCGTGGCCAAACCTGCCGAGTCTGAGTATCCTGATTGCACCGCCGATGTGGAGGCCTCCAGTGCATACTCAGTACCCGCTCCGATCGCTGGCGCTGGTGTTCCTCCGGTTCCGGTCGCTGGTGCAGGTGTTCCTCAGGTTCCGGTCGCTCCGGCTCCAAATGCGGGCCCTGGGCTGTGGTATCCAGGCGGCGAGGTTCCGGGCGCAGATCCTTATGATGCGGATGTGCCGTTTTAACCCCTGGGGCGCCGATTATGATTTGGTTAGATCTTGAGACATATTCGCCGGCGCCTATTTCCTCCGGCGTATATAAATACTCTGAATCCGCCTCGATTTTACTGATTGGTTATGCTCTGAATGAAGATCCCGCCTGTGTGGCTGATTTGACTGCGGGCGGTCTTCCTCGGGAGCTGTCCGAGGCTCTGAATGATCCAGGTGAGATTATTGTCGCGCATAATTCAAACTTTGATCGCACGGTGCTGTCCCGGTTTTATCCAGCGGTTTCAGATCCATCTCGGTGGCGTGACACCATGATTTGCGCTTATGCGCTGTCACTTCCAGGTGCCCTTTCTGAGCTGTGCCAGTTCTGCCGGCTTCCTGCCGATAAGGCAAAGGATGCGGATGGCCGTCGGCTGATTCGTCATGTTGAAGCCATGCGGGCGGTTTATAAGGCGCTCCCGGCTGATTTGCTTCCATCTCCGGCGGTGTGGGCCGAGTGGATAATCGATCAGCGAATTAATGATCGTGGTATGTGCATTGACCGCGAGCTGGTGACAGCGGCCTCCGCGGCGGCCTCCCAGGCAAAACTTGACGCCGATCAGATAGTCAGCGATTTAACTGGCGGCTCGGCCCGTTCCGTCGGTGAAATTGAAAAAATGATCACTTTTGCTGCGCGTGAATTTGGCTATACTCTGCCCGATATGCAGCGATCTACTCTGGAGGCGCGCCTGAGCGATCCGGCACTTCCCGGGCCGGTCCGGGCGCTGATTTCGGCGCGCCTTTCCGCTTCCAAGGCTTCAGTTAAGAAGTATGATGCTCTCGCTTTGTGTACGTCTTCTGATGGTCGTCTGCGGGGCTGCCTGCAGTTTATGGGCGCGGTCCGCACAGGTCGGTGGACTGGTAGGCTATTTCAGCCGCAAAATTTACCGCGAGGCACCATGTCTCCGGCGGAAGTCGAGGAGGGTATAGCGGCCTTAAAATCCGGCGTCGCCGCGGTCTTATATCCCGATGTGATGTCCCTGGTGTCTAACTGCCTGCGCGGTGCAATCTGCGCGGCTCCGGGGCATAAATTAGTCGTCGCCGACCTGTCTAATATCGAGGGTCGTGTTCTGTCCTGGCTCGCCGGTGAAACTTGGAAGCTGGAGGCGTTCCGGGATTTTGATGCTGGCCGCGGTCCAGATCTTTACAAGGTGGCGTATGGCCGAGCCTTTGCTGTCGCTCCGTCTGCGGTATCCAAAAAGCAGCGGCAGATTGGGAAGGTCATGGAGCTCGCGATGGGGTATCAAGGCGGCGTCGGGGCTTTTGCTACTTTTGCCCGCGCGTATGGCATCGATCTGGATGAGATGGCGTTTCATGTCCGCGGTTCCTGCGATCCGAATCTCTGGGGGTCGGGAAATATCGATCATGTGCGTCGGGTCGATCTCGGCCTTTCGATTGATGCGTGGAATGCCTGCGAGGCTGTTAAAACCCTCTGGCGCCGCGCTCATCCTGCAATTTGTGCTTTCTGGGCCGCTGCGGATCGTGCTGTGCGGCAGGTGCTGCAGGGTCTGGTCCCTGTGGCCTCCGCGGGGCGAGTGAAGTTCTTTAAATCCGCGGGGTATCTGGCGGCGCGGCTTCCATCCGGCCGCTGCATCTGCTATCCGGCGGCGCGGCTTTCCGGTGGTGTCTTTGAATACTACGGGCAGATCCAGGCGACAAGGCGGTGGGATTTTATTCGATCTTACGCGGGCAAAATCGTTGAGAATCTCACCCAGGCGACCGCTCGCGATGTGCTGGCGTCATCGCTTTCTGCGGTGGAGGCCTCTGGCTATCAGATTGTGTTATCTGTGCATGACGAGCTGATTACCGAGTGTCCAGATGCGGAGGAATTTAACGCTCAGGGGCTTGCGTCCCTTATGGCCACGCCTCCGGTATGGGCTGAGGATCT
>JAEEGH010004019.1_pt1 | contig 38048 bp, 34 predicted proteins | sample 9134181 | NCBI WGS metagenome assembly JAEEGH01 (sample SAMN16246544, study PRJNA631951) | gut metagenome | biome: gut microbiome; feature: rumen; material: DP-attached | host: Bos | place: Iran: Karaj | collected 2018-10 | reverse complement strand
ACATACAGGTTCGCATAGGCTATTGGAAGGCTCAGGTGTATCGCGCCAAGACGATGAAGGAGATCGTTGATGGGGCTTTCGGACGGTGGCGAAGGAATGGATATTTAGGTAGAGAATAGTGTTGTCATGATATAATGTTCAACTTAAACTAAATTGTAAAATGAATAACGTAACTAAATTATTCTCAGTGGTTATGATGATTATTGCTTCATCAATACTTGAAGTACGTGCGCAGTCGTATGTGACCTACAATCACGATGAAGCAAAGATGAATCAGATAACCGTGCAAGAGATTGGAGCAGGTGGTCTGACTCCTGCATTCTACTACGATGTTTTCCATCGTAGTTACCAGAGGTCAGCAGGTTCAAAGAACAAGCTTACCTATCGTTCACTGGCAGGTGTCGCAGGGTGGCAACAGGTGGACGATGCAGATTCTGTCAAAGCATCCTTGGAGAAGCGTGCAGAGATTGAAGCACTCAATGTCGCAGACCGCCAGATTGATTTGGCGTGGCTTGCCGAAGGAACAAAGATAACGAATAAGTTGAATGATTTCCAGAACAACATCAACCGCATCGTAAGCGCAGGAGGAACATTCAACGAAAAGGAGCGGTGGAACGACTACTATAACATCTTCCAGTGTGCCATTAAAGCCACACAAGATGCCTATATGCCCAATGCTCAGCGAAAGAAAGAATACCTGACCATCTATGCAGACATCTGTAAGCAGAATGAGACGTTGGTCAAGTACATTGTTAAGCTGAACACCAGAACCAAGACCAAGGAACTGCTCGAAGCAACAAGTACAAGACCTAACCATAATGGAACATACGCCAGAGCTGCTTACAACAGATGGCGTGATGCCGGTTGGAAAGTCCAAAATGGGAATAGCTCTTCCGATGGAGGTTCCAATTCCTCGGATGGCACAATCACTATAGACGAATAAAAACTATTGACATATTTCAAAATAAACAACCCCAATGGCAGATACAAGCATACTATCAGACTTTGGTATCAACATCCTCGAAGAAGAGATTGATGATGTGATATTCCAGACCAACGAGTTTCTTTGTGACGCTACTTTTACAGGCTCACAAGGAAGTTTCTGGTGGATATTGCAGATGAGCATGGCACTCGCCGCACTCTTCTCCATCATTGTAGCGGCTGGTATGGCCTACAAGATGATGGTGAAGCACGAACCGCTTGACATCATGAAGCTTTTTAAGCCTCTTGTCATCAGCGTTATCCTTTGCTGGTGGTACCCACCGGCAGATACGGGCATTACCAATAGTGGCAGCAGTTGGTGCTTCCTTGACTTCCTCAGTTATATCCCGAACTGCATAGGCTCCTATACGCATGACCTCTATGAGGCAGAATCCGTCATCATTGAGGATAAGTTTGAGGAGATCCAGGAGCTGATTTATACCAGAGACACCATGTACACAGACCTTCAGGCCAAGGCAGATGTTGCCCATACGGGAACGTCTGACCCCAACCTGATAGAAAGTACGATGGAACAGGCAGGTGTCGATGAAGTCACCAATATGGAAGAGAATGCCAGCAAGCTCTGGTTCACCTCCTTAACGACTGGTGCAGTAGTTGGACTTGACAAGATTATCATGCTCATAGCCCTGATAGTATTCCGCATCGGATGGTGGTCAACCATCTATTGCCAGCAGATATTGCTTGGTATGCTTACTATTTTCGGGCCTATACAATGGGCATTCAGTCTATTGCCCAAATGGGAATCCTCATGGGCAAAGTGGCTCATTCGCTATCTGACAGTCCATTTCTATGGTGCGATGCTCTACTTCGTCGGCTTCTACGTGCTGTTGCTCTTTGATGTGGTACTCAATATCCAGGCAGAAAACCTGATGGCCATTACCCAGAGTGAGCAGACGATGGCAGCATACCTTCAGAACTCGTTCTTCTCAGCCGGTTATCTGATGGCAGCAAGTATTGTCGCCATGAAGTGCCTGAACTTGGTTCCAGACCTTGCCGCATGGATGATTCCTGAAGGTGAGACAGCCTTCTCGACCCGAAACTTCGGTGAAGGTGTCGCACAACAGGCCAAAATGTCTGCACAGGGCATGGTAGGCAGAGTGTTGTAAATGGTTGAAACAATGTAATACAATTCAAATATCACAGCTATTATGGTTATAAAAAATCTCGAAAACAAAATCAAGCTGGTGTTGATTATCTGTTCTCTCTTTTTGACGGGATGTGTCATCATCAGTATCTCCAGCATCTGGACGGCTCGGACGATGGTCAATGATGCCCACCAGAAGGTCTATGTCCTTGACGGTAATGTGCCTATCCTCGTGAATCGAAGCACGATGGAAGAGACGCTTGACGTTGAAGCAAAGAGCCATGTGGAAATGTTCCACCAGTTCTTCTTTACGCTTGCCCCTGATGACAAGTACATCAAGTACACCACGGAGAAAGCCATGTACCTTGTCGATGAAACAGGTCTTGCCCAGTACAACACCCTAAAGGAAAAAGGCTTCTATTCGAACATCATGGGAACAAGTGCCGTGTTCAGTATCTTCTGTGACAGCATCAAGTTCAACAAGGACAACATGGAGTTTACCTACTATGGTCGTCAGCGTATTGAGCGACGCACAAGCATCCTCATGCGAGAACTTGTCACGGCAGGACAGCTGAAACGGGTGCCGAGAACGGACAACAATCCTCATGGCCTTCTCATCACCAACTGGCGAACGCTCCTGAATAAGGACATTGAGCAGAAAACCAAGAACGCATACTAATCGTACAAGGCTATGGGAGGTTGGAAGAAATTCATCATGGGGGATAAGATGCCCGACAAAGATGATCCTCAGTACAAAGAACAGTACGAAAGGGATGTTGATGCAGGCAGAAGATTCGCAAGGTGGAGCAAGTTGGATAAGTTCGCTGCCAAGGTGCAGGACTTTGCCAACAAGCACACCAAGGCATTTCTCATCATCGTCTTTGGCTTTATCATATTCAGTTTCGGCATGAACATCTACCGCATGGGGCGTGTATGGAACCAGACAGGAAAGCCCAGGAGTGCAGTGGAGCAACAAGACGAAATGATTAAGAACCGCCATCGGCGAGTACGGAAAGCCATTAGTTCAGCTCATTGTATGCCGTCCAGCATCAACAGAGAATTTCAAGAAAGTGTAACTCAAAACAATAAAGACAATGGATATACAGACGCTAAAGAAGATTAACTGGAAGCAGCCGAAATACATGCTGCCCCTCATTATCTATGTTCCTCTGCTCTTCGTCGGATATTTCGTCATCGACCTGTTCCATACTGAAAAGGCCGAAATCCCGGATTCCAGCATGACCACGACAGAGTACTTGAATCCCGACCTGCCAGATGCCAAGATGAAGGGGGATGGTATTGGTAATAAGTATGAGAGTATGCTAAAGTCGTATGGTCGTATTGACGATTATACTGCAATGAACAACATAGACAGAAATAACGATGAAGAAAAAGAAAACTACGACTCTAAGTACAGCGACGAGGAGCGTGAACTGCTCGAATCACAAGATGCCGAGAAACTCGCTGAATTACAGAGACAATTACAGGAAAGCGCACAAAAAGGTCAGGAAGTCGCAAACGGCAACGCCCTCTCAGAAGAAGACCGGCTCGCACGCAGTCAGCAGCGTGAACGAGAAGCGATGGAGGAACTGAACCGTGCCTTGGCTCAGGCCAGACTGCAAGGCCAGCAAGCCATGCAATCCCCAACAGTCAATGATAATGGCTCTGAAAACACAGATTCTATTGGTGAACAAAAGGGGAAGGCTGCAGGAAAGCTAACTGTCAACGAGCGTGCCGTGAAAGGTGTGAGCGAAGATGACGAAGTTCAGGAGGTTGTGAAGAAGGTCAAGGTGACATCTGACTACTTCAATACCATTGCCAATGCTGATGAGGAACCCAATCTTATCAAGGCCATCATCGATGAGAATGTCAAGGCTGTGGATGGCAGCAGGGTGCGCCTCCGACTTCTGGATGACATCGAAATCAATGAAGTAGTGGTGCCCAAGGGTACTTATATCTATGCGTTGATGAGTGGCTTCGGCTCTCAGCGAGTTAAAGGAAGCGTCAAGAGCATATTGATACATGATGAGCTTATCAAGGTCAACCTTTCAATCTATGATACTGACGGACTTGAAGGTCTCTATGTTCCAAGCAGCAGTTTCCGAGAAACCAGTAAAGACGTGGCTTCTGGAGCTATGAGCAATACTTCATCGCTCACCAGTAGCAATACCTCTGGAGGCAATGCCCTCACGCAATGGGGCAACCAGGCTATCAGTAACATCGTTCAGAAGACCAGTAATGCTCTTGGCAAGTCTATCAAGAAGAACTCAGCCAAGTTGAAGTATGGCACATTCGTATATCTGATCAATGGCAGAGAAACAAAGAATAAATAACGTCAAAATACTAATTCAGCAATGTATATGAAATCAATCAAAAGTCTTGGCGCACTCCTGTTGGGTGCCCTGTCTGCTGCTCCAGCAATGGCACAGCAAACCTATGAAGAGATGGAACAACTTACGGTGAACGAACAGGTGACAACCGTCATTACGGCTTCCGAGCCAGTTCGTTTTGTTGACATCAGTACCGACAAGGTTGTAGGCGACCAGCCCATTAACAACACCATCCGTCTGAAACCCAAGGAGGGAGCGGATGTTCATGCAGATGGTGATGTACTTGCCATCGTCACCATCGTAACTGAGCGTTACCGTAGCCAATATGCACTAATCTACACGACCAGACTGCAGGAGGCAGTTACCGACAAGCAAATCTTGCCAGAGGAGAGAATTGCCTACAACAATCCGTCTGTCAGCATGTCCACTGAGGAAATGGCAAAGTATGCACGCTCAATATGGAACTCAGCAGCTCGCATCCGCAATGTCAGTACCAAGCAGCATCGTATGACCATGCGCCTGAACAACATCTATAGCGTAGGGGAGTACTTCTTCATAGACTTCTCCATCGAGAACCGTACCAATATCCGCTTCGATATTGATGAACTGCGAGTGAAGCTCTCCGATAAGAAGCAGTCAAAGGCCACCAATGCCCAGATGATTGAACTCACTCCGGCATTTGTCCTTGACCAGAGTCAGACGTTCAAGTACGGCTACCGAAACGTCATTGTCCTGAAGAAGATGACCTTCCCGAATGATAAGGTGCTGAGTATTGAACTGTCCGAGAAGCAGATTAGCGGCAGAGCCATTACCCTCAATATCGACTATGAGGATGTGCTCTATGCCGATTCGTTTAACGCTTTATTGTTGAAGGAGGAATAAGCCATGAAGAAGGTTCTATTGTCTATGATTGCGGCTATCTGTATGTCCGCATCAGCTATTGCACAATCCCACAGTGACCGTATCTCCTTTGGCATGGGACTTCTCTATGAGAATGGCCTTGATGCAACCTTGTCTTGGGAACACGAGACTAAGTACCACAATGCTTGGGAGTACTTTGTCAATGGCTATCTCAAATGGGACGAATGCCAGTCGTGTGGTCATATCTGTCCCGAATCTTTCTGGAAGAACTACAATACCTGGGGCATAGGTGTAGCCTACAAGCCCTGTGTGGTACGTGGACGCAACAATTATGGCAACCTTCGTATCGGAGCAAGTGTCGGCAGTAATACAGACAAATTCCTTGGTGGCTTCCATGTGGGGTATGAGCATAATTTCGCCCTCCGAAAAGGATGGGTGATGTATGTGCAAGCCAAGTGTGACCTGATGGTTCCTGACCGAAAAGACTTGTTCCGTGAGGGAATTGTTATAGGCATCAAGATTCCAACCCTTAAATAGTATTCAAGATGAAGATATTGAATTATATCCATGCTACTGTTGCCATCATAGGCATTGCAGTTACTTTGACCTCATGTGATGAGCACATAGAGTTTCCTGATACAGCCATGAAGACCTGTGATATTCTGTGTACCGATGGTGAGATAGTCCGTTATGACGATGTGGTCAGCAAGGGCAAGACTCCCATTGGTGTGGTTTTCCATGTCAATCAGGATGGAAAGACAGAAGGTACTGGCTATGCCGTCTATCTGTGGGACATAGAGCAGTCAGCTTTCTGTGACAGTCTCGGTGTCAAGCAGAACACCTCGGCCAATCCGACGGCGTTTGACGGCAATACCAATACCCATGCCTTGTTCTCCTCTGGCTTATCTCCGGCTGCAAATTCCGTCTTTGCCATGTGGAAGTATGGTCAGAGTGCCTATATACCTTCCGTTGCCCAGCTCCAGTTGCTTTATGCTTCACGGGCTGCTGTCAATAGCTACATTAGTAAATGCGGAGGTGACGTGATTTCAGCAGATCCAAGTGAATGCTGGTACTGGAGTTCTACAGAGGTCAGTGGGCAGGAGTCGGCCAAAGCCTGGCTCTTCTCTCTGTCATCAGGTGCATTGCAGGAAACACCCAAAATCGAGTCGCATAAAATACGACCAATCATCACGTTGTACAATTAACTTAGAGCCAAGAGATAATCAGAAATGGAAGAAACCAAAGAACTTCAGACTGCCTATAAGATATTCCGAACACTCATCTACGTCTCTCTCGTAGTTGAGTTTTTCGAGTATGCCATAGACCCAGCGTTGCTTGACTACTGGGGCGGTATCGTCTGCGATGTCCATGACCGCATGAAACGATGGTTTATCTACCATGATGGCAATCTCGTTTGGAGCAAGTTGGCCACTATCCTTTGCATCTGCATCACCTGTATCGGTACTCGTAACAAGAAACATATCGAGTTTGATGCCCGTCGTCAGGTGCTTTATCCCTTAGTCGGCGGCTTCATCGTGACGCTTGTGTCTATCTGGCTGTTCAAGACACGCATGGACACACGTTTCTATACGATAGCTCTCAATATCTGGCTCTATATGGCAGCCTCCATATTGGGAACCATCCTCATTCATGTGGCACTCGACAACATCAGTAAGTTCTTGAAGGAAGGGCTGCTCAAAGACCGTTTCAACTTCGAGAACGAATCCTTCCAGCAATGTGAAGAGCTGATAGAGAATAAGTATAGCGTGAATATCCCCATGCGCTACTACTACAAGTCGAAGTTCCGCAAGGGATGGGTGAACATCGTCAATCCGTTCCGTGGTACATGGGTGGTAGGTACTCCTGGTTCTGGTAAGACCTTCTCAATTATCGAGCCGTTCATTCGTCAGCATAGTGCCAAGGGCTTTGCTATGGTCGTTTACGACTACAAGTTTCCTACACTGGCCACCAAACTCTACTATCATTACCGCAAAAACCTTGCAGCTGGCAAGGTGCCCAAGGGCTGCAAGTTCAATATCATCAACTTCGTAGATGTAGAGTATAGCCGACGAGTGAATCCTATTCAGCTCAAATACATTCCCAATCTTGCCGCTGCCAGTGAAACGGCTGAGACGTTGCTCGAATCTCTGCAGAAAGGCAAGAAAGAGGGTGGAGGTGGTTCTGACCAGTTCTTCCAGACTTCTGCCGTCAACTTCCTTGCGGCTTGTATCTTCTTCTTCGCTAATTACCGAAAGGTTCCGTATGACAAGAAAACCAACAAGCCATTGGAAGCCGAGATGACCGAAGAGCCAAAGACGCATCGTCCTAAACCGACAGGACGAGTCTTTGATGCCAATCACAACGAGGTCAGCCCGGATAGTTACTACTGGCTTGGCAAGTACAGCGACATGCCGCATATTCTCTCGTTCCTCAATCTTGACTATCAGACCATCTTCGAGGTGTTGGAAACAGACCCAGAGGTAGCACCGCTACTTGGTCCGTTCCAGACAGCCATGAAGAACAAGGCTATGGAGCAGTTGGAAGGTATGATTGGTACGCTGCGTGTCTATACCTCACGTCTGGCCACCAAAGAGTCCTATTGGATATTCCACAAGGATGGCGATGACTTTGATTTGAAGGTGTCAGACCCTGCCAATCCCAGTTATCTGCTGATTGCCAACGATCCCGAAATGGAGAGCATCATCGGAGCCTTGAATGCCCTTATCTTGAACCGTCTTGTCACTCGTGTCAATACCGGTCAGGGTAAGAACATTCCAGTCAGCATCATAGTCGATGAGTTGCCAACCCTGTATTTTCACAAGATAGACCGTCTTATCGGTACTGCCCGAAGCAACAAGGTAAGTGTGGCACTCGGTTTTCAGGAACTCCCTCAATTGGAGAGCGATTACGGCAAGGTCGGTATGCAGAAGGTTATCACGACAGTTGGTAATGTGGTCAGCGGTTCTGCCAGAGCCAAGGAAACCCTCGAATGGCTCAGTAACGACATCTTTGGAAAAGTTGTTCAGTTAAAGAAAGGTGTGACCATCGACCGTGACAAGACATCCATCAATCTCAATGAGAATATGGACAGCCTTGTTCCTGCCTCTAAGATTTCCGACATGCCTACTGGCTGGATATGTGGTCAGTCTGCACGTGACTTCATCAAGACTAAGACTGGACGAGGTGACTCCATGAACATCCAGGAGAGTGCCGAGTTCCAGACCTCAAAGTTCTATTGCAAGACTGACTTTGACATGAAGGAGATACAGCAGGAAGAAGCCGAGTACGAGAAGTACCCGATTCCTAAGTTTTATTCTTTCCCTTCCGTTGATGCTAAGGAACGTATTCTGTACCAGAATTTCGTTTCCGTAAACCTCGATGTGAAGAATATGATAGACGAAATCAATAAATTCAAAGTACGTTGATAATGAAAGTAAGAACTATAATTCTATTCAATCTGATAGCCATGTGCCTGAATGCCAATGCTCAGGCGCGTGAGCCTTCGGAAACGCAACAGTTAGAGACAAGGAACAGCATCTTCAGCTTGCCTCCTTTTGAGCGAGCTGTATGCTGCATCAAGTATTATGAAGGAATGCACCGCAAGAAGGACTATCCATACGTCGGCTATGGTCACAAGCTATTACCAGGCGAACATTACTCTTCCAATATGTCGCTTGTAGAGGCAGATTTGCTGCTCCGAAAGGACTTGAAGAAGTTCTGCGGTATGTTCAGCGCATACGGCAAAGACTCCCTTCTGCTTGCGGCTTTAGCTTATAATGTCGGGCCTTACAGGATATTGGGCTGCAAGAAGAAATACCCCAAGAGCACCCTCCTGAAGAAGATCGAGGCTGGCATCCGTGATTTCAAGTCCGACTATGTGCAGTTCTGCCGCTGGAAGGGTAAGAAAATTCCGTCTATTGAGCGAAGACGGTATGCAGAATGGACTCTTTTATACATTAGATGATGGAATACAGAAACCACCGTTAAAGTTTAAATAACAACACTTAACGGTGGCTTTTTCTGTCGTATGTTTAATTGATTCAACTTCGGTTCTTGTTCATGTCTTTCACAACACCCATAAATAAGAGTTGATTATATTCACCTCTAATTGCGAATCCGAATGGTCTGTCAATCCTCATTGTCGTAATTTGAGGAATATCATCTGGGGGAGGGCAGCCCACTTCACATTCTGCAATTGTGATAGCCGCTGCTTCTGTACCTTCTTCTTCAACATCGATGACGCATTGCTGTTTGATTTGGCTGACATGAAGAGGTAAATCTGTTATAAAGGGAAATGAATCCTCCTTTTCAAACATATCTCCGAGTCCCGATAATGTGAGAATGTCCTTAAATGATAGCGTGTTGTCAAACTTAAAGCGTGGCATATATAATTCCACTTCTCGTTCCTCAGTGGATTCATACAGCCAATCTGGATTACTCATTATGTCATCAATGTCATTCCCCTCTTTAGGAAGTACCACAGTCATGTGGTATTGATAAGAGCTATAAGGAAGATTTATTATTTGATATTCTTTGGTCTCTGCGTATTCGGCACTTTCAATGTCCTGATACATCATGTCAACTTCAGACTTGGACTCATCTGCATTATGGAATATATCCGTTTCGGTAAGCTCTGGGTCAAACGGATTATCCCATTGGGCTTTCATGTATATGGCATCGAGTATAAGCATCAACGCATCCTTGCTCAGTTCAGTATCAAGGCTTTTAATCATGTGATGTGTCTTATCTGACACCCATTTGTCTATCCAAAGTTTTGTTTTTGTTGTTTGTGTAAAGTCTGCGTTAAAAGCTTCTGCCTCATACACATCCTTTATGCAATTGACGAAATCCTCTTTTACTGCTCCTATTGCCTTATCATACCAAATGCTCGTTGCGTGAGCCAAGTTGAAATGCTCATCATCAACAGGTTCTATGTCACTACTTAATCCTGATATGATTTTGTCGATTTGATCATATAGCTCAGTATTTACATCCATTCCTTCTTGAAGCATTTCAAGAATGGCACATAGGCCAGCTGGCGAAAAGACGAAATTACCTTTATTCTTCAGTAACAACGCTCTTACAATAGTTGAATCGATGATGTCTGACGGGTAAGGCGATGGCATACCTTCAAGGGGTGGCTCAATATCGCCCACCAAGGTAAGAGGTTCAGGTGGCTCCGGCATTCCCATTGTCGCCATCTTCTCTTGTTCTTCAGATATGCTTTGCTCGATAGTTTCTATAGAGAAAGCTTTACGCAGTTCCTCTTCACTCATTATTCCTTCCAATGTAACAGGCTTTCCTTCCTGTTCAAGCTTGTCAATGGAATCCATAAGATAACGCACTTCGGATTCACATTTTGGGCATGTGCCAGGACAATCCCCTTTATGCGTACATTCCTCCAACTCAAAGGGGATGTTGTTGGCATCAGCAATTCGCTTGCGCAATTCCTTTAGTGCATGGCATATTCTTTTTCCTTTTTCCATATCTAATGCTCTTTTATGGTGTAAGTAAATCGTTCTATATCTGTAATACCCATCTTCAGTAGGGCTTCAATGCTTTTTTCAACGTCAGCCTCAGTGTTGAAATTGGGGATTATCGGAACTCTGACTGTTATTTTTGCTTTTTTCTCAATCAGATGTTGTAGGTTTTGGATGACCAAGTGGTTGTCAACTCCTGTGTACGCCTTGTATGTCTCTGGATTCATATCTTTGATGTCCACAATCCAGTGATTCACCAATTTCTCTACAACTTCTACAAAGGTTTCCAGTACATTCAAAGATGTCTCAATGTTAACCGTCCAATGTTTACCATTGTCCAAGCATAACTTATGGAAATGAAGGATCTCCTTGCAAGAAAGTAAAGGTTCGCCACCGCCAAAGGTAATTCCACCGCCTGTAGCTCTGAAATACAAGTCGTCTTTGCTTACGACTCTAAACAGTTCATCTGGAGTATAACGTTTCCATACTCCTTTTGGCGACAATGCTTGTGGATTAAGACAATACTTGCAGTTGAGAGGACAACCGTGGAAAGCAACAAGAGTTGTTACTCCTGCACCATCCACGCCTATACGGTGTCTGCTTAGCCCTATGAGAACAGCTGTTTTCATTTGCAGTTGTTATTTATGTCCTGCTTACTGCTTATAATGTTTTTTAGATGAATATTTCTCCAGATTTTACTTTCCTTATGAGATCTTCTGCATCATACTCATGGTTTTTCCATCGGAATGACACATCATGAGCAAATTCGTAGTCGAACTTATTGATTATATCCATGATGTCATCAGTTGATTTCTTCCCTTCAAATGGATCTGGAGTATTACCACCAGGCAATTTCTTTACTCCAAATTCATAGAGGTCATAAGGAATCTGATGATAATAGGCTCCAGCTATGGCTCCAGTGATAGCTCCCATGGTGTCAGCATCACCACCAAGTGAGATACAAAGTCTTAGCGCATCCTCATAGTCCTTGCTATCAAGGAAGGCGATGATGGATTCTGGAACAGTACCCTGACAACTGCCATCGAAGCTGTAAGTCGGACGGATATCATCACAAGTCCTGTTCATGTCATATCCAAAGGTATCGCTTATATATCGTCGTATTTCTTCCTTGGTGCTACCTGTCCTTGCCATAAAGATTGCAGCTGCTGTAGCTTGTGCTCCTTTGATACCTTCCGGATGATTATGAGTCACTTCTGCGCTCTTTTTCGCAACCTTCAGCGTTTCCTCTAATGATGGGAAAGCAAACCCCACTGCAGCTACTCGCATGGCAGCACCATTACCCCAGGAATTGTATGGCTTTGGATTGTCTGAAACTAACCATTGTGAGAACATGCCGCCATAAGCTCCCATTGGGTTCGGGTATCTGCGTCCCCATTTTTGCATACAAGCGACTAAGCCTTTCTTTGAATGCTTCTTATCGTTCAAGATCCAGTCTGCCACCGCAATTGTCATGATGGTATCATCCGTATATTCCATGGAACTATCCAAAAGGTTTATATCCTTGGATTTGTGCGGATTGAACTCATAGATACTACCTACAATGTCACCAATGATAGCCCCAATCAACAAGGGATTATATTGTGCTTTTGGCTTCCTGTCATTGTTCCTTTCAGTAGCCTTTACATTAGTGTAATCAATACTCTCATACCATCTTCGGAATGTGTCAGGCGTCTCAGCCCATCCCCAATGACAAAAGCGGTTATAAAGAAGTGCTTTCATGGAAATTGGTACTCCATCGTCTGCACAGAAATTACCAAGCCCTTCTCTAATATAGTAAAGAGTTTCATTCAAAAGATAGTCGTCTTCGTTGAAGTGGAATCTGACCCAACATTCCTCATACATATGTCCGACATGTGCGCCGCAATCCTCTGGTACATCCTTTCCATAATAGAAGCAATGTGCCATGTATGGTGCTACAATGATGTCATAGAACTCCTTTGGTAGGTATATATTGAAAACAGACAACGCATTTTGGAAAAGAGGAGCAATTTGTTCATCCTTAAAGCCAGCAATGCCACACCCAATCCGAGTGACCAGGAATTTTAGTTCCGAATGAGCTTTTGCAAACTCAATGAACTCGTCCACGTAAGGTTTAATGGTTTCCACACCGCCTTGCATGGTTGGGATGGCATAAGCCTGTCCTGTTAGTCCTACGCCAACTCCCCATTCAGCACCGAACTTCATGTTTGCTGCTCTTGCGGCACCTCCTTTGTGTTGACCTGCAAGGTTACTGCCAAAGACGAAAATTTCGTCTTTTTCGAGCACATCTATTTTACTGGATGCGATATTGGGCTGTTCTGTTCTATTCTTACTCATAGTATGTTTGTTAGAGTAAATTTATGCTAAATAACGAATGTACGCACTATGTAAGAGTATCTTTTGTCAATCTCTACATTCACAGGCTCTTGTTCTTTGCCATTGATACATGCGTACTGAACAGACTTGTTATATATGGATTCTTCAGCATCAAAGTTGGCAGTGGAAAAGTATGCTCTGTTATGATTACTAAAGAGCACCCTTCGTTTACGCATTTTATCTTGGTTTCCCATTGGAGAATGTAACGGATTGAGTATAATGTCTGTATTATTCAAGAAATCGGTAAAGCGTTTGTTCAGGGCGGTATTCTCATCGAAACGGAATACGGCTCTGTTTTCTTCGGATTGTATATTTCTTAGAATATTGTTTTCACCGCATTGAATAATAGCCACATTTCTATTAGCAGCAGAAAATTTTCGCCTTGTTTCCAGTTCAAGCATAAGATACTCACCTAATATAGGATAGGAATTAATAGTTTTAGAATCACTAAATAATTGATGTGTAAATAAGCTTCTAACAATTCCGTTTTCTAACAAGAACAAGGAATGGCATACAGGATTCATTTTACTTGTTTTATCCTCTTTTACTTCGATAACAGCTATTGTTTTATCATTGTCAACAAGCTTGTTCAACTCATCTGCATCGCTGGGAGAAGCTATAGTGTGACCAGCGAACAGAATTAGATCAGCTTTCGAAGAGTTTATAATCTCTGCCGTATGACGCAATCTGCTGTCTGCTCGCAATGTCGATTTATATGAGACCAACTGGATAACCATAATTCTGTGTTAATTTAGTGTCGCTTTGTATAAACTTCTTCCTCTAAAGACTCTGTATTCAACCTCATTGAGCGTTAGATTGATAGGCATAAAATCTATTTCATCAATAAGGAATCCAATATCGTCAACGTCCGCTTCTGCCTCTGCGATACGCCCTAATGTAACATGCAGACGAAAATCTGATAGAATGCTTGTGGAGGTGTTGGCACTGATATCATTTCGAATATTGTTTACCAGCTTTTGGAAATTGTCTGGAATGCTATCTGTCGTTAAGTGTACGATTTTCATGCCGTTATTTGTGGTGAATACATCCAATTTATTGAAAGTCATGCTTACGGCATTCGCATTATCCAGATAGCTGCGCATGATGGCTTCTACTTCTGGCAAATTCCGAGTGTCATCCAAAAATGCCATAGTAATATGGTAATAGTCGTTTTGCCAATGCACAGGTACATCTTTCAATGCTTTTCTTAGTTCTGAAAACCAAAAAGCATCGTAGGATATAGGAACTTTAATTTCAAGATAGGTCTTCATTAGTTAATATATTCTTCTTATCCACCGTTTGCTACTTTCCATACCCCATTGCACATGCCATTTCTTACCACTCGTTTTATCGATGAGTATAAATTGGTACATGTTTTTGGTTGGATATAACTCAAAAGAACCTGAACCATAGCCATATCCATAAGTCAGGTCATCAGAATTGATGGTTACACTCCCTTCGTTGTCAGAATCCAAAGACCATTGAACCTGTTCTATCATGCCTGTCTTTGTGTCCAGCTGAAGGAAGGTGTAGATATTATCTGTCTGATACAATTTGTAGCGTCCCTTCAGTGAAGAGTTTATATCTAAGTGATCCAACAACTGATTGTTAATCATCAGAAGAGTGTCGATTTTAGAAAGAAGGGAATCAACTTTCTGCTCATGTTTGTTGAGCTTTACTGTAGGTGTTGTCTTTGCGGTTTGTGCATTGACACCAATCGTCGTAATCAACAAAAGAAATAATAATGCTTTTTTCATACTCGTGAAGGTTTTAATCGGCCATTACAATCATTCCAGGAACTTCGTGCAGTTTCTTACCACATTTAGGACAACGCCCCTCGATAGGATTCCAGTTATGTATTTTTTCATTCTCGGCTCCGCACTTAGGACATTTAGGCAAATATCTCTGGCTTGCAAGGTCGTCAGCAGAAATGGAAATAATCTCTTTGCACTTGGCACAGCGGAAGTTGTAAAACTCTCCTGCGAATAGTCCATAATGACCTGTGGGTTCAGTTTGAACTTCATAACCACATTCACATCTGTAGGTTCTTAATGTTGCCATACTTCATTTGATTTTTGAGTGAATAATCAAGATTTCAGGCGCAAAAGTAGATACCTATTGTGCAACCTATCTTCATCGTTAGAAGAAAATTTCAACTATCGCCAGAATTTTCATTTCTTGACTGTAGCTTTTATCTTTCAGTTGCAAATATAATAAGATTTATTGAAAATTGACTCGAAAATCAATTATTTTGCACGAAAAATGAGAAATTCGTGCAGAAATCAGCGGTTTTTCCAAAAAAAAACTTTATTTTTGCAACCAATAACAATATAAAAATAAGTATATGGACACTAAACCGTTGAATCGAATTAAGGTAGTGATGGCAGAGCGGATGGTCACTAATAAAGACCTGAGCAAGATGCTTAACAAGGACACTGCCACTATATCCAGATGGGTAACAAATACTTCCCAACCCACCTTGGAGAGCTTGATAGAGATAGCTAAAGCACTGAAGTGCGACATTAGCGACCTTGTACGAATGGACGATTCTACAATCCTAAAAAATCAAGATTAACCCTTCAATCCAACATCGATTATGCCAATCAATAAGAATGCGCTTCTGCGTTACCAGATACTTGATCGCTGCTTCAGTGACCGTCATCGCCGATACGAGATTGAAGATCTCGTTGATAAGGTGAATGAGGCCTTGCTTGATATGTATGGTACAACAGTTAGTCTTCGACAAATACGTGCTGATATTACATATATGCGCGACCGAGTTTCTTATGATGCTCCAATAATTGCCTGTCCCATTGTTGGCAGAAGATGTTATTATACTTATGAGGATCCCAATTTCTCTATATTTAATAACGAATTGAGTGTTGAAGAAGTGACAGAATTACGTTCAACCATAGAAATGCTTAGTCGTTATAGAGGCTTTCCTGGTAATGTTTGGCTTGAAGAAGTTATTTCCAAATTGGAATTTAGGTTTGGAGTCAAAACTAATAGAGACAACATTATAGCGTTTGAACAAAATGAAAAGCTGAAGGGACTGGAATTTCTTTCGCCAATTATTGATGCAGCAGTTAATCGAAAAACATTGGAACTCCAGTATAGAACTTACGGAGGCAAAGAAACATCTTCCATTATTCATCCTTACCATGTAAGGGAATACAATAACAGATGGTTCTTGTTTGGCTTAGAGGAGTCCAGTTCTGGTTTGCCTCGTATAGCAAACAGACCTTTAGATAGGATTGTAAAACTGTCATTGTCTGATGTGGAGTTTATTCCCAATACAATAGAAGATTTCTCTACAAGATTTGATGACATAGTAGGTGTATCTACTCCAGATGCTCCTGGTGACATAGAACATGTCCAATTGAAGTTTGACGAAGACAGATACCCATATATCGTTTCTAAGCCTATTCATCAAAGTCAAAAGATAGTGAGTGAAGAAGAGCGTATAATCCAAATTGATGTTCGTCCAAATAAGGAATTGAAGTCTATTATTTTCTCATTTTGCCCTCAAGTAGAAGTTCTTTCTCCAAAGTGGCTAAGGGAAGAAATTAAAGAAAAAATCGAAGAAAACTTAAAAAAATACGTATAGTGCAGATAGGCTTCACAATAGTAATCTATCTTTGCACTCGTAAAATGATAAAAGTATACTTACAATATGAATAAACAACAGCTAGCTAATAAGATCTGGGCTTCAGCCAATAGAATGAGGTCTAAGATTGATGCCAATGAATATAAGGACTATATTCTGGGTCTTATCTTCTACAAGTTTTTGTCTGACAATGAGGTCGCACATCTGAAGCGTAGTGGTTGGACGGAAGAAGACCTACCAGACCTCGTTGAAGATTACGAAGACGAGGATATGGCACTTACGATTGAGGACTGCAAGCGTAGTATAGGTTACTTCATTGAGTACAAAAACCTTTTTTCGACTTGGCTTCTTCCAGAGACCACATTTAGTGTTGCTGACCTAAGTGTTGCCCTAAATCGTTTTGACTCACTTGTTAGTCCGACATATAAGCACGTTTATGAGAGTATCTTCATCACATTACAAGCTGGATTAAGCAAACTTGGTGAAAATCCTGCTTCCCAGACAAAAGCTCTCAAAGAGCTTATTAAGCTTATCAAAGATATTCCAACAGATGGCTCTCAGGACTATGACGTATTAGGATATGTCTATGAATACTTGATCAGTAACTTTGCCGCTAATGCCGGAAAGAAAGCTGGTGAGTTCTATACTCCTCACGAGGTGGCCATGTTAATGTCTGAAATCGTTGCAGAACATCATAAGAATAAACAGCAAATCGAGATATACGACCCCACGAGTGGTTCGGGTTCTCTGCTTATTACCATTGGTAAGAGCGTTGGCCGTCACATCGAAGACCGTAACCGAGTGAAGTATTATGCTCAGGAGTTGAAAGAGAACACTTACAACTTAACTCGTATGAATCTGGTGATGCGTGGTATTCGTCCTGGCAACATTGATACCCGTTGTGCAGACTCTCTTGGTGAAGACTGGCCTATTGAGAAAACAGGTCCAAATGCAGGGCGACCACTTTATGTAGATGCTGTGGTGTCTAATCCACCTTATTCACAGCATTGGGATCCTTCTGATGCAGAAATGGATGCTCGTTTCAAGGATTACGGCGTTGCTCCAAAAAGTAAGGCTGATTATGCGTTCTTGCTGCATGAACTTCACCATCTAAAGCCAGATGGCATTCTTACTATAGTGTTACCTCATGGTGTACTGTTCCGTGGCGACCCGGATGATGATGGCGAAGGCAAAATTCGTAAGAAACTGATTGAGAAAAACCAGATAGACTGTATTATCGGCTTACCTGCCAATATCTTTTTCGGTACAGGTATTCCTACTTTAATCATGGTGTTGAAGCAACACCGGCAAAATGACGATGTGCTTATCATTGATGCATCAAAAGGATTTGTGAAGGATGGTAAGAACAACAAACTACGCGATTGTGACATCAAGCGTATTGCCGATACAGTACGTTTACGTTCTGACGAACCAGGCTTTTCACGCAAGGTGAGCCGTGAGACCATCCGTGAGAATAATTATAATCTGAACATTCCCCGTTATGTTGATTCTTCTGAAACTCCAGAGCAATACGACATCTACGCCACCATGTTCGGAGGTATTCCTAATAGTGAAATCGAACTGTTGAACAAGTATTGGGAGGCTCTTCCCTCTCTGCGTAGGGATTTGTTCCAACCTGCAAACGACAAGCCATACTCGGTCATAACAACAGACGATGTTTCTACGGCTATTGCTAACGATGAAGACACGGCAAAGCTACGAGAGGGATTTGCCAAGGCATTTGATGGTTTTGCCGAAGAGTTACACCGCCGATTGATTATAAACGTGGCTAATGTGAAAGAGTTGAAGGAACGTTACGAGATTGCCGATGACATTTTCCAGAGGTTGGAAGATATTCCTTTAATAGATCGCTATGCAGCTTATCAAGCAATGAGTAATGGGTGGCAAACTATCGCCAATGATATTGAGACCCTTCAAACTGATGGAATTGATGCAGCCCGTGTAGTTGAAACAGCATACAAGCTAGTAAAGAAAGGTGATGAAGACATTGAAGTTCCCGATGGTTTGAAGGGGCGTATCATACCTTTCTCTCTTGTTCAACAAGTGAAATTCCAAGCTGAATTGCAAGCCATCAATGACAAAGAAGCACGTGGTGAAGAAATAGAATCTGAGATTAATGAACTAGTTGACGGCTTCACAGACGAGGAGTCGCAGGAATACATGGAGGGTGATGACAATCCTAAGCTCGACAAGGCAAAAATCAAGAAAGATGCGAAAGCCAAGGGAGATGACATCGACCCTGGCACCAAAGAAAAGCTGAAGCAGTTTGTTAAGCTGTGGGACGAGCAGTCAAAGTTGAACAAAGCAATCAAAGAGGAAAAACTGACTTTGATTGATAAGACTAAAGAGGCCATTGAGAATCTGACAGACCAAGAAGTAGAGCAATTCCTTCACATGAAGTGGATTGATCCTATGTTAGAGGGAATCAATGGAACGCTTACAGCTGTTCTTTCCGAACTTGAAAAGCAAATCACAACTCTGGCTCGAAAGTACGCAACATCATACAGTGACCTAACAGAACAACTTGCTACAGCCCAGACGGAATTATCGGCATTAGTAGCTGACCTTACAGGCGATGAGTTCGCATTGAAAGGCTTACAGAAGTTAAACAAATAAGAACCTACACGAATCAGTGCGAAATTCAAAAACGTAAGATTTATGACACAGAAGAACGAAATACAAGTAACGGAACGCATTGACGCACTCTTTGAGCGCATTGCAAATCTCATCGAACAAGCTCGTCAACATGTTTATAGAACCGTAAACGTGACTGAGGTTAAGACACGATTTGAGGTTGGTCGTTACATTTTTGAAGATGAACAACAAGGAGGACGTGCTGCATACGGAGCCCGCATCATGCAGAATCTTTCACAGCGTCTGATGGCAAAATATGGTAATGATTGGACTATTGATACGCTTACAAGGTGTAGAAAGTTTTTCGTTGCTTATAACAACCCAGCAATTTCGGCAACACCGTTGCCAAAATTTCAATCTATTGAAGGTCAAGGCGAAACGAAATTCAGCAACAGTGTTGCCAAAATTCAACAGCCGAAATTTGTCCTTACTTGGTCACACTATCTGGTTTTGATGCGCATAGAGAATCCCGACGAGCGCAGTTTCTATGAAATTGAGTGCGCTCGTGAGCAGTGGAGCGTACGCCAGCTAAAACGTCAACATGCCAGCAGCCTATATGAGCGGTTGGCTTTAAGCCATGATAAAGATGAGGTGTTGCGTCTTTCGCGCGAAGGTCAGACTATTGAGAAGCCGCAGGACATCATCAAAGATCCTGTTACGCTGGAATTTTTGGGACTGAAGCCCGATGCAGCGTATAGCGAGAGCAAACTGGAAAACGCCATCATAAGCAAGCTACAGAACTTCTTGCTGGAGATGGGCAAAGGCTTTTTGTTTGAGGCACGTCAGAAGCGGTTCACCTTCGAGGAGCGAAACTTCTACGTGGATTTGGTGCTATACAATCGACTGCTTCAATGCTATGTACTCGTTGACCTGAAGATTGATGACCTCACACATCAGGATCTCGGACAGATGCAAATGTATGTGAACTATTACGATCGCTATGTCAAAGAAGATTTTGAGCATCCCACCATTGGCATCCTGCTTTGCAAGGAGAAAAGCGATGCACTTGTAGAATTGACTTTGCCAAAGGATGCAAATATCTACGCTACTCAATACCAACTCTATCTGCCCGACAAGGCTCTGCTTCAGTCGAAGGTGAAGGAATGGATTGAGGAATATAACGAAGCAAAACCCGAATCAGAAAACGAATAGAGACAATGGCAAAACAAGAAATAATACTGAAAGGACTTGATGGTCACGAGGATCATTTAGTTTATGATGCTACAAACGGGCAAGTCGGCGACTCTTTAGAGGAGTGTGCTCGTTCACTTTTTCCCAAAGAAGGAGAAACATCGCCAAGGCTCAGGTTCAAGGAGTTTGAAGGTGAGTGGGTTTCTACCAAACTATGTGAAATAAGCAAAAAGGTATCAACAAAAAATACAGATTTAAAGTATAAAACGACTTTAACAAATTCTGCAGAGTATGGAATCATCAATCAACTTGATTTCTTCGACCATGACATTTCAAATGGTGATAATATCCGTGGATATTTTGTTGTTGAGCCTGATGATTTTGTTTACAATCCTCGTATCTCTGTTACGGCTCCAGTAGGTCCAATCAACCGCAATCAATTGGGTTATGCTGGAATAATGTCTCCACTCTATTATGTGTTTAGAGTCGAAGGCATTGATTTGGACTACCTGTCATACTATTTTAAGACGAAGCTATGGCATAAGTTCATGTACGACAATGGAAACTCTGGTGCAAGGTTTGATAGATTTTCTATTTCTGATGAAGTGTTTGGACAGATGCCTATATTACATCCTTCAGAAATAGAGGAACAAAAAGCAATTGCTGCTTTCTTCCATCGCCTTGACTCACAGATTGCTTTACGCAAAAATCAATATGAACGACTTCTGCAAGTGAAGTCTGCTTGTTTGGAAACAATGTTCCCAAAGCATTCAGAAAATACCCCCCCCATCCGGTTTAAAGGCTTTGATGGTGAATGGGAGAAACAAAAAGCTTCAAAACTATTTATGACTTTTAACGAGAGAAATAGACCAGATTTACCTGTGCTGTCGGCTTGTCAAGACATAAGAGGCATGGCTGTCAGAAGCGAAAGTGGTTATGAGATAAGTCATGATCGCTCAAATGAGGTAACATATAAGGTCGTAAAGCCAGGACAATTTGTTATCCATCTTCGTTCATTTCAAGGTGGTTTTGCACATTCTGCTATAGAAGGTATTACCTCGCCTGCTTATACAGTGTTCGGATTTAAAGACCCAAGCTTGCATGATGATTACTTTTGGAAGACTATCTTTATGTCAAAATCATTTGTTAAACGTCTTGAAACCATTACGTATGGAATTAGAGATGGGCGTTCCATAAGCTTTGAAGAGTTCTCAAATATGGATTTTTCATTTCCGTGCAGTGAAGAACAGCATGTTATAGCATCATTTTTTAAGGAAATCAATTTACGAATATCAATAGAACAACAGCAATTGGAACGACTTAAACAGATGAAATCAGCCAGTCTTCGCTCCATGTTCCCACAAAATGGGGGGGGTAATTTACCGCTAATCAGATTCAAGGGGTATTCTGGTAAATGGATAAAAGTAAAATTGAGCAAATATGCATCACGAATCACAAGAAAGAACATCAATATGGAGACAACACTTCCTCTGACAATATCAGCCGCAGAAGGATTAATAGAGCAAACTGCATTTTTTAACAATGTTGTTGCTAGTTCTGATGTTAGCGGCTATTACCTTATACAAAAAGGTGAGTTTGCATACAACAAGAGTTCTTCTGCTAGTTTCCCCTTTGGGGCAGTTAAGAAATTAGATCGATACGAAAAGGGCGTATTGTCAACTCTCTATATTGTCTTTGACGTTGACCGTAGTATCTCTCATGATTATCTTGTTTATTATTTTGAAACATCGCTTTGGCATCAAGAAATATCAAAGAGAGCAACTGAGGGAGCGCGAAATCATGGTCTTCTAAACATCGGTGCAGATTCATTTCTAGATATAGATATATTGGTACCAGAAAATATTGGTGAGCAACGATGTATTGCATCTTTTTTCCGCTCTCTCGACACTAAAATTTCACTTCAGACGAAACGTGTTGAGAAACTAAAGCAAATGAAGTCGGTTTGTCTAAGCAAAATGATTGCATAACAAAAGATATAAATAATATGAGCAACGAAGTTAACATTCACCCATTTGAAAAGGAGTCAGCATTTGAGTTGGCTCTCTGTCATCTGCTTTCAGAACACGGCTGGAGCAGTGAGGTATTGGTACAGCCTACAGAAGAAGAATTAGTCCAGAATTGGGCTGATATCATCTTCGACATGAACCGAGACCGTGAACGTTTGGGCAATTACCCACTTACACCAACGGAGGTACAACAAATCATCGACAAGGTGAATATGTGTGGTAGCCCATATAAGGTGAACAAGTTCATCAACGGCAAGTTCGTCAGCATAAAACGTGACAACCCGGATGACACTTTTAACAATGGTAAGGAAGTCTATCTAAAGATATTTGACCCTACTGAAATCAGTGCAGGGCAAAGCCGTTACCAGATAGTGCGTCAGCCTCGTTTCCGTGCAACTCACCCATTGGCTGGTGACCGTCGTGGTGATGTGATGTTGCTCATTAACGGTATGCCCGTTATTCACGTAGAACTGAAACGTAGTCGTGTCGATGTGTCTCAGGCCGTGTTCCAACTGAAACGCTATATGCACGAAGGCATCTTCAGTAGTGGTATTTTCTCAATGGTTCAGATTTTCGTTGCTATGACCCCGGAGAAAACACTCTACTTTGCTAATCCTGGTACTGAAGACCGTTTCCAGAAAGAATTCCAGTTCCATTGGGCAGACTTTAACAATCAGGAGATTTTCGACTGGCACCGCGTAGCCACCGAACTCCTGAATATACCTATGGCACATCAGCTGATTGGTTACTATACAATAGCCGATGATAAAGACCAGACTTTGAAAGTTCTGCGCTCTTATCAGTATTTTGCTGCCAGCAAGATATGTGACGTTACACATGCTGTCAATTGGGATGAGCATGAGCACCGAGGCGGCTATATATGGCACACTACTGGATCTGGTAAGACCATGACATCATTCAAGTCGGCACAGCTTATTGCCAACAGTGGTGATGCAGACAAAGTGGTCTTCTTGATGGACAGAATAGAACTGAGCATTCAGTCACTCGATGAATACCGTGGTTTTGCAGGTGAGGATGAAAGTGTTCAGGACACTCAGAATACTGTCATTCTTGCGTCTAAGCTTGACAGCACCAGTAATGATGACCGCTTGATAGTTACATCTATTCAAAAGATGTCGAATATCAAGCCGGGGCCAAGCATTGATGCTGCTATGATTGAGCGTATTGGCAAGAAGCGACTGGTGTTTATCATCGACGAGTGTCACCGTTCTGTGTTTGGCGAGATGCTTCAGAGTATTAAGCGTACTTTCCCACGTGCATTACTCTTTGGGTTTACTGGTACACCTGTTTTCGAGGAGAATGCCCACAACGAAATCATGACAGAAACGTTATTTGGCGATATGCTCCATAAGTACACCATTGCCAATGGTATTCCAGACGGTAATGTTCTTGGCTTTGACCCTTATCGCATCAACACCTACAGTGATGATGAACTGCGCGAAAAGGCTGCCCTCTGTCAACTTGATGCCAAAAGTGTAGAGGAAATCCAAGATGACCCAGAGGCCATGAAGGTCTATAACCGTTTTATGCACGAGTTGGAAATGCCAGACACGTACATAGAAAACGGCGAAACTCGTCACGGAGTGGAGCATTATCTTCCTAAAGACCTCTATCAACAAGACATCCACCATCAGGCAGTAGCAGCTGACATCGTAGGAAAAATCGACCGAGTAAGCAAGAACCGTAAGTTCCATGCGATTCTCGCAACGCAGAATATTCCAGAAGCGATTGCGTATTACAAATTATTCAAGACACAGTATTCTTCTATGAATGTTGTGGCTGTCTTTGATAACAACATAGACAATAGTGACGAAGGAATTGCTCGTGAAGATGCCATTTTGGAAATGCTGACTGATTATAATGCAAAATATCAGACAAGTTTTCAATTGTCAACTTACGGCAAATACAAAAAGGATGTGGCAAAGAGACTGGCGCACAAAAAACCATACGTTGGTATTGAGCATGACCATACCCAGCAAATTGACCTCCTTATCGTGGTCACTCAGATGTTGACTGGTTATGACTCAAAATGGGTAAACACCCTATATGTAGATAAGTTGATGAAGTATGTGGACATCATTCAGGCGTTTTCTCGTACAAACAGATTGTTTGGCCCAGACAAGCCCTTCGGCACAATATACTACTACACGTTCCCATATACAATGGAGCGTAATATTGAAGATGCTCTGGAGGTCTATGTTGACCGTCCTTTTGGCGTGTTTGTGGATAAACTTGAAGACAATCTCATGAATATCAACAGGAAATTCCTGCATATTCGAGATATTTTCCACTCCCATGAGATCTTTAACTTTGAGCGTTTGCCAGATACTCGTGAAGACCGCCGTATGTTTGCACAAGACTTCAGTAGCATGACAAGACTTCTTGAAGCAGCCAAGCTTCAGGGCTTTGCATGGGAAAAGAGTGAATATGAGTTTAAGCATGGTGATACTTATACTCATATTACAATGGAATTGGACGAGCAAACTTATCTTATACTACTACAACGTTATCGAGAATTGTTTGATGGTGGTCCTGGTGGAGGTGACGGTCATGAATTTGACTATCCTGTTGATACCTATATTACGGAGACAGGGACAGGAGCCATAGATGCCGAATACATCAATTCAAAGTTCGTTCGTTTCATCAAGCGACTTTATACAGATGGTCCTGGCAGTGAGCCCACAAAAGAGGCTTTACAGGAACTGCATAAAACTTTTGCATCCTTACCTCAGAAAGATCAGCGTACAGCAATTCTCATTCTTCATGACATTCAGCGTGGAGATTTGCGACCAGAAGCAGGTAAAACCATTCAGGACTATATCAATGAATATCAACTTAAGGAACTCTACAAGCAGATACTTATACTGTCAGAAGCTACAGGTGTTAACATCAGTATGCTTCAGCAGATTATTGTTTCTGGGCCAACAGAGGAGAATCTTGATGATTTTAACCGCTTTGCCGAATTACGTTTAACGCTTGACCCAATCAAAACACGAGTATTCATCACTAAGGTAGAAGGCACAGAGCCTAAAGCCCGAATGGTAAGTGCTAAGGGAGCCAAGTTGCTGAAGGATTTCATTCTTGACTCAGAGCAGCGTGAAAAGATTCTTGCTGCATACCTGAATGACGACATTAATATACAAGATGTTGTTATCGAACAACCGTCTGTAGATGAAGGTTTTGCGTCTTTAGAGAATCCAGATTCAGCAGGAGAACAGGATTCCGAAGCTGGCGTGACAATACAGTTTATGCCTCATATCAATAAATCTAAGGCAGAAGTTGAAAAGATAATCGGATTCACTCTTGCTGGTGTAAAGCAAAGTATGCGTTCAACCAAAGAGATAGTCGAGTCTTTATTCTACGTAATGGACAAAGAGTCGATAGAATCACTTGATGGAGTCGGTTTATTCCTCCATCGTGCATTTATCAATCTGTATAAAGACGGTAGCACAATCGTTGATAAATTTGTTGCCTTCAATTTGTTAGTAACCAAATTTGAAGCATATTTGAAGAAACTCTATTATTTAATGAAGAGTGAAGAGGTGAAGCCACAAAATGAAGGAGAATCGGTAACTTGGGCCAACGTAATTCACGATGTACAGCCGCTATGGCAGTTGAAATATAGTACAAATGAGGCTAAACAACAACTATACCAGTGGTTACTCATGGTGAAGGAGTGGCGCAATAGTGAGTCTCATATTTCACCTACTGCTTCAGAACAGGAGCTAAATGCTGCCATTAGCATAATCATAACCATGTATTGCTATGCGACAGGCTGTTGTATTACAGATTTGGAGATGAATGGGCATTACATTGAGGACGATTACGAAGCACCTTCTATGATGGCTGCGGAACCTCCTGCTGACCATAATTAAGAACTCACTTATTTCATATTATCAAGATGACACAAGACGAGAGATGGCAAATGCAGTACGAGCAGATGATGTCTTTTATAGAAGAAAATCGTCGTCGCCCTTCTAAGCATAGGATTGAAGAGCATGATTTGCTCAATTGGTTCAAGCATACAAAGAAGATGATTGCAAAAGGGAACTATCCTACAGACAGGCTTGAAAAGTTTGCAAAACTCTTGGAATTAGCTGACAAATATCGCAGGAAAAATCAATATCAATAAGAATATTAATAAAAACATATCATACGATGAATCTGTCCGATATAGTAATAGCTTTCAAGAATCATCAGCTCCAGTATGGGCTAAATGGTGATTCCATGCAGCAAGAACTGTACAAATGGAAATTGGTGACCAAACAAATTGGCCATCCAAATACTGATGCGGAAGACTTTGCTAAAGAAATTAACTCTCTTGTATTTAAGAATCTTTGTTACAGTACTCAACTAACAGCTATAAGGCATTTTGCAGAGTATGAACCTGAAGACTATCGAAATGCCTTTAAGGGGTTGTTTGATGACGAAGTCGATCTGCAACAACGTATAGACACTTTTACATCTACTTGCAGAATACTTTGGGATGAAAAGATTAAGAAAAATTTCGAGTCAAACACAAGTGCAATGTGTGACGAAAGATTGATAAGCTGTTTCTTGACCTTGCATAATCCCCAAAAGTATACTTTTTATAAAAGTGATGTTTACACAAGTTTATGCAATATTCTTAATGTAGAACCAAAGAAGGCTGGTTTAAAGCTTGTTCATTTCTATGAGTTACTAAGACAATATTTGATTCCACTTGTCGAGCAAGACTCTGAATTGTTGGATTCCATCAATAATGAAATACAAAAAGATGGTTACATCCAGAGTACCATGCTTGTTGCCCAAACTGCAATGTGGAATTACGTCAGTAAATTGCGCAAAAATGACAAACGACAAATATGGTTGTTCTTGGGAGGTAAAGACGCAAATGATTATCATTTCGACGAAATGTACAATGATGGCGTTATGGCTCTTTGTGGTTGGGACAAGGTTGGAGATTTGAGTGACTGCTCAGATAAAGAAAGTATAGACAAGAGAAGGCAAAGTGTCAGCGATTATCAGTTTAATACAGGAAATCTAACTGGTATGCTACATGCAATTGCCAATGAGATAAATGAAGGTGACATTGTGCTGGCAAAATATAGTAAGTCTGATATTGTCGGTATGGGTGTGGTTACAGGCGATTACCGATTTGTAGATAAGTCTGTTTACGGAAAGCATTGCCGCGATATGTCTTGGACTCATAAAGGATTATGGCATTGTGCTTCAATACTGAAGGAGTTCGGGCAAGAAGATTTTCCTGCCAAAGCATTAACCAATGTAACTAAATCCAAATACATCCCGAAAATTCTTGAAATGATCGAGGCTGAGAATAAAAAAGATAATAATATACAGACATTAGATGCCATGATGGAATTAGAACTACTCAAACAAAAGAAACAAATAATCCTTCAAGGTGCTCCTGGCACAGGTAAGACATACAAAACAGCAGCTATTGCTGTTGGTATGTGTAATCCGGCTTTTGCCGATTTTGAAGACCATCAAAAGGTGATGGCAGAGTATGAAAGATTGCAGAAAGAGGGACAAATCGCCTTCTGCACATTCCACCAGTCTATGGACTATGAAGACTTCATCGAGGGATTGAAGCCAGAGGTGAAGGGGAATGCAGTAGAGTACAATGTTGAGAATGGCATATTTAAAACCATTTGTGAGTTAGCCCAGACGAAAGAAAACGCAGACATTGCCACTTGCATTGACAAATATATCCAGACCATTAAGGGATATGAAAATAGAAAGACAATTCCAACCTTGACAGGAAAGTCAGAGTTATATGTGTGGTGGACTGAAGGTAATGACACCATCAGTACGCGTAGCGTATTGTCAAAGAGTGAAAAAGGAGATCAATATTCGCCATCACCTCTGAACATTGAGAAGGTGAAGATGCAAGCACTCGGCGAGGGCGTTGAAAACAACTGGCGACAATATGCCCAAGCTTTCATCAATGCGGTGAAGAAGGAGTACGACTTGGAGAATCAGGTTTCTGATAAGCCATACGTACTTATCATAGATGAAATAAATCGTGGTAATGTATCCAAGATATTTGGAGAACTTATCACTTTGCTTGAAGCAGATAAGCGTAGCGGAGGAGGCGAACATCATATCAGCCTGAAGCTGCCTTACTCAAAGGAGGATTTCTCTGTTCCATCTAACTTGTACATCATTGGAACGATGAATACTACCGACCGTTCTACAGGAACCATCGATTATGCTGTGCGTCGTCGCTTCGCGTTTGTTACATTGGAATCAAAAGCAGATGTGATTGAAGACTGGTGTAACGCTCAATCTGTACCATCAGATGTGAAGAAGGCAGCTCTTGCTTTGTTTGCCCAGATTAATGGTATAGGCAGAAATGATAGCGGTTCTTTTATAGCAAAGCATAAAGCATCTGATTTTGAATTGGAAGATTTGAAGGTCGGTCACAGCTACTTTATGGCCAAAGACATGGCTGGTCTTAAACTGAAGATGCGCTACGAGGTAATTCCGCTCATTAAGGAGTATATCAAAGATGGCATTCTCAGGGGTATGTCAGATGATGAAAAGTACTTTGAAAAGTGGCAGAATGCCGAATGCTATAATCCCACAATAACCGATTACGTGGCAGAATAATGCAAGAACACGAAAAGATACCATACGATTCCCTCGCCTTTCAAGAGTATTGGGGGGAAGGGTTACGTCTTCCAGGCCAAAGTAAAGGTCTGGACAGATGGTTCTTTCAGTGGCAGTGGCGTAATAGCCCTATTATAGATGATGAACATGATTCTGACAAGCCGATTGTGACAGAATCTGGTTATTATGCATCATACGTCATTGGTGCTCAGTGGTTTGATGAAGCCAAAACCATGCCTCTTGTGATAACAACTAAGCATGGCTGTGATCGAATTGATTTCCTGAAGATGTTCAGCGTCTGCTTCAATAGTGGTATTGAAGCCAAAGAGTTCTCAAAGATATATGCAGTAGATATGGAGGCTCCACGTATCAAAGCCCCCGAACTCAAAAGCGTTCTGAGTCCTCTCATTGTTGCCCATTTCCTTTCTATCGTCAAGGAGATTGTCAAACGTGGATTGAAGAAAGACTATGTTCAGCGTGAAGGGAACCTCAATAAAGTGAAGGGTCGCATCGACATTTCCCGTAATGAGCGTATGAATATTATGAAGAAACGATATGACAAGGTGTTTTGTCGTTACCAAGAGTATTCAGAGGACACATTAGAGAACAGGTTGATAAAAAAAGCCCTCATATTCTCTCAACATATCTTGCAGATTGAGGGAATCTCAGAAAGCCTTCTTTCTTTGCAGCATACTATACATGAGTGCTTGGCTGCTTTCAGTCGAGTTGGTGATCAAATTGAAGTATGGGAAGTCAAGACAATCAAGCATCATAAGATATTCAAGGAATATAATGATGCAATCAAGCTGGCGCAAATGATACTCCATCGCTATGACTACAGCATCACCAATATCACTACAGCAGAAGAGGAGTATTGTCCTGTGTTCTGGATTGACATGGCCATGCTTTATGAGCATTATGTGTTGGGGCTGCTTCGTGAAGCTTACGGGGAAAAGATACATTATCAGGTACATGGTCATACGGGTTATCCTGATTTTGTTTGCTATTCGCCGAAAGTTGTTTTGGACACTAAGTACATCCCAAGGTTTGAATACGGGAACCTTGATACATATATAGTCCGTCAACTGAGTGGATATAGTCGTGACAAGTGGATATTTCCGACAAAGCCGGAATCAAATATTCCTTGCGTGATTATCTATCCTGTTGAAGGTGTGGAAGAAAATCCGTTTAAGAATAAGCATCTGGAAGAGTTCCTAAATGTAGAAGACCGCTGTCTTTGGAATTTTCATAGAATTGCTGTACCGTTACCAATATTGAATGACAAATAATATGCCTACATCCGAGAACATACCAATTCCTGCCAATCTCTTCAAACCATCAGAGATTATCGGCATACTTCGTAATCATTTGGCTACTGGTCAAGTGAACCAGAAGGTAGTGTGCCTACGGGGTATCTATTTCAAAGGTGGCTACGTCAATCAGTATTTCCATACTGCCACAGATAGACTTGTAGATGAAAGTACCAGTGATGAACTTGCACTCTCCATGCCTCTGAATCTTCGTGATGACCTGGAAAATGGAAATGTCATTACAGTTCACGGCGTTCTTGACCGTTCTATTACGAACAAGGGACTGATTCAGATTGTCTTGAAAGTTACAGAAGTTGAGAAGATAAAGGAGTTAGCTGTCTCTGAAGATGAAATCAAACGTACAGAACTGAGACGTATCAAGTCGGAAAAAGGCTTCAAAAACGTTGATAGCATACTCGAATCCCTTCTGTTCCAAGACAAGCGTCCACAGGTCGCTTTGGTTTATGCTGAAACGAGTATAACCAATGATGACTTTGAGAAAGGTGTTCAAGCAGCACGTACTCATATTGACTTCAAGGAATACAGGGTGTCTTTTGCGAAGACCAAAGTGTTCTGCCAGACACTAAAACAACTGGACGCTATGAATTTTGATGTCATAGCTGTTATTCGTGGAGGAGGTGCTGGTCTTGAAGCATTGGACGAGGTGGAATTGCTTGAAACCTTGGTGAACATGAACACTGCATGGATGTATGGTGCCGGTCACGAGGGTGAAAAGCTATTCATCCTTAACATCGCCGACAAAGCCATTGCTATTCCTCATGCATTGGGCACCTATTTCCGAGACATAACAGATGGTGTTGTTCAAAAGCGCAACAACTCACGTGCCGCCTTAGTAAAGGAGGTCGAGGGTCAGTTCAAGAAACAGATAGAGGATTCTAACAAAAAGAATCAAGAGCTTACCAAGCAGTTGGAAGCACTTCAGAAACAGAACAAAGCGCAGACTGAAGCCTCTAATAAGAAAATAGAGGAGTTGACTAAGGCACAGAAAGAGCACGAAAAGGTTGTGAAGGAAATGACTGAGCAACACAAGAAAGCTACTGAGGAAGCCAACAAACTCCATAAGACTCAGAATGAAGCATTACAGAAGGCGAATACTCAGTTGCAGGAGCAGCTGAAAACCCAAGGCAAAACTCTTACAGACCTTCAGGAACAGCAGAAAAAACAGCAAGGTGAGTTTAATAAGAGCCTTGGCCAGATGCAGGAAACAAATAAGGGACTTCAGGCATCTGTCACAAAGATGACCAATGAGTTAATGACCGCGAAACAACGTGTCACAGAACTTGAAAACCAAAAGCCAAGTAATACCGGCTATGTAATAGCAATTGTTGTACTGATTATATTGGCCATTATTGGTTTTGTTCTTTAGGTGCTAATTTATTCATGTGTATAAGTTGTTGAAATATAGTAAAGTTATATGGCAAGAACCAAATTTCTACATGTAGATGAAGTCGTTGAAATTCTTAAACTGACTAAGAACGAGGTGTATAAACGCCTTGCTTCTGGTCTGTTGAAAGGACACATGCAGAAACGCAGGTGGCTAATCAATAAAGACCAAGCTGTTTTTGAAGACTATAATAAACAAGTGGGAAGTGGTAATGTCGATGGACAGAACAACTACACATTTGGGCCAGAAGCTGAAAAAGCAATGAAACTGATGGATGAAGGAAATAATCTTTTCATCACAGGTAAGGCTGGTACTGGTAAGACAACTTTGCTTCAAGAAATATTGAAGCGAAATCAAAATGCGAAAAAAAAGAATATAGTCGTTCTTGCCCCTACTGGAGTAGCTGCTGAAAATGCTGGGGGTATGACCATGCATCATTTTTTGCGCATCCCAATGAAACCATACTTGCCTGATCATACAGTATTGCCAACCCTATACAAATTAGAACCAGGAACAGAAGAAGTCGTTAGAAATCTTGATGTGCTGATTATTGATGAAGTTAGCATGGTAAGATGTGACCAACTTGATGCTATTGACATGATTCTCAAACATTACAGGAAAAACCGCAAACCTTTTGGAGGTGTGCAACTGGTGATGTTTGGTGACTTGTATCAGTTATCTCCTGTGGTAAAACCAGAAGAATGGGAAGAAATGAAACCATACTATAAGTTTGTGTATTTCTTCTGTAGCTATGTGTTCAAGAAAATGCAATACAAGGTTGTGGAGCTGATGCATATCTATCGACAAGAAGATGGATATTTCAAGGATCTTCTCAATAATATAAGAGTCGCAGATGTTAGCCGTAAAGACCTTGCGGACTTGGATAGCTGCTATGAACCAGATTTTGAACCAGATGTCTATGATGATGTTGTTACACTGATGACACACGTTAAAATGACGGATGACTGGAACAAAGATATGTTTGGTAGACTTTCTGAGAGGACATATACCTATGATGCTACTGCACACAATTGGTGGGGCGAACGATTTCCTGCTGAATATCATTTGAAACTGAAGGTTGGTTCCAGAGTTATGTTTCTGAGGAATACAGACCAGTATAAAAATGGTACCATGGGAAGAGTAGTGTATCTGGATGATTATACGATTCGCGTACAGAAAGATTCTGGAGGAAGTCCCGTAGATGTCCAAATCGCAAAATGGGAGCAGCTGGAATATACGGTAGATAAGGCTACAAAAACCATCTATACAGATGTTTCTGGCACCTATAAACAATATCCGTTGAAGCTGGCTTGGGCTGTAAGCATTCATAAAAGTCAGGGTCTGACTTTTGATGAAGTAGCAATTGATGCTGCTAAATCGTTCACTTTTGGGCAGGTATATGTGGCACTTAGCCGTTGTCGAACCCTCGAAGGAATTCATCTGCTTTCTCGTATTCCATATCAGAAGATTACTGCCGATGAAGTAGTGACAGAATATCTAAAATGTATTGATGAGGAAGGTAATGTCAATTTGCCAGAGGAGTTTGAGCCTGTGAAATATGAGAGTCACCCTCTTGTGCTTTATGTCCGTCGAAGTAGATTCTGTAACATTCGCGATGGAGAACTGAAGACTTACAAACACTGTATTGAGTACGAAAATGCAGAGAAGCTCTTTCTTCATAAAAATGGCAAACCATGTATCAACAAGGCATTTGCCAATATGAAAAAGGATTGGTCAATATATGATATAAATGGTGGTCATTGTCCTTTTGTCAAACGTCAATATAAGAAAGTGATTTTCAAGTGTACTGATATGAATAGACAAATCGATGCGGACATTGAAGGATATACTGAAATATACATAAATGCAGATAATTCATGGGCATTTAAGTTCAGAATCTCCAAGGTGTCAAACCAAAGACCTTTATATTAAACTATAAGTCAGATAAATAGATATGTTTAATTTCTCAGATATTTGGATTGCTCTCTTTGGTGCGACAGCGAAAGAAGCCCATGAAAAAGAAATGCGAGAACGTGAAGAACGTATAGACCAGACCCTTGCTGAATTTGACAGCAAGAAGGATGAAGAGCAACAGTACTATCTGCATCTCGATGAAGAACAAGAGCGAGAAAAAGAACAAGAATCACGCAATTGGTATAACAATGAACGTGAGCAGTTGGAATGGGAAATGCGTAACGCAGATCTTTATGGCTACGACAAGGAGGATATTCAAAACAGAATGGACTACCTTGACGAACGAGAAGAAAGAGAAGATTGGTAAAAAATAACTTCACTAATATGGGGTGCTTAAAGATTAAAACAGAAGAAATGCATAAAGCCATTGTTGCAACATTGACAGGTAATGTGGCGGCAATGAGAGAAATTCTTTCTACAAACGGTGAGCCAGTCATAATTGCTCATTGGAGCGGAGAGAGAAGAGGGGTTTCGTCTGAAGGCATCTTGAATAGTTTTCAACTTGTGCAAGCAATGAATGATTCTTTGCTTCATGACCAATTATATAAAACTCTCCGTGTAGAAGACATGTGGAATCTTCACAAAGAGCTGTTCCCAAATATAAAAAGAACGACCTATGATCAGTTCGGCTTTATCATTTGGAATTGGATGGATGAACCAGGAGATAATCCATACTTTGATGAAGATGATGAAGAAGAGTTTGCTGGAACTGATGTTGACCAAAGGGATATTTGCCTTGCGAATTATGCTATTCAACACATGGAAAAGGAGGTCGTGGAATTATTGAAAGCCGGTGCTTCACCATACTTTCTTGTAACTACACCTTCCAGAACAGAGATTCATTATGACAAAGATGGTGTACTCCGGCACTCTTACTTTGATGTGGCTCCTATGTTGGAGGTAACTAAACTTCATTCTGACGATTATTGGATGGAATTTATTGGAGATAATCTGGAAAAGGATATATCTGCTCTGCCAATAAACACTCTGGAGAATGTTGTCGAAGGAATTTTTAATGTTGCTGCCTGTGAAAGAATTCTATATCTTACAGACCAATATATCAGCGATGAAGCAAGAACAAAAGGAGAGAAAATGATGCTTGAACATTTGGGTAAGATATATTCAATTATAAAATAACTTAGTTATGATAGAACCGATTAGCACAGACCGAAAAATACCCAAGGAGAAGTTTCGTATTATAAACTTCAGCGTTGGAAATGGAAAGACTATTGAAGACTTAGTTCACAATGAGCCTCCATACTTCCATTTTCAAGTACTACGTCCTGAAAGTAAAGATCAAGCAGACAAGGCCATTGAGTATTTCAAGGCTCATAATAAGATCTATATATGTTGGGCAAGTACAATGGATATGCTTCTTTATCTGGGTTGCACTGAAACGGTATATCTTAAATCAAAAGTAGTAACAGATTATCAGGATGAAGACCTGAAAAATATATTGCAACAAGCAGCAAATTGGTTTCGTTCATATAAAGACGATGTGTCGCTTTCAAATAAAACAGAAACGGAAGGAATGAGCGTATGACTAAACAACATATTGTTTTTCTAACGGGTGCAGGTATCAGCGTTGAAAGCGGATTGAGCACCTTCCGAGGTAAAGATGGTCTTTGGACGAATGAGGAGTGGGCATATCTGGCCAGCACTGATGCACTCTACAATGATACCCAAAGGTGCCTTGACTTCTACAACTTCAGGCGTAAGCAGTTAGCCGAGGTGGAACCGAATGATGCTCACCGTATGATTGCAGAGTTGGAGAAAGAGCATGAAGTGACTGTTATCACTCAGAACGTTGATAACCTCCATGAACGTGCCGGTTCTTCCCAAGTCATTCATCTGCATGGTGAACTCAGCAAGGTCTGTTCGATGGATAACCGTACAACGTGCGTGAAAGAATACCCTTTGACCACCCCCATTATGGTAGGTGACAAAGCAGATGATGGCTCACAGCTCCGTCCATACATTGTGATGTTCGGGGAATATGTTGACAGTATGAACGTTGCCATCAAATATGTAAGCTATGCTGACATCTTCGTGGTTATCGGGACATCGCTTCAAGTCTATCCAGCAGCAGGTTTCATCAACTATGCTCATCATGAAGTTCCCAAGTTTGTCATAGACCCTGGAGATATGGATCAATGCACACAACTTGGTTTTACTCATTTCAAGACCACAGCAACAGATGGCATGAAGATGCTTCTGGAGGCATTCAAGGAATTATAAACAAAAACAAACTTAGAAAGTAAACCCCAATCCCAAGGGGCGTATTAGTTGGCCGACTATTTGAGAAACAGCGAGTCGTGAGACTCTATTATATTATTAGGCGCAGACATCGGTGACTTATTCAAGTGGACATCTTTGAATTTCCGAGGTTTCAGATGCCGAATAATAGCAAATGCTGTTTGGGAGCGATTCACCGTGAGGTAAATTGCTCCTTTTAAATGCCATTTTTAGCCATATAATATAGAAAAACACAACTTTTTTTCATCTGTGCAGATAGGCTTCACTATTGCATTTTACTTTTGCACCGTCGAACTTAAAATAGAATGCTTATGGGACTATTTGAATTTCTTCTATTTGGAGCTTTGGTGAACAGCTTCAGAAACAACCACAGTAGTAACAATAGTCATTCTGGCTATTATAACAGCTTTGACCGTAGTTATGACAGGGGATATGATGATGGCTACATGGATGGTTGCATGGATCATGAAGACTGCCAGTGTCATGACATTTACGATTATGGCGACAGTTGTGATTGCGATTGTGACGGTGATGATTTCTATGATTTTTAATTTTAATACTACCTCATTATGAAAAAGATTGCTTCAATTCTATTTTTGCTGATGGCCACTGTTGTTTGCTTTGCACAAGAGGAAGCAAATGACTCAATTAACAAGCCAAGTAAGTTTGCCAGTTGGACTATTTCTGATGCGTTCCAAGCTGAAGCCGGTTTTGCAGGAAGCTATTGGAAACCGACCTTTAACATCGCTCTAGACAAAGAGGGGTACTATTGTGTAGTAAACTTGTATAATGGAAGTGGCTATTACTCAATTGATGGCGAAACATTGCCGCACCTTTATCTCAAAACGGAGAATGGTGACATCGTGGATTTGGAAATGGATGGAGATGAACCCGTTCACAAGTTCTATCTAAAAGGCTATTATTCTGCTAATGTATGGATGCCTGGAAGGTATGTGACCAGATTCATATACTTTATTCCTGACATTAACAAATTCCTCGCCAATTACTATGTGAAATATAGAGTGTGGCTTGGAGAGGGATTCAAGGATGTTGAAATGAGTAAGAGCTATTCCAAAAAGTTCAATAATAGATTAAAGGATGCAGCAAATCAGGCTACTTCCGAATACGAAACGAAAAAGCATTCCTTAAATAATCCACTTGAAGGATTCTAACAAGAATACTCGAAAAGTCTAAAGTGGAATAATCAGAAGTCCTAGTAGTTCAGAGACGAGTTCTTTACTGAACGTATGTAATCAATAAGGATGGTCGGGTCAAAAGCTTTGCCATCCTTTTTTGTTGTCAGATGCAGGTGTTCTCCAGTAGATGCTCCAGTGCTACCTGTTAATCCCAACGGCTCTCCAGCTGACAGGAAGTCGTTGGGTTTTACGTATTGTTCAGACAGATGGCAGTAGCTAACGGTATAGTTTGCCGTCTTAACAGTCACATATTTGCCAGAGCGATTGTCATACCCGACTTTTAGCACAGTACCTGGCAGCATCGACAGCACATCCTCATGTCTGGCATGTAAATCGATACCATTGTGCATCATCTGTTTGTGATAGATGGGGTGTTTACGCATTCCGAAGCCAGAGTTGATGCGGATATTCTTCAGGGGTAGGGAAACGAGCGACATCATGTTGCTTTCCCCAGTTGTAGAATTAGATGCTTCACGGCTCTCGTTTTTTTCTCGGCTTGTCTGCTCTGGGTTGTTTAATACTACACTGTCCGTCAGAGTCTCGTTTGGCTTTGGCGGATTGATTGTTTTTATACGTTTACTGTTGGTCATGCCAATTGTGTTGAACTGGGCATGTGCCGGCATGGTCTGGAGCAATGCACAGACTGTTGAAAGAAAGAGTATGCTTGTTTTCATGCCGCAAAGTTACGGTATAATCTTATACTGAAAGAAAAACAATTCCT
>JAEEGH010004018.1_pt1 | contig 38055 bp, 35 predicted proteins | sample 9134181 | NCBI WGS metagenome assembly JAEEGH01 (sample SAMN16246544, study PRJNA631951) | gut metagenome | biome: gut microbiome; feature: rumen; material: DP-attached | host: Bos | place: Iran: Karaj | collected 2018-10 | reverse complement strand
GAATACGCCCATGCCGCCGATCCAGTGGGTAAAGGAACGCCAGAAGAGCCCTGCGTGGGTAAGAATCTCCACATCGTTGAGGATGCTGGCTCCCGTGGTGGTAAATCCGGAGACGGCTTCAAAGAGTGCATTGATATAGTTGGGAATGTCCCCCGTCGCCACAAAGGGAATGGCACCGAAGATGCTCAGTGCGCTCCAGCCCAGTGCCACGGTGGCAAAGCCTTCCCGCATGTAGAGGTCGGTGGTCCGGGGCTTTCGGAGCTTCAGAAAATAGCCGATGGCGAAGGTGATGACTGCGGTGAGGAAATAGCAGAGCGCCGCCATGGGCTCACGGTAGATCAGTCCCACAATGGTGGGCAGAAGCATGAACATGGCTTCAAACTCCAGGATCCAACCGATGATATAAAGGATCATGATGATATTCATACAGATGTCTCCCTTCGGTTATCCCTGGAGGATATCCCGAATGTCTTTCATACCCAGGGTGGTGGTGACGACGATGCAATGGTCACCTACCTGGAGCATATCGGAACCGGTGGGCAGGAATACCCGGCCTTTCCGGTTGATGGAGCCGATCAGCAGATTTTTCTTCAGCTTCAGCTCTGCCAACGGAACGTTCGTTACCTTGCATTCCTCGCTGATGAGGAACTCCAGCGCCTCCGCCTTGCCGTCCTCCAGACGGTAAAGGTTCTCCACGTTGTCGGAAGCGGCGTTCATGGATCTGGCATATCTGACGATCATGTCAGCGGTAAGAAGTCTGGGGAAGGTCATGGTATCCACCTGCATGTCTCCCAGAACGGCGTTGAAATTGATGCGGTTGATCTTGGTCACCACTTTGGCCTTGGACCGTTTCTTGGCCAGGAGGCTCAGGAGGATGTTCTCCTCGTCCAGACCCGTGAGAGCGGCGAAACCGTCCACATTTTCCAGGCCTTCCTGCATCAGGAGCTTCTCGTCCGTTCCGTCACCGCAGATGACGGTGGCCTTGGGCAGGAGCTCGCTGAGCTCTCTGCAGCGGTCTGCGTTCTGCTCGATGATCTTGGTGTCGATGCCGCCCAGGAGCAGACGCTGTGCCAGGTAGTAGGAGATCTTGCCGCCGCCTACGATCATGGCGGTGCGGATCCTGCCGGTGGGAATACCGATCTTGGAGAAAAATTCCGTAGCGATCTGGGGCTTTGCCAGAACGCCTGCCACATCTCCCTCCCGGAAGACGAAATCACCTCTGGGGATGATGACTTCTTCGCCGCGCTTTACGCAGGCGATCAGCACGTCCATGTTCAGCTTGGAACGGACATTCATCAGGGAATAATCCTTCAGCAGGCAGTCCCCGGTGACGCGGAAATGGATGAGCTCGATGAGACCCTTGGAGAAGGATTCGATCTTCACCGCGGAAGAGAACTGGAAGATCCGGGCAATTTCGGTGGCACTGGAAAGCTCGGGATTGATGACCTGGGCCAGACCCAGCTCGTCCCGCAGAAATGCCACGTCATCGTTGTAGATAGGGTTGCGCACCCGGGCGATGGTCTTACAGTGACCGGCTTTTTTCGCAATGCAGCAGCACAGCAGGTTCTCTTCATCGGAATCCGTGACGGCGATGAGGAGATCCGTATGGGAAATACCGGCTTCCTGCAGCATTTTGAAGCTGACGCCGTTGCCCAGGAGCACTTTGGCATCCAGGGTGTCCGTCATATTAGCCACACGGTCCGGATTGCTGTCGATGACGACGATGTTATGATTTTCTCCGTTGAGCTGCTGAGCCAGGGTTGAGCCCACCTTACCGCAGCCGACTATGATGATATTCATATGTTTCCTCTTGTGTAAATGAGAATTAATCTCTTAGTGCGACTAATCATTATATCATACCATGAAACGATTTGCACTTTTCGCCGCTCTTTGGTAATATATGCTCGTTTCGTCAAATCAGGAGTTACAGGTGCCGGAAGGGCGGCCGATCGCTTTGCGATGCCCCTTTCGGAGAATAGGGAAGCAGGTGCGAGGCCTGCGCGATCCCGTCACTGTATGGAAGTAGTCGGACATGGCTGCCGTGGCAGGCAGGCCACTGGGGGCACCCGGGAAGGTAATGATCCGGCGCTGAGATCCGAGCCAGGAGACCTGCCTGTAATCATAAGCTGCAGACCACGCGGATATGGTTTGTGCAGAGCATCGGCATCTTATCAAAGAAGCTGACATTTCTGCGGAAGTGCCCGGGCAGGGGCGCTTTCCACCTTTCCCTTTTGACAAAGCTACAATCGAATAAAGGAGAAAGCTAATTATGGAAGCTAAGAAGAAAAAGACGGGACTCATTATCGGAGTCTGTGCACTTGCTGTGGCTGTCATTGCGCTGATCGTTGTGTTCGTTCTGAACCGTCCTCAGGCACAGGCAGGCGCAAAGAACATCACCATCGAGGTGGTGAGTTCCGACAGCAGCTCTAAGACCTACAATGTCAACACAGACGCAGAGTTCCTGCGCCAGGCAATGGACGAGGCTGATGGCCTTACCTATTCCGGTACCGACAGCGAGTACGGCATGATGGTAGAGGTTGTGAACGGCGAGTCTGCCGTATACGCTACCGACAATGCTTACTGGGCATTCTATGTAAACGGTGAGTATTGCAATTTCGGCATCGATTCCCAGCCCGTGGCTGACGGCGATGCATTCAGCATTGTCTACACAGATGCGTCTTCCTTCTGATCCGGAAGAGCCGGATAAGAAAAGTAAAGAGGAAAAAGCAGCGCCTCGCATCTCCGCCAGAGACATCGCCTATGTAGGTCTGATGGTGGCGGTGATCGAGGTGTGCAAAGCGGCGCTCAGCGGTCTGCCCAACGTTGAGCTTACCAGCTTTTGGATCATCATGTTCACCGTCTGCTTCGGCTGGCGGATCATCGCCATCGTGCCGGTGTTCATTCTGATCGAAGGGATGATCTACGGCGTCCATGTCTGGTGGATCATGTACCTGTACGTGTGGCCGCTTCTGGCCTTTCTGGCATGGACCTTCCGAAAGCGGGAAGAGCCCCTGTTCTGGGCGGTGCTTTCCGGCGCCTTCGGACTGTCCTTCGGATATCTGTGCAGTCTGGTCTATCTGGTGATGGGCCTGACGCAAAACGGTCTGAAGGATGCCCTTCATACCCAGATGGCCTGGTGGGTGGCGGGGATCCCTTACGATCTGATCCACTGTGCAGGTAATTTTGTGTTTATGCTGCTTTTGTTTAAGCCCATCAAAAAAGCCATCAAAAAGGTGGCGGTAACCCCCGAACTGTGATTTGCAGCCTGCAATCCGGACAACCGGATGCAGGTGCAAGTCAATGCAGTCGGGGGTTTCATTTTGCCCGAAATCCTGTATAATATGGTGGGGCTTTGGGCGAAACAAAGTCCGGAAAGGATTGCCATGAAGAGATTTTTTGTGATCGTACTGGACAGCTTCGGGGCAGGAGAGGCTCCTGATTCCGCGGCTTTCGGAGATTTTGATGTGAGCACGATCCGTGCCGTTACCACATCGGAAAAATTAAATGTTCCTGTGATGAAGCGCCTGGGCCTTTTTCAGATCGACGGCGTACAGACGGCGGAAGGATTTGACAGAGGGTCCGACATCGAGGGTGTCTACGCCAGAATGCAGGAGCGCAGCGCCGGGAAGGACACCACCATCGGCCACTGGGAGCTGGCGGGAATCTATTCCCCTGATCCGCTGCCGACCTATCCCAACGGCTTCCCCGAGGAGGTGCTGGAGCCTTTCCGTAAGGCTACCGGGAGAGGCGTGCTTTGCAACCTGCCCTATTCCGGCACGGATGTCATCCGTGACTACGGCGAGGAGCATATGCGCACCGGTGACCTGATCGTCTATACCTCTGCGGATTCCGTGTTCCAGATCGCTGCTCATGAGGATATCGTCCCCAGAGAGCAGCTCTATGAATATTGCAATATGGCCAGAGAGATCCTGCAGGGAAAGCACGGCGTGGGCCGTGTCATCGCAAGACCCTTCGTGGGCACCTGCGCTTCTGACTTTACCAGAACCTCCGGAAGACACGATTTTTCCCTGGTGCCTCCCGCAATTACCATGCTGGATCAGTTGAAGGACGCCGGGAAGGATGTACTTGCCGTAGGTAAGATCCGTGATATCTTCGTTGGCAAGGGCATCACGGAGCATTTCCCCACGGCGGGAAATCCCGAGGGCATTGACCGCACGCTGGAACTGCTGGACCGGGAGTTTGACGGTCTGTGCTTTGTAAACCTGGTGGATACGGACATGATCTACGGACATCGCCGTGACATCGATGGCTATGCTTCCGCACTCACCTATTTTGACGAGCATCTGCAGGCCATGCTGGATCGGCTGGGAGAGGAGGACTTGCTGCTGATCACTGCGGATCACGGCTGCGACCCTTCCTACAAGCGCACCACGGACCACACCAGAGAGTATGTTCCCATGCTTTTGTGGGGACCTGCACTTCGCGGGAAAAACGTGAACCTGGGCACCCGCTCCACCTTCGCGGATGTGGGCGCTACGGTGCTGGATCATTTCGGCATCACCCCCGCATTTACGGGTAACAGTATTTTAAAGGATCTCTGACGGGCATCTTCTTAAGAATTTCGTTTTGAGACTTTATCATTTTGCACATTTAAGGAGATTAGATAAGAAATGCCTGATTATTCCAAAGAGATCAACAGAAGACGTACTTTTGCCATTATTTCCCACCCCGATGCCGGTAAGACCACGCTGACGGAGAAGTTCCTGCTCTACGGAGGCGCCATCAATCTGGCAGGTTCCGTCAAGGGAAAAGCCACCGCCAGACATGCGGTTTCCGACTGGATGGAGATCGAGAAGGAGAGAGGTATTTCCGTCACCTCCTCCGTTCTGCAGTTTGAATACGACGGATTTTGCATCAACATTCTGGACACTCCGGGACACCAGGACTTCTCGGAGGATACCTACAGAACCCTGATGGCTGCGGATTCCGCAGTGATGGTCATCGACGGATCCAAGGGCGTGGAGGCCCAGACCAGGAAGCTGTTCAAGGTCTGTGTCATGCGCAAGATCCCTATCTTTACCTTCATCAACAAGATGGACCGGGATGCCATGGACACCTTTGATCTGCTGGACGACATCGAGAAGGAGCTGGGCATCGCAACCTGCCCCATCAACTGGCCCATCGGCTCCGGTAAGGGATTTAAGGGCGTTTACGACAGAGAAAGCGCCTCCATCATCTGCTATTCCGATACGGAGAAGGGTACCAAAGAAGGAAAGTCCGTCACCGTTCCCGTCAGCGACGAAGCGCTGCTGCGGGAGACCATCGGCGATGAGGCTGCGGATAAGCTCCTGGAGGAGATCGAGCTGCTGGACGGCGCCGGCGCGGATTTTGATCTGGAGACGGTTCGTGCGGGTGAGCTGACCCCCGTGTGCTTCGGTTCCGCTCTCACCAATTTCGGCGTGGAGATCTTCCTACGGCATTTCCTGAACATGGCGACGACGCCCCTTCCCAGAAAATCCGACGCGGGTGTCATCGATCCCGTGAAGGAAGGATTCTCCGCTTTTGTCTTTAAGATCCAGGCCAACATGAACAAGGCCCACAGAGACCGCGTTGCCTTTATGCGCATCTGTTCCGGACGGTACGACGCCAACGACGAAGTACGGCACGTGCAGGGCGGCAGAGTCATGCGCCTGTCCCAGCCCCAGCAGATCATGGCGGATGAGCGCAAGATCCTGGAAGAGGCTTACGCCGGCGACATCATCGGCGTTTTCGATCCCGGTATCTTTTCCATCGGTGATACGGTGTGCGCACCCGGTCTGAACTTCAAATATGAGGGAATTCCCACCTTCGCTCCCGAGCACTTCGCAAGGGTGCGGCAGATGGATACCATGAAGCGCAAGCAGTTCGTGAAGGGCATCGAGCAGATCGCTCAGGAGGGCGCCATTCAGATCTTCCAGGAAATGCATTCCGGCATGGAGGAGATCATTGTGGGTGTCGTGGGCGTGCTGCAGTTTGATGTCCTGAAATACCGCCTGGAGAATGAGTACAACGTGGAGATCCGGCTGGAGAATCTGCCCTACGAGCACATCCGCTGGGTGGAGCATCCCGAGACCGTGGATATGGAGAAGCTCAGCGGCACCTCCGACATGAAGAAGGTGGTGGACATGAAGGGCAATCCTTTGCTTCTTTTCATCAATCCCTGGAGTGTGGGCATGACCCTGGAGCGCAATCCCGGCCTGGAACTTTCCGAGTTCGGACGGGGCTGATACAGGGTTTAGTGCATAAGAAAAAACATAGTATAATACGGCATTTTGTGATATAGTGAGATGTAGTATTGGTATTTATACATGTTTTATACATGTTTGAAAGGAGAACATCCATGGCAGGCAATGCATCAGGCACCAAGAAAGCAAAGAATAACTCCGCAAAGAAAAAGGCGGAGAGAAGTTCTATCGTACTGAAGACCTCCGAGAACATCGGACAGGTCATGATCGCGGATGATGTGGTGGCAAACATCGCATCTCTGGCAGCCCTGGAGGTGGAGGGCGTCGGCGAGGTAGCCGGTTCCGCCACCGGAGAGCTGATGGGCAAGGTCGGTATCAAGAACAGCAGCCAGTACAGAGGCGTGAAGGTGGACATCGGCGGCAGCACCGTCCGTATCTCCATCGCCATCGTCGTGAAGTACGGTTATCCCGTGCCCGCTACCGGTCAGCAGGTACAGTCCAAGGTCAGCTCCGCAGTGGAGACCATGACCGGACTTACCGTCGGTGACGTGAATGTGCATGTGGTCGGCGTGGATGTGAACGCATAAAGGGGACATCACAATGACGAGACATGAACTGAGAGACAGGATTTTCAAAATGCTGTTTCGCATCGAATTTTTCCCCGCGGAGGAGCTCCCGGAGCAGTGGGAAGCGTTCCGTCTGGACGAGGAGAATCTGGACTGGGATGAGTCGGATCGCACCTATGTGCAGGAAAAATACGAGGCGATCCTGGCAAAACAGTCCGAACTGGACGAACTGATCGACAAAAACACCGAGGGCTGGGACATCGGCCGTATCGGTAAGGTGGAGCTGGCGGTTCTGCGGCTGGCATCCTATGAACTGAAATACGATGATGACATTCCGGACGGAGTGGCCATCGATGAGGCGGTAGAACTGGCAAAACGCTACGGACGCGAGAACTCCGGAAGCTTTGTCAATGCAATCCTGAGCAAGATTCAAAAGGCTTAAGGAAGGGGCGGGGTATGCCGGTATTTTCAGTCAGTCAGGTGAATAAGCATCTGTCGGATCTGGTCCAGGGGGATGGCCTCCTGGCGAATCTGGAGGTCCAGGGAGAGGTCAGCAACTGCAAGTATCATCCCTCTGGACTGTATTTTACGCTGAAGGATCCGCAGTCGAAGCTGAGCTGCTATATGCGGCCCTCTATGATGCAAAGGCTTTCCTTCGAGCTGGAGGACGGTATCGAAGTAGTCTGTAAGGGCTCTGTCAGCGTCCATCAGCCCGGCGGTACCTATTCCCTGAATCCGGTCACCATCACCAGAGTGGGCATGGGCCAGTTCCATGAGCGCTTTGAGGCTTTGAAGACCGAACTGCTGGAAATGGGCATGTTTTCCCGGGAATACAAAAAGCCCATCCCGCTGTTCCCGAAGACGGTAGGTGTCCTTACTTCTTCCAAGGGAGATGCGGTGGAGGATATCACTTCCAAGATCCTGGGGAAGGACCCCTACGTACAGATCATTGTTTACCCCACCCTGGTACAGGGTGAGAAGGCTGCCCCCAACATTGTGGCCGGTATTCAGGCGTTGGAAAAATACGGCGTGGATGTCATGGTCCTGGGCAGGGGCGGCGGTACCATAGAGGATCTCTGGTGCTTCAACGACCGGAGCGTGGCGGAAGCCATTTTCCATTGTAAGGTGCCCATCATCACGGGTATCGGTCATACGCCGGACACCTCCATTGCGGACTTCGTGGCAGATGTCTGGGAGACCACTCCCACGGCGGCAGCCCTGGCATCCGTTCCCGATATGCGTCAGGTCTTGCGGGACCTTTCGGAGCAGGAGCGGTACCTGAACGAACTCATGCGCAGGCACCTGCGGGACCAGCGAAGCAATCTGCAGATGGCCAGGAGCCGTCTGGAGGGCTACAGCCCCATCAATCAGCTGGATCACAAAAAAGAACAGCTCGTCGTCCTGCAAAGACACCTGGAACAGGGTATGTACTACGCCCTGCAGGATCGGAAGGATGAGCTGGAGCATCTGAAGGATCTGCTGGACCGCTACATGGACAAGATCCTGACCTTGCGAAAGCACAAGCTCGGCCTGCTGATCGAGCGCATGAAGGGATTATCTCCCTTAAACAAGCTCAGCAGCGGTTACTCCTACGTGGAGGATATGAACGGCAACAACATCAAGTCCGTAGAGGATCTGGAGACGGATCAGGAGATTCGCTTCTACATGACGGACGGCACGGCGATTGCAAGAGTGAGGGAGATTTCAAAAAATGGATGAGAAGAAAGAACTGACACTGGAAGAGAATTTCAAGGAGCTGCAGGACACCGTATCCCTGCTGGAGCGCGAGGGCATCACTCTGGAGGAGGCCTTCCAGGCATACAGCAAGGGCATGGAGCTTTTGAAGGTTTGTAATGAGCAGGTGGACAAGGTGGAGAAGCAGGTACTGAAGCTTCAGGCCGATGGCACCACGACTCCCTTGAAGGCAGAAGAGTAAGGTAGTTTGTAATGTTGTTGGATGAAATTAACCGGGTGGGAGACATCAAAAAGCTCCCGCCCGATCAATATGCCGGACTGGCCCAGGAGATCCGTGATTTCCTGATCCGGTCCGTGAGTCTTACCGGCGGTCATCTGGCCTCCAATCTGGGCGTGGTGGAGCTCACCATGGCCCTGCATCTGGAGCTGGACCTGCCGAAGGATAAGCTGATCTGGGATGTCGGCCATCAGTGCTACACCCACAAGATCCTGACCGGCCGCAAGGACGGTTTTGATCATTTGCGCCAATTCGGCGGAATGAGCGGCTTTCCCAAGCGTAATGAGAGCGATTGCGACGCCTTTGACACGGGCCACAGCTCCACCTCCATCTCCGCAGCCATGGGGATGGTCACCGCCAGAGATATGAGTCTGGGCGATGAGACGGTGGTGGCGGTCATCGGAGACGGATCTCTCACCGGGGGCATGGCTTTTGAAGCTCTGAACAATGCGGGGAAGCTCGATTCCAATCTCATCATTATCCTCAACGACAACAATATGTCCATTTCGGAGAATGTGGGTGGGATCCCCAAGTATCTCAACACCCTCCGTACTTCCATGCCCTATCTGGACCTGAAGAAGGGCGTTTATGACAAGCTCGTCGGATCCAAAAAGGGTGACGCCATCGTTACCACCATCCGCAGAGCAAAGAACAGTTTCAAATCCCTGATGATGCCCGGCATGCTCTTTGAGGAGATGGGCCTGGTCTATCTGGGGCCTGTGGACGGCCACAATATTGATGACGTCCGCAGAGCCCTGCGGGAAGCAAAGCATTTTGACAGAGCCGTGCTGATCCATGTGATCACGGAGAAGGGCAAAGGATATACCCCTGCGGAGCGGCATCCCGCCAGATTCCACGGTACGGCGCCCTTTGAGATCGAAACGGGCATTCCTGCGGCTAATTCCGCCAAGGCTGCCTGGACCGATATTTTTTCCACAGTCATGTTCAAGCTGGGAGAACGGGATCCCAAGATGGTGGCTGTCACCGCTGCCATGTCCGAAGGAACGGGCCTCCGCAGATTCCGGATCAAGTTCCCGGACAGACTCTTTGATGTGGGCATCGCAGAGCAGCACGCCGTTACCTTTGCTGCGGGACTGGCCGCTTCCGGCTACAAGCCTGTGGTGGCAATCTACAGCTCCTTCCTGCAGAGAGCCTACGATCAGATCCTGCACGATGTCTGCATCCAGAAGCTGCCGGTGATCTTTGCAGTGGACAGAGCAGGCCTTGTGGGAGCGGACGGAGAGACCCATCAGGGAATCTTTGACCTGAGCTACCTGGGCTCCATCCCGAATCTGACCATTTGCGCTCCCAAGAACAAATGGGAGCTTTCCGATATGCTGAAATTTGCCCTGAAGCTCTCTGAGCCCATCGCCATCCGCTATCCCAGAGGGGAAGCCTACGACGGGCTGGAGGACTTCCGTTCTCCCATCGAGAAGGGCAGGGCGGAATGGATCTACCGTGAGGATGAGATCGTGCTGGTGGCACTGGGCAATATGGTAGCCATCGCAGAGAAGGTCCGGGAGATCCTGAAGGCTGAGGGCAAGCATGTGAGCCTCATCAATGCCCGCTTTGCCAAGCCCATCGACGAGGAGATCATCCTGGAAGCCTGCAGATATCATTCCCTGCTGGTGACCATGGAGGAAAATGTGGAGAGTGGCGGCTTCGGTGAGCGTGTGCTTTCCTACATGAATCGGGAAGGCCTCAGCACGGACTTCCTGAACATCAGTATTCCCGACACCTTTGTCACTCACGGCAATGTGAATCTGCTGCGGAAGGAACTGCATATGGATGCTGAGTCCATCGCGGAGCGGATTAACAGAAAGATTTCGATTGCATTATGAAAGAACGATTGGATGTGATCCTGACGGAGCGGGGCTATGCCCCCTCCCGGGAAAAAGCAAAGGCCATCATCATGGCGGGCAATGTCTTTGTCAACGGACAGCGCGAAGACAAGGCCGGGGCCATGTTCCAGACGGATGGCAAATTTGAACTGGAAGTACGCGGAGCCTCCCCGAAGTACGTCAGCCGGGGAGGCTTTAAGTTGGAAAAGGCCATGGAGGTCTGGGGCTTCGATCTGACCGGCCGCGTGTGTATGGACATCGGCTCCTCCACCGGCGGCTTTACGGATTGTATGCTGCAAAACGGCGCTACGAAAGTCTACAGCGTGGACGTGGGTCACGGCCAGCTGGACTGGAAGCTTCGCGAGGACCCCAGAGTGGTGGTGATGGAGCAGACCAATTTCCGCTACGTGAAGCCCGAGGACATCGGAGAGTCTCTGGATTTTGCCAGCGTGGATGTGTCCTTTATCTCCCTGACGAAGATCCTGATCCCCGCCCGGAACCTTTTAAAGGTGGGAGCGGAGATGGTAACCCTGATCAAGCCTCAGTTTGAAGCGGGGCGCGAGAAGGTGGGGAAGAAGGGCGTGGTCCGGGAAAGCAGTGTCCACAGGGAAGTGATCTGCAAGGTCATCGATTTTGCGGACTTCGTGGGCTTTGAGGTCCTGGGGTTGGAGTTTTCCCCCATTAAGGGACCCGAGGGCAACATCGAGTATCTCCTGCATATCCGGAAAAAGGAGCTGACCCCGGAGCAGGAGGCGCTGGAGGAAGCCACCGCGGAAAGCGGAGGAAAACAGATCACGGAGGAGGGCAGAGGACTGTCCGTCACTCCCGAATGGAAAGCACGGATCGACGCTATCGTGGATGCCTCGCATGATCTGTAGTATCTTAATGATCTGTAACAGCAGTTCAACAATCGAGGAAATGATATGCATGTCATAATTTATCCGAATACCTATAAGGATCCGGACGGTGCCATCACCGGGAAGATCCGCTCCTGCCTGGAAGCGAGGGGCATTTCCTACGGCGTGTATCCTCAGGATCCCATATCCGACGGGGATTTTGTCATCGCCATCGGAGGAGATGGTACCATGCTGCAGGCAGCCAGAGAGGTGAGGAGTCTCAACGCTCCCATCATCGGCGTGAACAAGGGCGCCCTGGGGTATCTGACGGAGGTGGAGCCGGACTGTATCGAAGAAGCCATTGACCGCATCGCCGCCGGGCAGTATTATCTTGAGAATCGGATGATGCTCAGCGGACGGATCCGGTTTGCTAACGGAGAGGTGATGGAGGATACGGCATTAAACGACGTGGTCATCAGCCGCTGCGGAAGCCTGAAGATCCAGCTGCTACGCATCAGCGTCAACGGCAGGTTCCTGCATGAATTCCATGCGGACGGCGTGATCCTGACCACACCTACGGGATCCACGGGTTACAACCTGTCAGCGGGCGGCCCTCTTTTGGAGCCCACGGCGCAGCTCATCACACTGACCCCCATCTGTCCTCACAATCTGAACCGGAACAGCATCGTCTTTTCCGCCGAGGATGAGATCGAAGTGGAGGTGCTTCCCTCCAAGGACGGCGGAGAGCAGGTGATGGAAGCTTCCTTTGACGGCTCGGCCGTGGTGAAGATCAAAACGGGAGACCGGATCACCATTACAAAATCTGCCGGTGTTACGGAACTGATGACCCTGAGACAGACCAGTTTTCTGGACATTTTGCAGGAGAAACTTTGATGAATAAAAAAGCAAGACACAATATGATCCTGGAGATCATCGAAACAAACAGAGTATCCACCCAGGAGGAACTGGCGGATCTGCTTCAGGAGCGGGGCTGTCAGGTGACCCAGGCGACGGTTTCCAGAGATATCAGGGAGCTGCGTCTTACTAAGGTGGCTTCCGCCGACAAGGGACAGCGCTATGTGGCTCTGTCTGCCGGCAAGGAAGACATGGGAGATAAATTCATCCGCGTGCTGCGGGACGGCTTTGTGTCCATGGACAGAGCCGAGAACATCCTGGTGATCCGCACGGTATCCGGGATGGCTATGGCGGTGGCTGCGGCCATCGACGCCATGCATTTTGACCGTGTGCTGGGGTGCATTGCGGGAGATGATACCATCTTCGTCGCCGTGCGCACCTCCAGAGATACGGAGGCCCTCATGGACCTCATTTCAGGTATGCTCAGCAAGGCGTAAGCCCTGCTTTTGGAGTCCGGGCAGACTCCTTTCGGAGAAGGCACAAGGAGTGTGCATATGTTAGAAAGTATTCATGTCAAAAACCTGGCACTGATGGAGGACGCCGAGGCCCGATTCGGACCCGGCCTCAACATCCTGACGGGCGAAACCGGCGCCGGCAAGAGCTTACTTATGGGCTCTGTGGGACTGGCCCTGGGAGACCGCTTCGATTCCGGGATGTTGCGCCACGGTGCGGATACGGCTCAGGTAGAGCTGGTGTTCCGTTCCGAGAGTGAGGCGCTGTCAAAGGCCATGGCTGAGATGGACCTGGATCCTCCCGAGGACGGTCTGGTCATCATCAGCCGCAAGCTTTCCGCCGGCAGGAGTTCCTGCAGGATCAACGGAGAGAGTGTTACCACCAAACAGCTGAAGGCCCTGGCCTCCGAACTCATCAACATCCACGGGCAGCACGAGAGTGAGACCCTCCTGCACAAAAGTTCCCATCTGGAGATCCTGGACCAGTACGGAGCTGAGGAAGAGGGGAATCTGCCGGAGCAGGTACGCAGTGCTTATCGTCTGGCGGCGGATCTGGAAGCAGAGCTGGAAGCCGAAGAAAAGGACGGGGACTCTTTAAGCAGGGAACAGAGCCTGGCAGAGTTTGAATGTAAAGAGATCGAGGAAGCGCATCTCGTTCCCGGTGAGGACGAGGAGCTGGAGCGGGACTACCGCAGAATGGTGAATTCCCGTCAGATCCTGGAGGGCCTGGGGGAATGTTACCGGGCGTCCGGCACGGGAGAGGATTCCGCGGCGGAACAGATTTCCAGAGCGCTGCGAAGCCTTCGGGTAGTCACCGCCTATGATGACAGCCTGAAAGAGCAGGAGGAGCTCCTTCTGCAGGCCGAAGACCTGCTGGCGGATTTTAACCGCAGCATTTCTTCCTATCTTTCGGATGCGGAGTTCGATGAGGACACCTTCCGGACGGTACAGGACCGGCTGGATCTGGTGAACCGTCTGAAGGACAAATACGGCAGGACCATTGAAGAAGTGCTGGCGTACGGGGCAAAATGCAGGGAATCCCTGGCCCGGTACGAGGACTACGATGCCTATCTGGAGAAGCTCCGCGGAAAGCTGAATGCGGCAAGGGCGGAACTGACTAGCCTCTGCGCAAAGCTCACCGCAGTGCGGAAAGCAAAAGCGAAGGCACTGGAAAAGGAACTGAGTGTAGCACTGGCAGAGCTGAATTTCGACGCGGTGGATTTTGAGGTCCATGTGGGAGAGGCCCCCATGGGAAGCAAGGGAGCGGATGATGTGGAATTCCGCATTTCCGTCAATCCCGGCGAGCCCCGGAAGCCTCTGCAGAATGTGGCCAGCGGCGGCGAACTGTCCCGCATCATGCTGGCGGTAAAGACGGTGCTGGCGGGCCGTGACGGATGCGATGCTCTGATCTTTGACGAGATCGACGCCGGCATCAGCGGTAAGACCGCATGGAAGGTCAGCACCCAGCTGGGGAAGGTATCCCGGGCACATCAGGTGATCTGCATCACCCATCTGCCCCAGATCGCCGCAATGGCGGATTCCCATTATATCATTGAAAAAACCTCTGAGGGCGGTTCCACCAGCACTCGGGTTTATCCTGCAGATGAGCAGGAAAGTCTTGCGGAAGTGGCCAGACTCCTGGGATCGGATACGATCACCGAGGCTGCACTGGAGAATGCACGCGAGATGAAGAGTCAGGCGCAAAAATCCAAGATCTGATAGAATATGCGTCTGAGTAGTTTTTGAGGAGAAATGTTTGAAAGAAAACGCTGATGCGCTTTTCTTTCAAACGTCAGTTTTGCCGGTTGGCAAAACTGCATGATCTATTCGGAGAAACTGCATTCGCAGATTTCTCCTCAAGCGCCTGCAAATTGAATTTGCAGGCTTGGAGGATGAAAAAATGATTCAGAAGAGAGAAGATGTAAGAAACGTAGCAATCATCGCCCATGTCGATCATGGGAAGACCACCCTGGTGGACGAACTGTTAAAGCAGTCCGGCGTGTTCCGTGAGAACCAGGAGGTGGCGGAGCGTGTCATGGACTCCAACGATCTGGAGCGTGAGCGCGGCATCACCATCCTGTCCAAGAACACTGCAGTCACCTACAAGAACACCAAGATCAATATCATCGACACCCCGGGCCACGCAGATTTCGGCGGCGAGGTGGAGCGTGTGCTGAAGATGGTCAACGGCGTCATCCTGGTGGTGGACGCATTTGAGGGTGCTATGCCCCAGACCAAGTTCGTGCTGCGCAAAGCACTGGAACTGAAGCTTCCCGTCATCGTATGCATCAACAAGATCGACCGCCCCGAGGCGAGACCCGATGAAGTGGTGGACGAGGTGTTGGAACTGTTCCTGGAGCTGGATGCGGACGATTCCCAGCTGGACTGTCCCTTTGTCTATGCCTCTGCCAAGACCGGTGTTGCCAGCCTGGACGCAAGCACCCCCGGCACCGATATGGAGCCGCTGTTTGAGACCATCCTGGACTACATCCCCGCTCCCGAGGGAGATCCCGAGGCAGGTACCCAGGTGCTGATCTCCACCATCGATTACAACGAGTATGTGGGCCGGATCGGCGTAGGTAAGGTAGACAACGGCACCATCAGCGTGAACCAGGAAGTGGTGATCTGCAACCACCACGAGCCCGATAAACTGATCAAGACCAAGGTCAGCAAGCTCTATGAGTTTGACGGCCTGAACAAAGTGGAGGTCCGGGAAGCAGGCATCGGTTCCATCGTTGCCATCAGCGGTATTTCCGACCTGCACATTGGAGACACCCTCTGCAGCCCCGATGCGGTGACTCCCATTCCTTTCCAGAAGATCTCCGAGCCTACCATCGCCATGGACTTCATGGTAAATGACAGCCCTCTGGCAGGCCAGGAAGGTAAATTCGTCACCAGCCGTCACATTCGCGAGAGACTTTTCCGTGAGCTGAATACGGATGTGTCCCTCCGGGTGGAGGAGACGGAGGATATGGACCGCTTTAAGGTCTCCGGCAGAGGCGAACTGCATCTGTCCGTCCTCATCGAGACCATGCGCAGAGAAGGCTATGAATTTGCCGTATCCAAGGCAGAGGTTCTGTACCGTGAGGACGAGAACGGCAAAAAGACGGAGCCCATGGAGCTGGCTTACATCGATGTTCCCAACGATTACGCGGGAGCAGTCATCGAGAAGCTGGGCGCTCGCAAAGGCGAGCTGCGGAATATGGGCAGCATCTCCGGCGGCACCTACACCAGACTGGAGTTTTCCATTCCCGCCAGAGGCCTCATCGGTTACCGCGGCGAGTTTATGACGGACACCAAAGGCAACGGTATCCTGAACACCGTATTTGACGGCTATGCGCCCTACAAGGGAGATATCCAGTACCGGAAGCAGGGAAGCCTCATCGCTTTCGAGCCCGGCGAAGCCATCACCTACGGCCTCTTCAATGCCCAGGAGCGCGGTACCCTCTTCATCGGCCCCGGCGAGAAGGTTTACGCCGGCATGGTGGTGGGTCAGACCGGCAAGTCCGAGGACATCGAGATCAATGTCTGCAAGAAGAAGCAGCTGACCAATACCAGATCCTCCAGCGCAGACGAAGCACTGCGCCTGGTGCCCCCCAGAATCCTTTCCCTGGAGCAGGCTCTGGACTTTATCGACACCGACGAGCTCCTGGAGGTGACCCCCTCCAATCTGAGAATCCGGAAAAAGATCCTGGATCCCCGTCTCCGAAAGCGTGCTGGCTTTAGCAATTAAGGGAAATAATGCGTTTCCGTATTATTGCAAAGCACACTTTCGTTTGTTATAATTACCGTGATTTATCGGATGAAGAAGAAGCCTCCCCGGCTTCCTCTCACGATGATCCATAAGGAGGAAGGATTCATGGCATTATTTACCGGTTCCGGAGTAGCGATCGTCACTCCCATGAAAGAGGACGGTTCTGTAGATTTTGAAGCGTTTCGTAAATTGATCGAATTGCAGATCGAAGGTGGCACCGATGCCATCATCGTCTGCGGCACCACCGGTGAGGCGGCGACCCAGAGCCATGAGGAGCATCTGGAGACCGTTCGTTTCTGTATCGAGGTGGTTAATCACCGCATCCCCGTGATCGCAGGTACCGGCTCCAACTGCACGGAGACCGCCATCTACCTGTCTCAGGAAGCGGAGAAATACGGCGCAGACGGCGTCCTGCTGGTAAGCCCTTACTACAACAAGGCAACCCAGAACGGCCTGTATCAGCATTTCAAGGCCACGGCGGATTCCATTAAGATCCCCGTGATCCTCTACAACGTACCCAGCCGCACCGGCTGCAACATCCAGCCCGCCACCATCGCAAGACTGGCAAAGGATGTGCCCAATATCGTCGGTGTGAAGGAAGCCAGCGGCAACATCAGCCAGGTGGCAGAGCTCGCATCCCTGACCCACGGTATGCTGGATATCTATTCCGGCAATGATGATGAGATCGTTCCCATCATGAGCCTGGGCGGAAAGGGCGTCATCTCCGTGCTGGCAAATGTAGCACCGAAGCAGACTCACGACATCTGCCAGAAGTACCTGGACGGCGATGTGAAGGAAAGCTGCAGACTGCAGCTGGAAGCCATCGACCTGGTGAAGGCACTGTTCTGTGAGGTGAACCCCATCCCCGTGAAGAAGGCACTGGAGCTGCAGGGCGTCTGCGGCGGAACTCTTCGTATGCCTCTGACCGAGATGGAGCCTGCCAATGTTGAGCGCCTGAAGAAGGCCATGAAGGAGTACGGCGTACTTTAATCGGGAATAAGGAGGGGAGACTTATGACCAGAGTGATCATGCACGGCTGCAACGGCCGAATGGGACGTACCATCACCGCTATGATCGACGAGATGGATGATGTTGAGATCGTAGCAGGCGTTGATGCCTTTGACGACGGACACAATCAGTATCCCGTGTTTTCCAATATTGCGGATTGCAGAGTGGATGCTGATGTGATCATTGATTTTTCCAACGTGGTGGCCCTGGACGGGCTCCTGGACGAGTGCGTGGAACGCGGAATTCCGCTGGTTCTGTGCACCACCGGTCTCAGTGATGACCAGATTTCCAAAATGAGAGTCTGCTCCACCAAGGTAGCGATCCTCATGAGCGCTAACATGAGCCTGGGAATCAACCTTCTCATGAAGCTTCTGAAGGAAGCAACCGCTGTGTTGGATCCTGCGGGATTCGACATCGAGATCGTGGAGGCGCATCACAATCGTAAGCTGGATGCTCCCAGCGGCACCGCATACGCCCTGGCAAACGCCATCAACGATGCACTGCCCGAGAGGTACCAGTATGTTTACGACCGCACCGGCCGCAGAATGAAGAGACCCAAAGAGGAGATCGGTATCTCCGCCATCCGCGGCGGCAGCATCGTGGGTGACCATGATGTGATCTTTGCCGGTCAGGATGAGGTCATCACCTTCTCCCACAGAGCTTATTCCAGAGCTGTATTTGCCAAAGGCGCCATCAGCGCTGCCAAGTTCCTGGTAGGAAAGGCACCCGGCCTCTATGATATGAGCGACGTGATTGGTTAATAAAAGTACAGATAGAAACGAGAGGACTCCGGAACGATTCGTTTCGGAGTTCGTTTTATAAGGAGAAATCCATGCAATTCAGACCCTGTATAGATATTCACAACGGAAAAGTAAAGCAGATCGTGGGAAGCTCCCTGAAGGATGAGGGGGACAGCGCCAGAGACAACTTCGTCTCCGAGAAGGGAGCGGAGGAGTATGCCCGCCTTTTTGCGGAGCATCAGCTGAAGGGCGGCCATGTGATCCTCTTAAATCCGGCTTCCAGCGAGCATTACGAAGCCACCAGAGCCCAGGCCCTGGCAGCGCTGCGGGCATATCCCGGCGGGCTCCAGGTAGGGGGCGGTATCCGGCCGGACAATGCGGAGGAGTATCTGGAGGCAGGTGCCTCCCATGTGATCGTTACTTCTTACGTTTTTCAGGACGGAAAAATGGACCCGGAACGACTGTCAGAAATGGTGAAAGCCGTAGGAAAAGAGCATTTGGTACTGGATCTGAGCTGCCGCAAAAAGGCAGACGGATATGTGATTGTGACAGACCGTTGGCAGAAGGAAACAGATGTTTATGTAAACCTGAATCTTCTGGAATTTCTTTCTGACAGTTGTGACGAATATTTAATTCATGCAGTGGATGTGGAAGGGAAGAGCAACGGTATCGAGGGGGATCTGGTAAGGCTTTTGTCAGACTGGGAGCGGTCTCCCGTGACTTATGCGGGTGGCGTACACAGTATGGATGACCTGAAAGCCTTGCGGGACCTGGGAAAGAACCGAATTCATGTCACTGTGGGGAGTGCACTTGACATCTATGGCGGAAATCTGAACTTTGCAGAGATAGCGCGGTTTTGTGAGGTTTAGTCACACCTGTTTTCAAAACATATTACAAAAATATTAACTATTTGTTGCATATTTTTATCCCATGTGTTACTATGACAAGGCACCAGTGTCATAAATGGTATTTGGGAGGTATGTTATGGAAACTTCTTATCAGATTTCCTTAAAGCAGAAGAAGCATCGTCGCAAGACGCAGCATCTGATGATCATGACCACCAGTGCAGTAGACGCAGAAGTAAAGCCTATGACTTTCCATCCTGTCGTTTCCTGGGTTCTGATTCTGACACTCAGTGTTTTTCTGGGTGTGATGGTGGGATTGTTCTATCTTCAGAAGGATCGTGAGGCGGTTTATCAGGATATGATCGCAGAGCAGGGCAACCTGATCTCCGAGATGGAGGAGGAGAAGCTTTCGCTTCAGTCCACCATCAACTCTCTGGAAGGAGAGGTTCAGATCCTCAGTGACACCGTCAACACCAAGGTCGCAGCCGAGGCAGAGCTGACCGAGACCATCAATTCTCAGTCCATGCCCACGGAGTTCCCGCTGACCAGTTCCGCTTCTATGGAAGAGTTTAACGAAGATCATCCGATCCTGGTATTTACCGCTTCCGCAGGCACCGCAGTGGTTGCATCCGCCGCCGGTGTCGTAACGGAGATCGCCGATGACGAGACCTACGGTCACTGTGTCACCATCGATCACGGGAACGGCTATGTCACCATCTACCGCAATGCGGATGATGTGATGGTAAAGGAAGGGGAGAGCGTATCCCGGGGTAATACCCTGTTCGTCATTTCCGATAAAAAGCACAAGCTGGTTTACGAGATGATGTTTGAGGGTGAGTACATCAGTCCTATGGACGAGCTGTCCATCAACGGATAAATGAGGGGGAAAAATGAAGAAACAGGAGATTAGGATCACGACCCTGGTGGGTAAGGGCGCAGTACTGGACGGTGCATTTTCCGCACCGGATTCCGCAAGGATCGACGGATGTGTCAACGGTGATGTAACGGTGGAGGGGACTCTGGTTCTGGGTACCGCAGCCGTTATCAACGGTAACATCAATGCGGAAGCCACCATCATCGGCGGTGAGGTCAACGGCAACGTGACCGCACAGCGCAAGGTGGAGATCACTGCTACCGCAAGAGTCATCGGAGATGTGAACACCGAGTCCATCGTTATCGATGAGCACGCCATCTTCCAGGGAAGCTGCAACATGAATCAGGAGGTTCCCGATCATCAGAACCGCCGCAAGGCCGTCTATCGCAAGGCAGCAAAGAACGGAAAGCGTTCCGCAGCCGCAGCCGTAGCCGCAGCCCTGCAGGAGGTACGGGATGAGGAAGAGAAGGAAGGCCTGAACATGGAAGCAGTAGAGGATCAGGCTGTTGAAACTGTCACTTCCGAAGAATAAATCATATGATCAACAAAAAAGAGCTGTCCGCTTAGCGGGCAGCTCTTTTCGATTCCATCATTCTTCATCTTTCATGCGGTCCAGCACGAGCTTGTAACCGTCCTTACCGTAGGCGAGAGAGCGGTTCACCCGGCTGATGGTAGCGGTGGACGCTCCCGTCTTGGAAGCAATGGTCAGATAGGTTTCGTTCCCTGTCAGCATTGCCGCCACTTCCATGCGCTGAGACATGCTCTGAAGCTCCTTCACCGTGCACAGATCCTCGAAGAAGGAGTAGCACTCCTCCCGGGTCTTCAGTTGCAGGATCGCATCAAAGAGAAAATCGACGGAGTCATTCTGTAATTTGTCGTTCATGATAGCCCCCTGATGACCGTACTCGGTCAAAAATGATTTCGATATTCACATAGTAACACTTTAGCATGTGAAAGTAAACACGATTTTTCGAGAGTTTTTGTCAAAAGGGGCAGAGACTTGTGCGGATTTCTTTTGAATTTGCCATGTAGTTTTTAAAACTAGATTATGATATGATACTCATAAATGCAGGATTGTGAGAACTGCGCAGCAGTGGAGCAATCCGTGGGTATCATACATTTAGGGGGATGAAATGGAGAATCAGAACAGCGATCTGGAACGGGCCCTGAAGAAGGCGGCGAGATCCCTGGATTTTATGGAGACCATCGCGCCGGACGAGTTTCCGAACATCGAACTGTATATGGATCAGGTGACCACCTTCATGGATCGGAAGCTCCGGTCCACCCTTCGGAATCCCGGGGACAAGGTGTTGACCAAGACTATGATCAACAACTACGCCAAAAACGACCTGATCCCTCCGCCGAACAAGAAAAAGTACAATAAGGAGCATCTCTTCGAGCTCCTCTTTATCTTTTATTTCAAGAGTTTTCTGTCCATCGGGGACATCCAGACCCTGCTGACACCCCTGAACGATGAGTTTTTCGGGAAGGGCGGGGACTTCGGCATCCAGGAGATCTACGCTGAGATCCTGAAGATGGGCCGGGGCTCCAGGGAAGCGGTGCGCCGTGATATGACGGAGAAATTCAGCACTGCGGACGATGCTTTTAAGGATCTGCCGGAGAATCAGCGGGATTATCTGCGGAAGTTTGCCTACATCTGTGAGATGGGTTACGACATTTTCCTGAAGAAGAGCATCATCGAGCAGATGATCGACGAAATGGACATGGAAAGTTTGAGGGAAAGTGACTAAAAAACTTGTCAGCAAATGCCATTTGAATTAAAATATTCTCGTTGGGGCACTACAAGAAAAGGGCACCTGTAAGGGGCCTGACATCGAAGGGAGAGTATAAAAAATGGGATTAATAGCAGCTGCAAAGGATTCGGTTTCATCACTGCTCAAGGATCAGTGGAGAGAGTACTTCTATTGTGAGTCTCTTCCCGAGACCGTACTGATGGTCAAGGGTAAGACCCGCCAGGACGGATCCAAAAACAATAAAGGAACGGATAACATTATTTCCAACGGTTCCATCGTTGCCGTCAACGAAGGCCAGTGTATGATCATTGTTGATCAGGGTGCCATCGTAGACTTCTGTGCAGAGCCCGGTGAGTTCGTTTACGATACCTCTTCCGAGCCTTCCCTGCTCTACGGCAACCTGGGTGACAACCTGAAGGCAACCTTCGCACAGCTGGGCCGCAGATTCACCATGGGCGGCAGCACCGGCAAAGATCAGAGAGTGTATTTCTTCAATACCAAGGAGATTCCCAATAATCTCTTCGGCACTCCCAATCCCGTGCCTTTCCGTGTCGTTGACAACAACATCGGCCTGGATGTGGATATTTCCATCAAGTGTAACGGAAAGTATTCCTTCCGTCTCACCGATCCCCTGCTGTTCTACAAGAATGTGGCAGCCAATGTCAGCGATTCCTACAAGACCGAGCAGATCACTTCCATGATGAAGTCCGAGCTCATTGATGCGCTTCAGCCCGCATTTGCTACCATTTCCGAGCAGGGCGTTCGCTACAGTGCGATCCCCGGCCACACCAAGGAGATGAAGGCAGCGCTGAACGCTGAGCTGGCTGAGGATTGGGCGAACAAGAGAGGTATCACTCTCGAGAGCATCGCATTCAATTCCGTGAAGGCTTCCGAGGAAGACGAGGCCATGATCAAGGAACTGCAGAAGAAGGCAGTTTACCGCGATCCCGGCATGGGCGCTGCAAACCTGAACGACGCACAGGCAGAGGCTATGAAGGCAGCTGCTGCAAATACCTCCACCGGTCCCATGATGGCCTTCGCAGGCATGAACATGGCACAGATGGCAGGCGGCATGAACGCTGGCGACCTTTACGGCGTAGCAGCTCAGCAGCAGGCAGCAAAGGCAGCTGCAGCAGCAGCGGCTCCCGCGGCAGGCGCTAAGATCGGCTGGAAGTGCGAGTGCGGTGCGGATAACAACACCGGTAAGTTCTGTGCGAACTGTGGTAAGCCGAAGCCGTCCGATGCAGGCTGGACCTGCAGCTGCGGCACCGTGAACCAGGGCAAGTTCTGCCAGAACTGTGGATCTCCCAAGCCCGCAGGAGCACCTCTTTACAAGTGTGACAAGTGCGGATTTGAGCCCGAGGATCCTGCAAATCCTCCGAAGTTCTGCCCTCAGTGCGGCGATCCTTTTGATGACAACGACAAGATCTGAGTTTCGGATTTGAGATGACGTTTGTGCGCCCGTCCGGTTTGGACGGGCGCATTCTTATGTATGGAGTAGATATGTCTGAGTATTTGAACCGATTGAACGATGAACAGAGAAGAGCCGTGATGCACACGGAAGGACCGCTCCTGATCCTGGCGGGCGCAGGCTCCGGCAAGACCAGAACCCTGACCTGCAGGATCGCTTACCTCATGGAGGAGTGCGGCGTAAGTCCCTGGAATATCCTGGCCATCACCTTTACCAACAAGGCGGCGGGAGAGATGAAAGAGCGTGTGGCCAATATGATCGGCCCCGACGCAGAGCGGATGTGGATCTCCACCTTCCATTCCTGCTGCATGCGGATCCTGCGCAGACACATCGATAAGATCGGCTATGATCTGAAGTTTACCGTTTATGACACGGATGATCAGAAAACGGTGATGAAGAACGTCTGCAAGAAGCTGGGGATCGATACCAAGCGGACCAAGGAGCGGACCATTCTGGGAGCCATTTCCTCCGCCAAGGATCAGCTGATGACGGTGCAGGATGTAGAGCTGGAGACCTTCGGAGACTTTACGAAGGTGGTGATCGCCAGAGCCTACCGGGAGTATCAGGAGACCCTGGCCAGGAGCAATGCCCTGGATTTTGACGATATTATCATGCTCACCGTGCGCCTCTTCACGGAGTGCCCGGAGGTGGTGGAGGAGTATCGGGAGAAATTCCGCTATATCCTGGTGGACGAGTACCAGGATACCAACTATGCCCAGTTCCGTCTGATCTCTCTGCTTGCGGAGAAATACCGGAATCTGTGCGTGGTGGGTGATGACGATCAGTCCATCTACAAATTCCGTGGTGCGGACATTCGGAACATTCTGGATTTTGAGCAGCATTATCCCGATGCAGCCGTGATCAAGCTGGAGCAGAATTACCGTTCCACCCAGTGCATCCTGGATGCGGCCAATGCAGTGATCGCCAACAACCGCGGACGGAAGAGCAAGGCCCTCTGGACCAGCAAGGAAGGGGGCAATCCCATTCAGTTCGAGCAATGCGATTCTGCCTACGAGGAGGCAGAGACCATTGTGATGGACCTTCGCAGAAAGGTCCGGGAAGGCAGAAACTATTCGGAGTTTGCAGTGCTCTATCGCACCAATGCCCAGGCCCGTCTCATTGAGGAGCGGCTGGTGATGAAGGGCATTCCCTACAATGTGGTGGGAGGCACCAATTTCTATTCCCGTGCCGAGATCAAGGACATGATCGCCTACCTGAAGACCATTGAGAACGCTACCGATGAAGTGGCGCTCCGCAGGATCATCAATGTCCCCAAGCGGGGCATCGGTGCCGCTACCATCTCCAAACTGGCGGAGTATGCGGAAGTTCGGGACATTTCCCTCTTCGAAGCCATGACCGAGGCCGAGGATGTGGCAGGCATGGGGAAGAGCGCAGCGAAGCTGAAGAGCTTTACGGACATGATCCTTTCCCTGCGGGCCGGAATGCAGATCCGTGGCGTGGCAGAAACTCTGCGCACCATCATCGATACCATCGATTACGAGAATTATCTGCTCCAGACCGACGATGAAACCGGTGAGGACCGGGTAGAAAATGTGGACGAGCTCATTTCTAAGGCGGTTGCTTTTGAGGAGACTCATGAAGGAGCCTCTCTGACAGATTTCCTGGAGGAGGTGGCCCTGGTCAGTGATCTGGACAGTGTGGGCGAAGGGGACGAGAGAGTCCTGCTTATGACTCTCCATTCCGCAAAGGGTCTGGAGTTTCCCGTTGTGTATCTGGCAGGTCTGGAGGACGGCCTGTTCCCGAGCTATATGAGCATCAATTCCGAGGATCCCGGGGAGCTGGAGGAGGAGCGTCGTCTGGCCTATGTGGGCATTACCAGAGCACAGGAGGAGCTGATCATCACCTGTGCGAAAATGCGGATGATCCGCGGAGAGACCCAGTTCAATCCCGTCAGCCGCTTTGTCCGTGAGATCCCGAGAGAGCTGCTGAAAGGCAATATGCCCAAAGAAAAGCGGCGTCCCGAGCTCTACGGCGGAGGGGCAGAGGACCGCATCGGCGGAGATGAGGGGGATGGAAGATTGCGCGCCGTGAAGCGGGAGACGCCCGGGCGTGTGAAGCCTTTTGCTCTTTCCGGCGGGGGACTGGATCTGCTGCGTCAGAGCGGAGTAAAGACCGGCGGACAGACGGAAAATTCCGCACCGGATTACGTGGTGGGAGACCGGGTACGGCACAAGAAATTCGGGGCCGGCACCGTTACCGCCATGGTTTCCGAACCGAGAGATTACAAAGTCACCGTGGATTTTGATGCCTACGGAACGAAAGTTATGTATGCCTCCTTTGCAAAACTGGAGAAGGTATGATAAAATAATTCCGTATTTATAAGGATTTTACGGGGGTTCCCGGAAAGGCGGACGCAATGAGTAAATTGGGAAAATTCAATTTGGATGGCATCAGTCTTGAGGCTCTTTCCGACATGGTAGACATGTCCAGATTTGCAGATGCTGCGAAGAACGTTAACATGGCGAAGCTGGCAAGCTTCCTGAAAAAAGAGGAAGAAGAGGAAGTCGTCGAGGAGAAGAAGACCAAGGTATGGCTGGTGGTTCTTGCAATCCTGGGCATTATCGTCATCGGCCTGGTAGTGGGTTATCTGGTGTATCGTCATTTCAAGCCCGACTATCTGGAGGACTTTGAGGACGAGTTCGAAGATGACGATCCCTTTGAGGATGATGATGACTTCTTTGTAGATTCGGACGAGAATTAAGCAGGTTTCATGAAAAAAGGAATGATTGCCGAGGGCAGAGTCCTTCGTATGGATTTTCCCAATAAGGGAATAGTACAAACGGCGGAGGGCGACGTTGTGGTGAAAAACGCGCTCCCCGGCGATACAATTGAATTTCGTATCAATAAGGTCAGAAAAGGGAAGGCGGAAGGCCAGCTTTTGCGTGTCATTGACACGTGTAGAGAGCAGGGCCCTACGTGTTCCTTTTTTGGCGTGTGTGGGGGATGTACCTCTCTCTCCATGAAATATGAGGAACAGCTCCGGATGAAGGAGGAGCAGATTCACAGGCTCATCCGGCCGGTTCTGGAAGGACAGGAGGGAGAATGCATTCTGGATCCCATCCTGGGAAGCCCCAGGGCCTACGAGTACCGGAACAAGATGGAATTTTCCTTCGGAGATTCCGCCAAGGACGGTCCTCTGGAACTGGGCATGCACAGAAGGGGCAGCTTTTACGACGTGGTCACCGTCTCCGACTGTATGATCGTGGACGGAGACTATCGGAAGATCCTCACCGCCACCAGGGACTTTTTCGGTGAGCGGGGGGCCTCTTACTATCACAAGAATTCTCATGAGGGCTATCTGCGGCATCTCCTGGTGCGGAAAGCATCCCGCACCGGGGAGATCCTTGTGGCTCTCGTTACCACGTCTCATCCTGACAGCGGTGTCAATGAGACGGAACTTTTGGCAGAGTATCGGGAGCTTCTTCTGGGACTGCCTCTGGAAGGAACCTATGCTGGTATCGCACATATCGTCAATGATTCCCTGTCCGACGCCATTGTTTGCGACCGGATGGAGATGCTGCACGGGCAGGACTGGTTCTACGAGGAACTGCTTGGATTGCGGTTCCGGATCAGCACTTTTTCCTTTTTCCAGACCAATTCCTACAGCGCGGAGGTGCTCTATAATGCGGTCCGCGGCTATGTGAAGGAAGCGTTGGAAGGATATGACACTTCTGCCGGGAAAAAACCCGTGGTCTTTGATCTCTACAGCGGCACCGGTACCATTGCACAGCTCCTTGCGCCCGTTGCGGATTCCGTGGTGGGCGTGGAGATCGTGGAGGAAGCCGTGGAAGCTGCAAGGAAGAATGCAGCGGAGAACGGACTTACCAACTGTACCTTTATCGCGGGAGACGTGCTGAAGGTCATCGATGACCTGGAGGAAAAGCCGGATCTCATCATCCTGGATCCCCCCAGAGACGGGATCCATCCCAAGGCATTGCCCAAGATCCTTTCTTACGGCGTAGATTACATCATCTATGTGTCTTGCAAACCCACCAGCTTTGTACGGGACATGGAGATGATCCATGCAGCCGGGTATCAGGCGATCCGCATCGGGTGTGTTGACCAATTCCCCTGGACCGCAAATATCGAACTTATCGCACTCTTGAGCAAAGGGTAATCCTGATAAAAGCAAGGCTCCTGGAATACGATCGGATGCCTTGCTTTTCTTTCAATAAGCGTCAAAATGGCAGAAATGGAGATTTCATAGAAAGAAGGGAGAGCGGCACATGAAAACACAAGCGGAAAGCTACCTGTTCGGACAGATCCTCGGGACCCATTCCTTTTTGCTGAAGGACGGTTTTTTACGGCCCGATGAGTATTCGGAGATCGAAGCAAAGTATTTCCTGCCGGGTGGTGAGACCGGGACCGCTGCAACGGTGCTGGCGTCTCTCGGAGTGAGCGTTCGTATGGACGGAACCTGGATCGGCACCGAGGTAGCGCCCATGCTGAGGGCCTTCTATCAGGACAAAACAGTGGACCTTTCTTCCATTCATTTTATGGATGACGATCCCGGGGTCATGGATTATGTGGTGATTGCGGGACTGGTGCGTTCCCCCATGGGAAGGTTCCAGACTCTGTTTTCCACCGGGAAGAGATGGTGGAGCATTCCCCGGGAAGAGGATATCAAGGACTGCAGGGCAGCTGGAATAGATCCGTTCTTTGGTGACGAATCTCTGCTTGCTGCTGACATCTGCAGCCGCTATGGGATTCCCTATGTGACCATAGACAGCCCCCATGATTCCCTCCTGCATCGCAAGGCGGCGGTGAATGTGGTATCAAAGGAATGTACCGCAGAGCATTACGCAGGAATGGATGCGGAAGAGATCATGAAGTTGATGCAGGCTGAAACAGATGGCCTGACGATCATCACACAGGGTGGCGGCGACATGCTTTACGCGAGAAAGGGTGGAGAGATCCGCAGAATGAAGCCTTTTCAGGTGGAAGTAAAAAGTACGCTGGGCGCCGGAGATACCTACAAGGCGGGCTGCGTATACGGACTGCTGAAGGGCATGAGTGATGACGAACTTGTCAGATTTGCAAGCGCCTGCTCGGGTGTGGCCATTTCCAGGTTCCCGTTGCCATTGAATCCGCCAAGGCTCGAAGAAGTGAAGCAGTTGATGGGAGAGTGACTATGGATCTCATTGTATTGATCGGAAGCGGTGCCGTAGGCAAGATGACCGTCGGCCAGGAACTGATGAAAATAACCGATTTCCGGCTTTTTCACAATCATATGATGATCGAGCCCGTGCTGGAGATCTTCGGCCGTTTTGACGGTGCGGTGGTGTCGAAGCTGCGGGAGGATATTTTTGAAGCGTTTCTCAAGACGGATTATCAGGGCATGATCTTCACTTATATGTGGGCCTTTGACATGCAATCCGACTGGGACTATATCAAAGGGATCGCCGACAGGTTCGAAGCCACCGGGGGCACGGTGTATTACGTGGAACTGGTAGCTGACCGCGCTGTCAGAATTGAGAGAAACAAGACGGAGAACAGACTCCGCAACAAGGCGTCTAAGAGGGATCTTGCGATCTCTGAGGCGAGGATGATCCGGGAGGAGACCAAATACCGCATCGTGAGCAACGAGGGTGAGGTTCCCTTTGAGAACTACATCAAGATCGATAATACGCACCTGGAGCCGGACGTGGTGGCCCGCATGATCAAGGAGCGTTTTCACCTTCCCGATATCAGCAGTACCGCCTTGCTGAACCGTGTGAAGCTGGAGGAGGTAAGGGAAGACGAGCTGCCGATGCTTCATGAGATGCAGGTGGAGAGCTTTATGCCCCTTTATGAGAAATATCATGATGAGGGATCCCCTGCCATCGAGTCCTTCGAACGCATCAAGGGGAGGGCTGCAAGGCCCAACAGGAAGTATTACTTTATCGTGATGGACGGCGCGCGCGTGGGTGCCATCAATCTCGGACACAATGATCCGGAGGAAAAACAGGTCTCCTTCATCAGCCCGATCTTTATCCGTCCCCAATTTTGGGATCGAGGGATCGGTTATGCTGCGATCCAAAAGGCATTTGAACTGTATCCGGAGGTGAAGACCTGGAAACTGGAGACCATCCTGCAGGAGGAGCGCAACTGCCATCTGTATGAGAAGTGCGGGTTTGTGAGAGTGGGAGAGGAAAAGCCCGTTAACGAGAAGATGACGTTGATCGATTATGAGTTGCAGTTGTGATGTTTGATCGGAGATTCAGGATTTGAAAAACAGTTTTAAGACCACGATCAAGGCAGCCTATCTTGGATACGTGGTGCAGGCCGTGGTGAATAATTTCGTGCCGCTGCTCTTTGTGCGGATGCAGTCGGAGTTTGGAATCCCTCTGGGGAAGATCACGCTGCTCATCACCTTTAACTTTGGTCTGCAGCTGCTGATCGATATGTTCTCAACTCCCTTTATCGAGAAAATCGGATACAGGGCATCCATGCTGATCTCCAATGCGGCAGTGATCCTGGGTTTGGTCCTCCTTACGATCCTGCCCGGAAGAGTGATGAATCCCTTCGCAGGGATCCTTCTGTCGGTGTGCATCTACGCCATCGGCGGAGGATTGCAGGAAGTGCTGGTGAGTCCCATTGTGGAAGCCTGCCCTGCCGAGAACAAAGAGGCACAAATGAGCCTTCTGCATTCGGCTTATTGCTGGGGGCATATGGCTGTGGTCCTTCTTTCCACAGCCTTTTTTGCAATTGCAGGGATATCTCAGTGGAGAGTCCTGGCGATCCTCTGGTGCATCGTTCCGGCGGTTGATTTTGCCCTGTTTACTTTTGTGCCCATTGCAAGGTTGGAGGAGAATGCGGAGGAGAGTATCGGCCTGAAGGAACTGGCTGCTCAGGGAATCTTTTGGCTGATGTTTCTCATGATGTTCGCCGCAGGAGCCTCCGAGCAGGCGGTAAGCCAGTGGTCCTCCGCCTTTGCTGAGAAGGGGCTGGGCGTGTCAAAGACCCTGGGAGATCTCATGGGACCCATGCTCTTTGCCTTTTGCATGGCGGTGTCCAGAACCATCTATGGTGTGAAAGGGCACAAGCTGAATCTGAATACTTTCATGGGGGTGTCCACAGGTCTGTGCCTTGTCGCCTACCTCATAATCGTGTTTGTACCGAACCCTATGATCGCACTCCTGGGCTGTGGCCTTGCGGGTTTTTCCGTTGGCATTTTCTGGCCCGGAACCTTCAGTACCGCGTCGGCCAGAGTCAAGGGACGGGGAACGCTGTTATTTGCATTGCTTGCGTTGGCAGGAGACCTGGGATGTTCCGGCGGGCCGACCATTGCCGGAGCCGTAGCCAGTGCCTGTGGTGATAACATGAGAGCAGGCATCGGAGCTGCCATTGCTTTTCCTTTGATTATGGGAGTGGGGCTTTTGATCCTGCAGAAAAGATTTGCGAAGGAATAGCGAAGTTTTATGAGAGGGCGGAAAACAGAATATGAAAATAGCAGTGCTTGCTGACATTCACAGCAATCGTTTTGCATTGGAAAAATGCATTGACGAGGCAAAGCGTCTGGGGGCAGAGGAGTTCCTCTTCCTGGGAGATTACCTGGGAGACCTGGCTTGCCCGGAGCGGACGCTGGAATGCTTACGGGAGCTTCGTGAGGAGATTCCCTGCACCTTTATCCGGGGAAACAAAGAGGATTACTGGATCGATCATAAGGCAGGAACGGATAACTGGGTCTGGGAATACGGAAGATCCGGATCAGGGATGCTGAAATATTCTTACGACAGACTGTCTCCAGAGGAGATCGATGCTTTTGCCGTATTGCCCATCATGAGAGTGATGAAATATGATGGAATGCCTGATTTTGTGATCTGCCATGGATCTCCTTTCAGGGTAAATGAAAGTCTCCGGGAGGACTACGATTACAATGACGATCTGACCCGCAGACTGGAGACGGAACTCACCATCTGTGCCCATTTTCATATTCAGACCGAATACCGGAAAAACGGAAAGCATGTGATCAATCCCGGTTCTGTGGGAATGCCTCTTCGGAGCGGTGGGAAAGCTCAGTTTATGATGCTCACCGACACTGACGGGAAGTGGGAGAAGGAATTTGTTACCCTAGAGTATGATGTGGAAGCTGCCATCCGGGAGATGGACGAGGAGCGGTTGAACGAGATCGCTCCCGGCTGGTATCGGGTAACAAAAGCTGTGTTGCGGGGACAGGATCTGTCCCAGGCAAGGGCGCTGACCAGAGCCTATCAACTGTATGAGGAAGTGGAAGGGATTTCCGACTGGCGGGGCATTCCGGAGAAGTATTGGGATATGGCATTACAGGAATATGGAATCTGACGGAAGAGTCATATTGAGAAGAGGACGAGAGTCCTCTTCTTTTTTTGTGCTGCCCCGGCTAACAACTGTGCCGGAACCGGGGAAAACGGAAATATTTTGATTGTTGAACTTTGGGTTCAATGACAGAGGAGAGCAGCGGTGATAATCTGATACCGGAAACGAAGTGACGCGAATTGAATACGAAAAATGGAGGGAAAGAGTTATGAGAAAAATGAATTCTGCCTGTGCAAACAAGCTCCTGAAAAGACTCGATGACGACAAGGTCTACCTGAGAAAAAAAGAGGCTGAAGGATGCATCTACATCGCATCCATTGATGAGGAACCTGTGGTTCCCGAATACGATTACGCTGAGGTGGCGGCGGCCATCGAAGAGATTGATGCGAAGATTGTTAAGATCAAGCATGCAATCAACGTAAACAACTGCACCAATTCCGTCGATGTGGAAGGAAAGATGATGACCATCGATGAGATCCTGGTGAAGATGGCACAGCAGAACAAGCGCCGCGCCGTTCTGGACGAGATGCGCAAGCATCAGCCCAAGACCAGGGTCAGCGGGTATTATGCTTCCCGCAAGGCTGCTCCCGAGTACCAGTACATCAATTACGATATCGAGCTCATCAAAAAGGAATACGACAGGATCGACGCCGAAATCACTGCGATGCAGATTGCGCTGGATAAGTACAATCAGACCGTGGAGTTCGAGGTTGACATCTGAGATTCCCGGTGCTCCCGGGTATGAGCAATCATGCCCGGGCACCTTTCGGGATTTTTCACCGGATTGTTCCAGGGGATGGTCTTCGAACTGTGATGTAAAGATCTTTGATAATTTCATATCCCGTGCAGCGGGGTAAAACTTATTTTATGGGAAGCCTTTCGGGGGAAGGTGGTATCGTTTAGGGTTATCGATCCCTCGCTTATCTTGTTATTCGGTTAAGGTTGAGGTTCATGGATAAGGTTGAACGTGGGAAAATGATCAAACTTATTTTTCACCCTGCTGCAAAAAACCTGGCGGCTTCGGCCGCCACGAGGCATGGAGGTTCGGTTCCACATGCCTCATTTTTTTATGCCAAAAAGAGCCGTGACATGAAAAGATGAAAATGGAAAAATCATCTGCAATTCGATATAATAGGACATATCAAAAAAGAGTGAGGCAATAGTAATCATGTCCGGAAATAAGAAAAAAGAAGCGCTGCGGGTTTTGAAATTTGTCCTTTTTTCCGCCAGCGCGGGTTTGATCGAAGCAGGCACCATCTTTTTGCTGGAGACGCTGACGTCCCTTCCCAGCTGGTCCTGCTATCTGGTGGGTCTGGTGCTTTCGGTGCTGTGGAACTTTACCCTGAACCGGAAGTTCACTTTCCAGTCTGCGGGGAATGTGCCGGTAGCGATGGCTAAAGTGGCAGCATATTACTGTGTGTTTACACCCCTTTCCACCTTTGTAGTGCACCTCCTGACAGAGCGGTGCGGATGGCCCCCTGCAGTAGCGGATGCGCTGGCTATGGGGACGAACCTCATCACCGAATTTTTGTATCAGAGATTCTTCGTTTTCGGTAAGACTCTTGATACCGCAAAAGTACAGACTGAAAACTCTTGAAAGAAGCCCTGCGGGCCTTGGGGGAGATTTGAAAATGAAAGCATTAAAACCGGATAAGCTCTCGAAAGATACCTGCTTTGATTCTTTTGTGGAAACAGGCACGCTTCACGGCAAGCAAAAGGGACATCTCCCTGCCATGGGATGGAACAGCTGGAATGCCTTCGGCAGCGGCAATACGGAAGAACTGACCAGGGCCATGGCAGATGCCATCTGTGACCTGGGACTGGACAAGCTGGGCTACCGCTATGTGGTGCTGGACGATGGCTGCTACAAACCGGAACGAGTGGATGGAAAGCTGGCGAACGAAGAGGTGAAATTCCCCTCCGGATTCAAAGCATTGGCAGATTACCTTCACGGGAAGGGCCTGCTCTTCGGTATGTACAATGATGTGGGCACCAATCTCTGTGCCGGGGCTGCGGTGGGAACCTGCGGTCACGAAGAGGAGGATGCCCGTTCCTATACGGCCTGGGAAGTGGACTTTCTGAAGGTGGACAATTGCTATTATCCCTTCGACAATGCCACTTTTTCCAATCCGGAAAATGCAAGATATGTCTATGCTCCCGTCATCAAATCCATCACTGTGGGCTCCGGAAAAGCAATCCCCGCAAAGGAAGGAAAACTCACCGGTAAGGTGGGAAGACGCAGGAAAGACGGCCCCGTTCTGGGACTGGGTACCTTTGACGGCACCGGCCCGAAATATTCTCCTTTGGGGAATCGCAGCAGTGAGCTGATCTTCACGGTAAACAGTGCGAAAGAGCAGGATACCACGCTGAAGGTAACCTACGCCACCGGAAAGCGGGAGGGCGTGGGCGAATGGCTGCAGATGTCCGTAAACGGGACCATGGTACAGGATGGATTCCTGCCGGAGACTGCGACCGAGGAAAAGTTTGTCACTTCCGAACCCATCAAAATACAGCTCCGTAAGGGAGAAAATGAGATCCGCCTTATGAACCACAGACGGCAGGAAAACACCCTGCAGTCCTATGCAAAGCTCCTGAAATATCTGCGGAAATATGCACCTGACAGAGATATCATTTATTCTGCCTGTGAGTGGGGAAAGACCCAGCCCCAGAACTGGGGACATCGGGTCTGTGACTCCTGGCGGATCCTGAACGACATCACCTTCCGTGTGGGCAGGGACGGAGATCCCGGACACGGAGACTGGGTCAGCGGCTATACAAATTCCGTTACCTCCCAGTACAACAAAGCCGTTATCATGGATCGTTTTGCAGGCCTCGAGAGGGGCTGGAACGATCCTGACATGCTGATGGTGGGCATGGGGGGACTGAATCACAGTCAGACCAAAACCCATTTTGCCATGTGGTGCATGATGAACGCACCGCTGATGCTGGGACTGGATCTGCGACGTGTGAAAAAGGGAGATCCGCTGCACCGCATCATTGCAAACGAGGAGCTCATTTCCATCAATCAGGATCCTCTGGGAATTCAGGCAAAGCGCCTGTTCTGCTCCGCATGTGAGAGCAGACCGGATACCACCTATGTCCGTAAGAATGACCGGGTGGACATCCTGGTAAAACCCATGAAGGATGGGATATTTGCCATCAGTTTTATCAACCTCAGCGATCACCCGATGGAGGGAAGATTCGAGGTCTCTGAAGCTCTGATCCGAAAGGCCTTCGGCGAAAAAGTGCGTCTTACCGGACTGTACCGGGTGCGGGATGTCTGGAACCGGAAGAGCGAAGTGTTGGAGGGAGACTGCTTTGGGGTAAGCTCTCTAAAGCCTTTTGAGAACATTAGCTGGCTCGTGATCCCGATGGCATGATGAGCAGTTCTGTGAACCGGGGAAAAGAGCAAATGAAGGGTGTGCCGGAAACGGAAAAAGAGGATCAGAGGAGAGTCATGAATGCAAACCCTGTGACGCTGCATGAATTTGCGGATGCTCTGACGGCACTTTCCGACCGTATTACGGGCGTTGGATCCGCAGAAAAGGCAGCCTTCGAAGAATTCCTTCGGAGCAGTTTTCCTGCCGCCGCTTATGACCTGCCCTTGCCCAGGAAGGATGCAGCAAGGCTCCTGCATGTGTTTTTGTACCGGGTCTGCGGAGAGGCGGATCTGGACTGGGGAGAGGCTGCGGATCTGGCGGATGTGTATGACTGCAGGATCTGTGCCAACGCCATTGCACAGGTATGTGTACGGGGAATCCTACGGCCTGACAGAAAGGGTATTTTTGAGGGGGAGCGCTTCCTGTCGGAAGCAGAAGCTGCGGAGGCACTGAGTCTGCTCGAAGAGAGGCTCAGATATATCGATGCCGCATGTGATTGCCGTTGGGAGTGTGGAAGAAATCCGAAGTGATTGAAATGACATTGTGACGAATGCGTCATTTTGCGTGACGATAATGATCATAGAGGGGGGATAAAAGGTATGGGAACAAACGAAGCAAAGGTACCGGAAAGAGTCCTGGAGATGCGAAAGGCCTGGGCGGCAAGTGATGCCGTCAGAGACGCAGGACTCACGGAGCCTGCGGATGTGGAGCAGTTTAAGGATCTGTCCTACGGTCCCTACGGAGAGGAGAATCTCCTGGATGTGTACCGCCCTGCGGATCGCAAGGGAGAGGCGCTTCCGGTCATCGTCAGCATTCACGGCGGCGGCTTCTTTTACGGGGATAAGGAACTGTACCGTTTCTATTGCATGCACCTGGCACAGTTTGGCTTTGCGGTGGTGAATTTCAATTACCGCCTTTCTCCCATTCATCATTTCCCGGCTCCTTTGGAGGATACCCTGGGAGTGATGAACTGGATCTCCGCAAATGCGGGGCAGTACGGCATCGATAAGAGCAAACTCTTCCTGGTGGGAGATTCCGCGGGAGCGCAGCTTTCCGCAAACTATTCGGCCATTTACTCCAACCCTGATTTTGCAAAAGCTTACGGCTTTACCCATCCTGCGGATGTAAAGCTCCTGGGAGTATCTCTGGCCTGCGGACTCTATGATCTGTTGGCAAGCATGGAGGGTGGAGATGAGATGATCCCGGATTATCTGGGACCTGACTATGATCCGGAGGATACGAGATTTAAACTCCTTGATTATGTGACTGCGGATTATCCGCCTGCTTACGTTTTTTCCTGCCCTAATGATTTTCTGCTGGAGGCTTGCGAGCCCTATGCGAATCTCATCAATTCCCGGGGTGGCCATGCAGAGTCCAAGATCTACGGAACGAAAGAAGAGACAGAAGTCTCCCATGTGTTCCATCTCAACATGAAATTGCCCATCGGAGAAACGGCGAACCGGGATCAGATTGCCTTTTTCCGGAAAATCCTGGAGGCTTAACAGATCACGCAGAAGCAGTAAAAGAACCAATCGGAAAAAACAGGAAACGAAGGGTCGGACCGTCACCGAAAAAGGGAAGGCCCGGCCCTTGTCAATTGTTGATAAAAACCGTGATTTTTGTTACAATTTTACAGAATATTCCCATCTGAAGACAAAAGAAACGAAGAGAAAAACAAACGCGCAAGGGGGCAGACCTATGACGCTGCGTTCGATCTTACTCGGAATTCAATATATTTGCATTGCAGGCATGTTTCTGGAGACCTGGATCATTTTTCGCAGGCTGAAGAACGACCTCCATGCGTATCTGCTCATGAGTTGCATTTCGGCTCTGATCAATAATATCGGTTATCTCCTGGAACTTACCTCCACTACGGAGGAGGGTTTTCTTGCGGCGCTGAAATTTTCCTATTTCGGTCGTATCTGGTATGCATTTTTTCTGTGGCTCTTTGTGGCGGAACTGGTGCGGATCAGAGTGCCGAACTCAGCGAGGATCGTTTTGCTCCTGACCCATGCGACCACTTATTTGGCCATTCTGACCATCAAATTCCACAATTTTTACTATACCCATCCACAATTCAAAACCGACGGCATGTTTGCCCGGATGGAGCACGGCAACGGAATATTGCACCACATCCATATCGCCATCATGCTCTTTTACATCGTATGCGGTATCTTCTGGCTCATGAGGGCCTATCACCGGGAGACCAACAGGGTGGTTTCCAAGCGGCTCTTTATCGTTACCATCGCAGTGTATTTGGAGAGTGTCTTTTTCCTGATCCAGATCATCGGCATCCCCGGTCTGACCGGCGACTATGATGTGACCATTCTCGGATTTTTCCTGGGCACCATCTTTATGCTGGTGGCCATTCTTTCCTATGACCTGTTGGGGACCGGAGAGATCGCAAGGGATTTTGTGGTGGACAAGATCTCCGAGGGCATCATTGCCGTGGACAAGCTGGGCCGTGTGCAGTACTATAACCAGCCTGCGGCGGAGCTTTTCCCGGAGCTGAAAGAGATCCCTCTGCGAAGCAACGGTAAGCTGAAGGAAAACAGCTCTCATAAGCCGCTTCCCGAGGCTATTTCCAAAGCCATGAAGCAGGCTACCAGTATCTCCGTGGGCGACAGGATCTACCTTCCGGAAGAGAATGAGCTGCTTTTCGAAGGGGAGAGCTTCGGAAAACTTTATGTGCTGGTGGATGAGACCGACCATTACAGCTACATGGAAGAGCTGAAGCGGCAGAGACGGATCGCGGAGGAAGCCAGCGAAGCCAAGAGCCGTTTTCTGGCCAATATGTCTCACGAGATTCGTACCCCCATCAATGCGGTGCTGGGCATGGATGAGATGATCCTGCGGGAGAGTAAGGAAAAGGCCATCCGCGGGTATGCGGCGGATATTATGAGCGCAGGACGCACTCTGGTGTCCATTATCAATGACATTCTGGATCTGTCCAAGGTGGAGGCAGGCCGTCTGGAGATCGTTCCCGTACGGTACGACCTGGCATCCCTGGTAAATGACCTGGTGAACCTGACCCGTGACAGAGCTGTCAAAAAAGGACTGTCCTTCCATCTGGACGTGGATCCCAAAACGCCTCACATGCTTTTCGGTGATGAGATCCGGATCAAGCAGTGTGCCATGAACCTGCTGAGCAATGCGATCCAGTA
>JAEEGH010004016.1_pt1 | contig 38061 bp, 28 predicted proteins | sample 9134181 | NCBI WGS metagenome assembly JAEEGH01 (sample SAMN16246544, study PRJNA631951) | gut metagenome | biome: gut microbiome; feature: rumen; material: DP-attached | host: Bos | place: Iran: Karaj | collected 2018-10 | reverse complement strand
CCCTATGGCTGAGGAAAATATGGACTATATAATTGTTCAGGCAGGCGGCAAGGGAACACGCCTTGGGTATTTGACAAAGAATAAGCCAAAAGCACTTGCACCGGTAGAGAATCTGCCGATGCTATTTCATCTGTTCAGAAAATTTCCGGATAAAAGATTTGTTATTATTGCTGATTACAAAAAAGATGTAATGCATCAGTATCTTGACGCCTTTGCGGAGGTGGAATACAGGATTGTTGATGCGGTAGGGACAGGCACATGTGCAGGGATGAAGCAGGCTTTAGGTCTGATACCTGATAATGAGCAGTTTATGATCATCTGGTCGGATTTGATATTGCCTGAGAGTTTTGCATTACCTGATGATTATGCAGAGCCAGGCATGGATGATGCTAAGGATTACGTGGGATTATCAGCGACATTTCCTTGCAGATGGAAATATGAAAATGGTGAGTTCTCTGAAGAAAGATCCACAGAGTTTGGAGTTGCTGGATTTTTTCTTTTTAATGATAAAAAGAAACTTGGAGACATTCCTGAAAGTGGAGAATTAGTTCGCTGGATGCAGGAACAGAAAATGAACTTCGAAACCGTGAGCCTTGCAGGAACCAAGGAATTTGGCGTTTTAGAAGAGTATGAAAAAATGGGACTTATTAAGACAAGGCCATTTAATCGTATCTCAGTAAAAGGGGAAATACTTACTAAAGAACCGGTAGACGAGCAGGGAAGAAAGCTTGCCATAAGAGAAAGCGCCTGGTACGAGAAGGCAAAGGAAAAAGGAATTACAGGTATTCCAAGGATATATGGGACACAGCCGCTTCAAATGGAGTATATCCACGGGCGTAATATCTATGAATGTGATCTTGATAAAAAGAAAAAACGTGAAGTTTTGGAAAAGCTTATAAATACGTTGAGTAAATTGCACGCTATGGGAAGTATTCCATGGGATAGTTTAAGTGTAAAAGAAGCTTATTTTGACAAAACAATGAATCGTTTATCAAAAATAGAAAACCTTGTTCCTTTTGCAAAAGAGAAAACTATCAAGGTTAATGGCAGGGATTGTCGAAATGTCTTTTACCATAGGGACGAACTGGAGGAGAAAATCGGTCAACTAAAGCCAAAGGCTTTTTCTTTTATCCATGGAGACTGCACCTTTTCCAATCTTATGCTCAGGGATTCAGGGGAGCCCGTTTTGATCGATCCCAGAGGGTATTTTGGGTTTACGGAGCTTTATGGTGATGAGAGATATGACTGGGCGAAGCTATTTTACTCAATTGTTGGAAACTATGACAAATTCAATCTGAAAAAGTTTGTTCTGGATATAGGGGGCCATTCAATTGTTGGCGGCGAGACTATAAAAGACCTTGATCCAGGAGAAGTTCGCCTGTCGATTGAGTCCAACGGCTGGGAAGATTTGGAACGAGATTTCTTTGAACTGACAGGTGCTGATGAGTATGAGATAAAACTTCTTCATGCTGTGATATGGCTATCTCTGACGACTTACGCCTGGCAGGACTATGACTCTATTTGCGGAGCTTTTTATAACGGGCTTTTCTATTTAGAGGAGGTACTATGATTGCGTATTATGAGGACGTGGTTAAGACAATAGAAGATTCACTTAAGTCGATAGATGAGAATCTATATGAGCAGTTAATTAATGAATGCGTTGCGACAATTAAAAATGGCGGGAAGATCATAGCAAGTGGACTTGGGAAAAACGTTCCAATTTGCGAGAAGTTTGTCGGAACTCTTAATTCTCTTAGCATAGATGCGCGCTTTCTTCACACTAATACAGCAATTCATGGAGATCTTGGAATAGTAGGCAAAAAAGACATTGTTTTTTTGTTGTCCAAGGGTGGAAATACTATTGAGACGGTTGAACTTGGGAAACATCTGTCTGACAGAGGTACAAATACCTGGCTGCTCTCATTCTATGGAGATGGCAAAGCGTCAAATGTAGTTAAAAAGCATTTTATCATGCACTTGATAAATGAAGGCGATGAATGGGACATTGTTCCGAATAATTCTACTACTATTTATCTGATAGTGTTGCAGGGAATTGCGTTGGAAATCGGAAAAAGACTTGGCGTTACTCTTGATGATTTTAAGCTTAATCACCCCGGTGGAGGAATCGGAGAGAGGCTGGCGAAAGGCGTGTAATACATGGGCGAATTATTATATGATCGCGATATTATTAGTAAATTGGATGAAGTGCTTAAGGCAAAAACAGTAATCCTTTTTGATTGTGAAAAAAGAGATTATCTGGATTTGCTGGTCAGAGAGGTAAATTCTCGCAATCTTGCCAATGTGGAAGTGTGGCATGGCTTTGATGGAATTTCTGATAATGACAAAGTTAAGAAAAAGAGCTACGAACAGATTTGTGAGATCCTGAAATTATACAGGCTATATGAATTTTCAGACAGACTATTTGTGATAAGTGAAGATCCCCAATATGGTAATCTTTTTAACTATGTAGAAAATGGTGTTCTTTCACCTGAGGAATTGGTGGAAGCGTGGTTGACTAATCTGTGAAAAGCTGAGGATGAATAGATGGAAAAAAAGCTTTATGATGAAATGGTTCATAATGTTCAAGACCTCAGAAAGTCAATGGATTTGGCATCCAAAAATGTATTTGTTTTTGGTCACTGTAATGCATCGCTTGAACTTATTGATCTGTTGGATTCGTTAGGTATACAAACCCAGGCTATTCTTGATAATAGTGAGAATAAGAAGGGGATTAGTTATAAAGGCGTAACTGTGATTTATCCGGATGAGATATTATCGATTGCGGGTGAAGAGCGCGCAAGAGATAGCATTGTCCTCATTGTTTCTAGATTTTATGCCTCCATGGTAAGGCAGCTTAAAGAGCTGGGATACAGAGGCTCTGTAAGGAAAGTAATTGACTATAATTCGTATGCCGAGTATTCGCTTGCGGAGGATACGATTGCACGGATGTGGGATAGAAAGCAGCACGGGAAAGAAATGCTGGATGCGCTATCTGATAAGTACAATGGGTATTATAAAGTCTTTTGTCCCTTTAATGCTCTTGGAGATATCTACTTCATGTGCTCTTACTGGAAGAGCTATGCAGCTAAGCATTCTATATCTGAGGTGGTTTTCTGCGTTACTGGGAAAGTGCTGGCAGATGTTATCCATATGTTTGAGGATTATTCTGTTGAAATCTTTGGGCAAAAAGAACTGGATGCTATGATCCAGGCTGTTATCTACGAGAATCGGCAAGATTGCTTTATTGCTCATCAGGACAGACCTTATGTTGTTAGTCTTCAGAAGGCTCTTTATATAAAGAAAATTCCGTTAGAGCAGATATATTGCTGCGGAGTGTACGGACTTCCTGCAGATACTAAGCCCGCTATCCCGCGGGATGATTTGCCTGTTTATGATGGTATATCGGACATACCGGAGGGTAAGTCGGTTATTTTTTCACCCTATGCCAAGTCTGTTGTGGCAATTAGTGACAGTTTGTGGAAAAAAGCAGTGGATTACTACAGCGGATGTGGATATAAATGCTTCACCAATGTGGTGGGCGATGAAAAGCCACTTGAGGGAACAGAGGGGATATCACCTACTATTGCTCAGATGCGCTCAGTTGTAGAAAGAGCAGGCGTTTTTATCGGAATACGAAGTGGAATGTGCGACATTTTAAGAGAGGCGAAGGCAAAGAAAATAGCTCTTTATCCGGATTATAATTACAGTGATACCAGATGGAAGGCTATTGAGATGTATCATATAGATAAGTTTGATTATAATCTTTTGGCTACGGAGGATATAGAGTGGGAGAAACTTTAATACTGTCCACACTTCCCAAAACATGGGTGTTAGATCTTGATGGGACAATTCTTAAACACAACGGTTATAAGATTGATGGAGTGGATACTCTTTTGCCAGGTGCCAAAGAGTATCTTGATCAAATACCAGAAGAGGACTATATTCTTATACTTACTTCAAGGACTGATGAGTATCGTGATCAGACCATATCTTTCCTTAAAGAAAACGGAATCAGATATAATGAGATCCTTTTCAACATTCCCATGGGCGAAAGAATAGTTGTAAATGACAGGAAGCCCTCCGGGCTTGATATGGCATTTGCAATCAATATGGACAGGGATAAGTTTGTGGCTGTGAATGTTGAGAGAAAGCTGTAATAGAGAGCAATCACCTATCAGATAAACAATTACTTTTTGCTTTGAATTTTTCAAATGTTTCTAAGAATAATTCTTTTGCATTTAATAATTTTGACGCGCGCTCTTTGGCTAAAAGACTCATCCTGCCATAAAATTCCTTATCATCATGATATCTTTTAACAGTTTCTGGATAATCATCATAATCATCAACACAGAATTCAAATCCGGCATTAACAGCTATATCCCCGTAATTGCATGTGACAATGGGTAAGCCTTTGTACATTGCTTCTACGCAGCTTGTGCCGCCACCTCTTCTCTTTGGGTTAATGTAAAGATCACATATATCTAACCAACTTAAATAATCATTAACATATCCTAAACAGATAATATTATCGTCAAGATACATATTGAGTTCACTGCTGTTAATTGGGCCAATTAAAATGAGTTTTGCATTGGGGACACTTTGCAGAATGTTCTTAAAGCAATTAAAAAAGCTCTCGTCCAACACATCAACTAACACTCCATCAGCCAGTACCATAACAAAATCATCTTCGGAGAGATTTATTTCAGAGCGTGTATGGGTTTCTTTTTGCTCTAATAAAGAAAAGCCATAATGATCAGAGTACAGTATATTATCATCGGTAAGGCCAAGTATATTTAGACGTTCATAATATTTCGCGTCTTTTTTTCCGGAATACATTTGATAGTTTGCACCACTAACAGTTAATTCGTAAGACATTGGTATACTAAGTACAGGTACAAGCTTAGCAAGCAAGCCTTCGAATATTGTTCCTGAAGCTATGGATATAGCATAAGCGGGCTTTAATTCTCTTACCAGCAGTAATAACTGACGTATTGTTTCATAATTGGGCATATTTTCTTCACATTGGAAATACGGAATATCAGTACCTTTCCATTGTAATGAATCAACTTCAAGATAATCATTGATATATGAGGCCTTAGAACTATAAAGAAATTCCAGGCTGTGAACACTGGATAAGTATTCAGTTGTATCTATCAAAAGAACTTTATAGCCTGAATCAATTAAATATTTACATGTATCAAGTGTAATTCGGCTGGGGGCATGCAAATGCAAAACCAATTGTTGCGTAATTACAAGGACAAATTTTTCGTTGCGATCTTGCATAGGAATAGGCGAGCACTCTGGCTGTAATAGATTGGCATAATTTGATAAACAGTACTTGTATAAGTTATGATTTAGTTTGAATATTTCATTATAATCTGTTTCAGGATAACGGAATATCAGTCTAAGAGCCTGTTGGTAGATAAAAAAGACATTATCACATCCTAAAATTTCTCTGTTTTTGAACGTGCAGAGAAGTATTTTAGTTATGATTTTCTTATCCTGCCTATATATCAAAATCATTGAATACAGAAGGATTGAGGCTTCTGCTTCAGAGCTATCCGCAATTATTTCAATTCTATCCAGGACTTCATTGATAGTCGTTTCATCGCATGTGTTTAGCTTTTCCATAAGCGAGTTGAAGTAATTGGTGGCAAAAGTATTGAGCTTATAGGCGTTTAATGAAATATTGGATTCGATTGCATCTAATAGATTACTAATTTCTATATCCATATCTGTTCCTTACAGGTTTAATGGCTTTGTATTTTGAAATAATGACATATACTTAATTATACAATATAAATAAACACAATATCAAAAATATGCGACGGGGGAAACGTGTAAACCCTAAAGGCAACCCCGTAAAATAACAAGAGGGTTGCTTTTAGGGTTGCTTTTTGCTATGCTCAATACATGGAGGATAAATTATGTCAGATAGCAAGCTGGAAGCAATTATTGCTGAGATAGGATCTTTGCCCAAGGGCAACTTAACATACAAAGTTATAAGAGGTAAGCCTAGGATGTACCTTCAGTGGTATGAAGGTGGAAAGAAGATCAATAAGTATGTAAAAGCCAAAGAAGAGCCAATAGTCTTAGCACAGATAAAAAGGAGAAAGCACCTTCAGGAAGAACTTAAGCAGTTGGTTGAAGATGAAAACTATGGAAGCTTTGTAGCAGAGGATACACCTCACTTTGAGACTAAAAAGCTGATGCCAACGGAGACCTACAAAACCCGCGTTGTTACTGGTAGTGTGCTTAAGAACATGTGCGCTGTAGCTCAAAAGTACGGAGAAAGGGACTGCATTGCACCTCTGAAAAAATACCTCCAATATGGATTACCTGGAAAAGTCTGTCTGATCTATGGTCTTAGGCGAACTGGTAAAACAACTATTATTGTGCAGGCTATGTCTGAGCTTCCAGCAGATGAAACAGCATATATCAAGATCATGACATCAGATACCATGGATCAGCTTAATGATGATCTAAGGAAAATGATTAACGCTGGGATTAAGTATGTGTTTATTGATGAAGTGACACTTCTTGGTGAATTCATCGATTCAGCGTCACTTTTCTCTGATGTTTATGCATCAATGGGCATGAAGATAGTACTCTCAGGTACAGATTCTCTTGGATTTCTGCTTAGTACTGGTGATGAGCTTTATGATAGAGCCTACACAATTCATACTACGTTTATTCCGTTCAAGGAGTATTCGAGGCTTCTTGGAATCAATGATGTGGACGAGTACATTCGTTATGGCGGCACATTCATGATGGGGGAAAAGAATTTTGATGCCGAAGAGTTACTGGATGAAAGCATTTCTTTTCGCGACGATGAATCAACCAGGCGCTATATTGATACTGCAATAGCCAGAAATATTCAGCATAGTCTGGCAAACTATCAATATGGTGGTCATTTCATGCATCTTGAGGAATTATATGAAGCAGGTGAATTAACTGGTGCAATCAACAGGATCATAGAGGATATGAATCACAGATTTTTGATCTCGGTCCTCACTAAGGATTTTGTATCACATGATTTGGGCACTGCAAGACAGCTTGAACGTAAAAAGGCAATGCTCCAGTCCAGAGAAAGCATACTTGAAAAAGTTGATTGTAAAGAAATAACTAAGAGACTTCAGAAGATACTCGATATTAGAAATAAAAAAGATATGACGGTTGAGATAACTAGAGAGCATGTAGAAGAGATAAAGTCGTATCTTCATTTACTGGATCTCATTGTGAATTGCCCTACGGAGCAAATTGGGGTAAAAGAGCCTAAAGAACAGATCATCTTTACTCAGCCGGGGATGAGATACTGCCAGGCAGAGGCACTTGTGCACGTTCTCATGAAAGACGAGATTTTCTCTAAGTACCCTATAAAGGAAAGGCAGGAAATCTGTGAGGGAATACTTAGAGAGGTAAGAGGCAGGATGCTGGAAGATATAGTGCTTTTAGAAACCAGGAAGAGGCAATCCAGGAAGAAACGAGTATTTAAACTGTTATTCAGCATTGGAGAGATTGATATGGTCATTTATGATGAGGATAATCTAACCTGCGAATTGTATGAGATCAAGCACAGTGACAAGATAGTTGAGGAACAGTACAAACACTTGATAGATGAAGAAAAATGTAAAGAGGTAGAATTTAACTATGGCGAAATTATCTCAAGAACAGTTTTGTACCGTGGTGAAAATGCAGTAGTTGACGGAATAAAGTATCAAAATGTAGAAGAGTATTTGAAAGAAAGTTTTGATTGATTAACAATATTAAGTAGATTTATTACTAAGAAGTATATAATTGAATTGTAAGTATATAAAAGTATACTAGAAAGCGAGGTGCCTATGAATATTGCAATTATTCTTGCCGGCGGGATCGGCAGCAGGATTGGATCGGAAGTACCAAAGCAGTTTGTGGAGTTGTCTGGACAGATGATGATAGTTCACAGCATGATGCCTTTTGGCAATTCTGTACATGTTAACAATATTTTGATTGTGGCAGCGCAGGAATGGAGAGAAAAAATTGAGGATGCTGTTTCAGAAGAGATGCTTATCAGTGAAAAAATTTTGGGCTTTTCTGATCCAGGTGATAACAGGCAGCTTTCTATCTATAATGCACTTAAAGATATAGAGAAAATGGGACTTGGCGATATGGTGGATAATGTTATTATCCATGATGCTGCAAGGCCATTTGTAACTGAAGGAATGATTGATGATTGCTTTAGAGCTCTTGAGAGTCATGACGGTGCGATGCCTGTTCTTCCTATGAATGATACGGTTTATTTTAGCAGGACGGGTGCGCGTGTGGACGAGCTGCTTAACCGTAACACTATTTTTGCAGGGCAGGCTCCGGAGGCCTTTGATTACAGGAAATATCTGGAGGCTAATACAGCTCTTTTACCTGATAAGATTCTAATGATAAAGGGCTCCACAGAACCTGCGGTAATGGCGGGGATGGACGTTGCCATGATTCCGGGAGATCAGAGAAACTTTAAGGTGACAACCCAGGTGGATCTTGACAGAGCGGAAGAGATTATGAGGGAAAACTATCTATGAAAGCTCAGGTTTTATATGGAATAGACAATCTTAAGTACGTGGAAGTTAATGATCCAAGGCCCAAGGCGGGCGAGGCGTTTGTAAAAGTGCACAGATGCGGTATTTGTGGTTCTGATATTCCGCGTGTTTTTAAGACAGGAGCTCACAACATGCCGCTTATTCCAGGGCATGAGTTCATGGGAATTGTGGATAAGTGTGATGATAAACCTGAACTTGTGGGGAAAAGAGTTGGAGTTTTTCCGCTTATTCCCTGCATGAAATGCTGCCAGTGCAAAGAACATCGCTATGAGATGTGTGAAAACTATAATTATCTGGGTTCAAGGTGCGATGGCGGATTTGCTGAGTATGTAAGCGTGCCTTTGTGGAATCTTTTACCTATTTCAGATGAGGTTACGGACGATGAGGCTGCCATGCTTGAGCCTATGTGTGTTGCCGTGCATGCACTGAGAAGGTTGGAGTTGCTTGACGCTGGAAGCTGCGAGAGTGATCAGACAATAGCTGTCTGCGGTCTTGGTACGATTGGCCTTCTGGTTGCAATGTTTCTAAAAGATGCAGGTTATAAGAATGTCTATTTTATAGGAAATAAGACTATTCAAAAGGAAATGGTAAAGCGGATTGGTTATAGCGATGATCATTTCTGCGATGTTAGATATGGTGAGCCTTCTTCTTTTATAAAAGAAAAGACTGATGGGAAAGGTGTGGATTATTATATTGAGTGCATCGGAAGATCGGAAAGCTATACCCAGGCAGTTAATCTGACAGCGCCTTTGGGAAAGGTTATGCTTGTAGGCAACCCTGCGTCGGACATGGAACTTCCAAGGAATGTATACTGGAAGATATTGAGAAATCAGATGTCACTTATGGGAACGTGGAATTCATCATATTTGGGGAGAAATGTAAGAATTGCCGCAACCAGTGAATCTGGCGGGGGCAATTCTAAATTTGCGCAGGGAGACGACTGGGCTTATGCATTAGAACGACTTGAGAGCTGGCACAAGAGTCTTCAAATGTTATCTCCTACGACACTTATCACTCATAGATTTGACCTTGAACACATGCAGGAGGGGCTTCAGATCATGAGGAAAAAATCAGAAGAATACATCAAAATTATGGTGAATATAAACTAAAACGTACGGCATCGCAGTTGCAATGAGCATTTAATGTATAAAATATTTAGCAGATTGTATTCATAACAAAAATGAGATTTCATCTAAAATGGGTTTGAAATCAATCTGGAGTTTTCCGTCATATAATCCTACTGGCACTTTATCCTCGAAACCATAAATGGATACATCATAGTCATGGGCAAAATCATATACGATTATCTTAAGCTTATCCGGATCTACCATCCAGTATTCTTTTACACCGGCATTCTCATATTTGGCGAGCTTTAGTGACATATCTTTTTTCTTGGTTGAAGAAGATAAAACTTCTACTATAAAATCCGGACATCCAAAAATATTCTTCTTAACTATCTTATCTTTTTTACAGATAATCATGACATCCGGCTGAACCATAGTTTTATTGTCCATGTCCAATTGTACATCGCAAGGAGCTACAAATACCATGCAGTCACCTTTATTTTTGTCTATGAAACTTGATATTTGGATAGCCATTTTTAATGAGATTATCTGATGGATTGAAGATGGGGAGCTCATGTCATAAAAAACTCCATCTATCAGTTCTACCCTTTGATCATTGGGAAGCGCATAATAATCGTCAAGCGTGTATTCACCAGGCTTCTTGTTAGAAGTAATGACTGTTTGGCTGTTATATTGCTCTTTTTCTCCAAAAGCAGGTTCATCTTCTCTGAGAATATTAGTATCGTATTCGGGCTTCAAAACCTTTTCAAGAGCAAGTAATGTGTCATATCTTGGAGATGCGGTGATTTTTCCAAGTACCTTTTGAACAGTACCGACGGGAATGCCGGAAAGAGACGCGATTTGTGCGTATGTTAATCCGAGTTTATTCTTTTGCCTTATCATTTCATCTACTGTCATCATAATCAGACCTCCTATGGATTGATATATCCGCTTATGGATAGTGAAGATATGATAACAATACTACTTAATGGATGCTCTGTCAATCATAAATGGATATTTATGACACCTTTAATCCATTGCACATCCATATTTGGATGAAAGATGAGATAAAAAGAAGTTGCGAAAGCAGTTGAATAATGAATAGAGCAAGGCATAGCGCATGCTACGCCTTTTTTGATTGCAGTATTCAGCGTGGACTCATGGCAGAACTGTTTGAACCACCTATTTTTAATGCATATTTATATAGTCTTTCCTTATTATCACTTGAAAGGGATGAGTAAGAATTAATAATATATTCAAGTCGCAAATCCTTGGTTCTGACGATAAGCGCATCAGGAGAAGGGTCATCTGTTTTACCAGCCAGATATTCAACAGATGTTCCTAATGTCATGGCTATAATCTTTAGAACAGAAAGTGAAGGCACATTCTGTCCACTTTCATATCTGGAATATGCACTTTGAAGGAGACCTATTTCTTGTGCAGCCTGATTACGACTCCACCCTTTTTCTTCCCTTTTTTCTTTTAATCGCTTAGTGTTTAGAATAGGCTTCATTAATTTACGCTCCCTGTTTTATATGTCATCACTATATTGAAATTATATATCATTGACAGAGAAAAAGAAACAGCGTAGCATATGAAATACGCATATGCTATAGATATATATATAATTTACAATTATCAAGGAGGATAAAACAGTGGGAGCTACAGTCGATTTTTTCAGATTCATAAAGGCAAATAGATTTGAAAACATTAATATTTGTGGACCGTTTGGTTCGGGTAAGACATCATATCTGAGAGCTATTCAACAGTATAATGAGGATGCTGATTATAATTCTTTAACAGGCGGTTATGGCGATAAGCATTTTGTGATATTTATGGATTTCTCTGATTATTCTGGAAAAACTTACGAGGAAGCCATCTGCTTTTTTAAGAAAAAGATGTCTGAATTGTATTTATCTATTTATGATAGAGTTAGAGGAGAACTTGATTATTATCGGACATTGGAATGGTATTTAGATGTTGAAGAGGGTAAGTGCGGTGAGGAAAGAATCAGGCATAGTCTTCTTGATATTATTAGACTGATCAGATATGGGAAGAACTTTGATAAAGACTTCAATCGCCCATTAATTATCATAGATGAAGTTTCAAGGCCAATTCTTTATGCTTCAAAATATGGATATATTGATAAAATGCTGAATTTTTATAATGATTATCTTGATATCGATCATTATGAAATGACTTCAGGAATTGTAACCACATCTTATGCACCGGCTAACATTGATGTACCATATAGCCTGAGGTATGTTGTAAACAAGCCTGTCAATGTAATTGAGCCACTGAATGAAATATGCGAAATGCAAGGTGTTGAGCTAAAAGAATGCAAGGAATGGTGTTATAGGTATGACCATTATTTTGATGAGTTTATTGCACTTGAAAAATGTTTTGAAAGAATGATGTTGGATAGTGAGTTTTTTGAAGTTACGGATTATGATTATGATATAGACTTACCCAAAGACATAAAACTCGCCATTAATAGTAAAAGAATATGGATTGATGTTCAAAAACATACTGAAGAAGAGGCAAAAAGAAGGAAAAAGGAAAGAGAAAAGCGGGAGTATGCAGAACCGATTGCATGGGGACTTAATATACCTTCAAAGTTCGCAGGAATCAGGACACTGGAAGGAATGGATGATTGTTCTAAGCAAAAGAGGTTGTTAGATGAAAAATTGAAAGAACTCTACAAAAAATATGGGAAAGCTGCTAATAGTAAAGAAATTTATAGAGATGTTCAGCATATAAGAGGATTCTATAACAATGCGAATGATATTAAGGAAGTAGTTTCTGAGTTAAAGGTTCGTGCATGCTCAAGTGGTGCTACAGGGAATTGCTGGATTGATGTTGAAGATGAGTATTGGGCTAAAATAAACGTAGAAAGAAAAGACAAAACTCGAGTAAGTGACATGTCATTAGTGAAGATGTATATCTCAGCGAAAGAAACAAAAGATGTTCTGAGGATATTCAATAGCATTATTATTTTTCTTATTGATGAATGCAGTGACATGTTTCATGCGAAGATTTCGATTAGGGAGCGCAAAGATCATATATGCTTATGGGTTTCAAATGCAGATTTTTATACGCTTGAAAAATATTTGTCAAAGTTTGATGATCTACTGTGTTCTCCGTTAGATTTTGTGCCTTACAGAGGCAAAGTAGGAATTACAAGAGAATTTTTTTCATGGTCTAGCTATAATGGCCTTGTGTCTGAACTTATAGCCCTGTATTTTGAAACAGTGAGCTCTGAGGAAGATGTCGATGTGATAGATATGTATTCTAAATATGTTAGTGCTTGGAATGGCGATAATGATGAAAAGAATCCTTTTATGGACAGATTTAAGGCAAGTAATGCTCAGGAACTGATTGTTCTCCTAGAGTCATTGGATGTCATTGTCGGAAATAAAGTTATACAGGATGAAAGTATTCTGCTTAATGGGGATGATAGCATGTGGCGTGCTCTTGGTGAGTCGAAAAACTGGCATGATGTGGGTGTGAGAACTAAAAGAGGCTATAGGTAGAATGTGGGTTATGTTTATTGAACATATTCAGTTATTAAGTAAATTTGTTGTTGTGATTGAATAGAGCAAGATATAGTCTTTTTTATTATAAAGAGTTACTATATCATTTAGATTTTCAACGAAAGGCGGTAAAGAATTATGCGATTTTGGGCACATAGAGGATGCAGTCAGATATATCCGGAAAATACACTTACATCTTTTGGAAAGGCAATGGAAATTGACGGCCTTGCGGGAGTTGAGCTGGACATTCAGCTGACTAAGGATGGAGAGCTTGTGGTTATCCACGACGAGCGTGTGGATAGAACAACAGATGGATTTGGATTTGTGAGAGATTTTACTCTTGAGGAGCTTAAGGCTCTTCATATTTTTGCCGGCAAGGGTGTTCCTGCGGAGAAGATTCCTACAATGAGAGAGGTAATAGAGCTTTTGATGCCAAGGCTCAAGGTATATTGCGATGCTGTCAGACAGGGCATACCTGAAGATGAGATAAAGGATGGCATGCGCATCAACATTGAGCTTAAAACATCAGTTTATAACTATCCTGGAATTGAGGAAAAGATAGTTAAGCTTGTGGATGAGATGGGCGTTAAAGAAGCAATCGTTTACTCAAGCTTTTACCCTGAATCCCTGTTCAAAATCCATGAGTTTGAGCCGACAGCAAAACTCGGCGTTTTGGATGATCTTTTGTCAAACTGTCTGTACAAGGCAATTGGCCTGGAATCCTTATGGGAAGACGTTCCAAGCGGAAGCATTGCCCTTCACCCTTGGGGACTTCACATGGATCTTCCAGAGGAGAAGATTCAGGGAAGGACAGTTCGTGCCTGGTACACAGGACATCTTTATCCTGAAGCTCCTACAGGAGGCAGGATGAACATAGAGGCATATGCTGCAAAGGGCATAACCGACGTGTTCCTCAACGAGCCAGAGAAGTACCTGTAAATTGCCAATCCTTGTTAAAACAAACAACATGGTTTATATTATATAGGTTAAAAAAGAGAGTTTTAAAAATGAAAGGCATTTAAATGAAAGTAGTAATTTTAGCCGGTGGTTTCGGAACACGTATCAGTGAAGAGAGCCACTTGCGTCCAAAGCCAATGATCGAGATTGGCGGCAAACCAATTCTTTGGCATATCATGAAAGAGTATTCCCACTATGGATTCAACGAATTCATCATCTGCGCAGGATACAAGCAGGAAGTGATCAAGGAGTATTTCAACAACTATTATCTCCACAACTGCGACGTAACTTTTGATTTTGCTAACAGGAATAAAAAGACATTCCATTCTCAGAAGGCAGAACCATGGAAGGTTACAATAGTTGATACCGGATACAGCACCATGACCGGTGGACGTATCAAGAGGATAAAAGAGCATGTGGGGAATGAGACATTTTTCATGACCTACGGTGATGGAGTGTGCGATCTTGATATGAACAAACTCCTTGAGTTCCATAAGAGCCATGGCAAGATTGCTACAGTTACAGCCATTCTTGCAGGACAGAGATTTGGTGTGTTCGATATAGATTCTGACGATTCATCAGTTGTTAAGGATTTCAGAGAGAAAGCCAACATCGACGGAGCCCGCATCAATGGCGGATATATGGTACTTGAGCCGGGAGTTTTCGACTACATCGAGGGCGATAGCACCTTCTTTGAAAAAGAGCCAATGCATAACCTTGTAAGAGATGGTGAGCTTGCAGCTTATAAGTATGACGGCTTCTGGAAGTGCATGGATACTGCAAGAGAAAGAGATGAACTCTCTGATCTCATTGAGACAGGCAGAGCTCCTTGGATCAAGTGGTGAGGTTTTATGAAATTATCAGATTATATAGTAGATTTTTTAATCAAAAAAGGTGTCACTGACTGCTTTACAGTTGTAGGCGGCGGTGCGATGCACCTTAACAACTCATTTGGCCATACAGAGGGCATGCACTGTACCCATTTCCATCACGAGCAGGGCGCAGCTATTGCCGCAGAGAGCTATTCAAGATACGGAGAAAAAGTTGCAGCTCTTTGCGTTACTTCAGGCCCCGGCGGAACCAATGCCATCACAGGCGTTCTCGGCGGATGGCTTGATTCACTTCCCATGTTCGTTGTAAGTGGACAGGTCAGATATGACACTACAGTCAGATACATGGAAGGAAACACAGAGTACGGCCTCTCTAAAAGAGGCTGCAGCGCAGATATTCAGGAAAACTCTGATTCAGAAAGACCAATTACAAGCCATGAATTTATAAACGATTCAGGCCTTCCTCGTTCCATAGGAGACCAGGAATACGATATCACCCAGATGACTAAGCACATGTGCAAGTACGCAGTCATGCTTGAGGCGCCGGAAGACATCAGGTATGTTATGGAGAAGGCCTGGCACCTTATGAGTACCGGTCGTCCCGGACCTGTATGGGTAGACGTTCCTGTTAATTACCAGGCAAAAGAAATTAATCCGGCCGAGCTTCGCAGCTTTGACGAGGAGTATAGACAAGAGCATACATGTCTTTGCCCTGATGTGGAAAAAGACAATGGGGCTGCCTCAGAGCCAATGAATCACAATGAACTTCTGGCAGCGTCCCAGATGATCCTTGATGAGATCAAAAAGGCAAAAAGACCTGTTATTTATGCAGGTGGCGGAATTCGCATTTCAAAGGGCTTTGAAGCTTTCAGAAAAATGGTGGACAAACTTGGAGTTCCCGTTTGTACTTATTGGAACTCTATTGACCTCATAGAGGATGAGAATCCGCTCTACTGCGGTCGCGGCGGCTACATGGGCGACAGAGCAGGAAATTTTGCAGTTCAGAATTCAGATCTTTTGCTTGTTATCGGATCCAGAATATCCATCAGACAGACCGGTTATACCTGGAGTTCTTGGGCGAGAGCAGCCAAAGTCATAATGGTGGATATCGATCCTGCTGAGATGGAAAAGCACACGATTCATGTGGATAAAAAGATCTGTGCAGATGCCAGATTGTTCATGGAAGCCATGAATGAAACTCTTGATGAGAATAAAGAGTGGCAGAAATCAAAAATGGATGAACAGCTGTACTTTGCACCATGCGATGATTGGCGCGCTCAGTGCATCAAGTGGAAAGAGAAATACCCTGTTGTGTCTGCAGAGCAGCGCGCTACAGGCGATGCGCCTGTAAATGTCTATGGCTTTATCAGAGCTCTTTCTGACAAGGCTAGTGAGGGCTCGCTTACAGCAGTCAGCAACGGCGCCTGCTGTGTCGCTGGTTCTCAAAGCTGGCATATCAAGAACGGCAGCAGATTCATAATTAATAACGCTGTAGCCAGCATGGGCTATGGACTTCCGGCAGCAATCGGACTTTGCATTGCATCGGGTAAAAAAGAGACCATCTGCCTTGAGGGCGACGGCAGCATCATGATGAACCTGCAGGAGCTTCAGACTATAGTTACAAATAAGCTCCCTATAAAGCTCTTTCTTATAAATAATGATGGTTACCACTCCATCAGACTTACTCAGAATTATCACTTCAGTGATTATTCCAAGTTTGGAATCGGCCCAGAGAGCGGCGACCTTGCTTTTCCTGAATTTGGAAAGCTGGCAGAGGTTTTTGGTTACAACTATGTTTCAATAGCTAAGGGAAGTGAGCTCGAAAACGGTATTGATAAAGCTTTGGCTTCCGATACACCTGTGTTCTGCGAAGTATTTACAGACACAGTTCAGCCATGGGCTCCTAAGTCATCAGTGAAAAAAGAAGCTGATGGTAGCCTTACAAGTGCTCCTTTAGAGGATCTTGCCCCATTTCTTCCTAGAGAAGAACTTGAAGAAAATATGTATATTTAATTAGTTTCTAAACAAAAAATAAAGCCTATGTCTGATGCACACTTAATCGTTTCAGATATAGGCTTTTTTTTACAAAAATACGTTTTTTTTAGAAAAACTTTAGCGATTTATTTCTTATTTCACGAAAAAACAACAAAAATAAGAGCAATTATGATTAAAATTATGATGGTTGTTTGCGTACAATATATGCAATTGGGTTAGGACTTAATGTACAAGGTAACCTGAAAAAGGGGGTAAACATGAAATCACTTGATGTCAAACAGACATTTATCGTAAAGATCACGGATTGTCAGAATGGTACCTGGCAAGGAAAAATTGTCTGGGCAGAAGCGAACAGGACTATACATTTCAGAAGTATGATGGAAATGTTGAGACTCATGGATGAAGCTGCAACAGCAGGAATTCACCATCAGGAAGCTGTTAATGAATAAATAAAGAGAATATTAAATTCTTTATGTAATGCGGGGCTGTCGCACTATAGGTGCGCCGGCTCCGTATTTTATTTTGTTTAAAAAACTATAAACTTATTTAGATAAATCTATGTCTATATTTAGTGTCTGAAAATCCGCAGAATACGAGCTATTGCGGTTTATTTTTACTTAATACTCATTTTATAAAAACTTCATAAATTCCCTATTCCGCATGGTTGAAATATTATTTAGAATTTTATGTATAGGTTGTGAAATTTAGTTCAAAAAAATGGTTAATTATGATAGGTCTTATGATTATCCGGTCCATATAATTACTCATTAGGGGGAAAGTAATGAGTAAAAGAGTTATGAATGAGTATTGTAAAGGCACTTATAAAATGGGAGACACGTTCATTATAAAAGTTGACCATTGCCGGAACGGCTCCTGGCAGGGTGAACTTGTTTGGGCGAATGAACAAAAGAGTGCCAGATTTAGAAGCACATTGGAAATGTTACAGCTAATGGATGAGGCCATTAAAAGCGGTAATAACATGAGCAGTATGGAAACGGCCCATACTTCTTCATGATTTTGCGATTTTTTTATGAGAGGGAGGCATAGTGCTATGTCAAGAAAGTGTAACAGATTTTTAGCATTCCTACTGACACTTGCGCTTGTTACAACTACTTTTAGTAGTGATTATGCAAGCACAAGATCTTTTGCTGTAGGAAGCGAAGAAGAACTTGAACAGATCTCAGAAGATTCTGATGAAGAGTCTTCAGAACTCCAGTGGGAGGATATCGAAACAGATGAAGAAACTCCTGCTGAAAGTGAGGAAAATGAGTCTGATATCGAGGCGGATGTCGAGACAGAAACTGAAGTCTCTGAGGAAACACCTTCAGATCAGGCTACAGAAGGCGCTGTCGAGGAGGCAACCGCTGATATTACTAATGGAGGAAATGTTGTAGAAGAACCTGCGACAGCTCCGGCAGCAACAGAGGCAACTGCAGAGGCAACTACAGAGGCAACAGCTTCTGCAACTGAAGCTGTAGAGGCTTCATCAGAAGCTACTTCTGCAAACGTGGAAAGCATAGAAGCTGCATCAGCTGCAACATCTGCTTCTATTGAAGAGGCAGCAGACGCTGCAAGCTCAGCTTCTACAGAAATAGAAGAAAAAGAGCAGAACCTTGTAACTGTTAAGTACAAAGCATCTATGGGTGGACGTGTTTCTGTAAAAGAAGAAACCGTTGACCTCAATGATAAAGATGCTAAGTTTGAAGGTTCTGAGGCAACTCCTTGGAATGATAAATATCAGTTCACAGAGTGGGTAGACGAGGATGGCAATTTTGTAACCAATGATCCCTTGCTCGTTCCTTCTGATGTGGAAAAAGATACAACATTCACAGCCAAGTTCATGAAACTTGAAGAGATGCCTGAAATTAAAGAGCAGGTTACAACCGGCGGGATGAATGTATCTGTAAAGGCTGATGAAGGTCTTTTCCCGGAAGGTACAACTGTATCAATTGAAGCAATCTCTGATGATAAAGCTATGGAGACAGCTCAGGATACTCTTGGCGACAACGTAAAAGAGGCTAAGGGTGTTGACATTAAGTTTATATATGAAGAAAAAGAAATCCAGCCTGCAGATGCGCAGTACGTTCATGTATCAATCTCACTTGTTGAGACAATCGAAGGTACTGACTTTACCGTGCTACATGAGCATGATGGTGAGGTAAAAGAGATTGAGGATGCAGATATTTCAACTGAAGAAAAGAATTCTGATCCTGCAGATGATACACAGGTTGCTACTGCAGTAGAATTTGATTCTAATGAGTTCTCAATCTATATCGTTGTTGGACAGGAGACTCAGGATAATGATGCCAGATTAAACGTGAAGTTTATGAATGGCGAAACTGAGATTGCATCTGTTTTTGTAAAAAAGAACGATCTTGAGGATGGAGCAGATGGTAATCATTTTAATGAAATCATTTATGATCCAGGTGTGGGCGAGCTTGATCCTGGTGTACAGTTCCGTGGATGGACACAGACAGAAGATTATACTATAGACACACCAGAGCTTGACATTGACGGAGTAAGAGCAGAGATTACTGATATGCTCAATGCAGGTGTCAAAGAAGGGGATTCAGTAACATATTATGCAATGCTCTTTAAGACATATACAGTATCTTATCTTGATGACCGTGGCGCATCACTTGGTTCAAGCGAGATAAAATTCCGTGCGGATGATGCCGCTCAGTATCATGACTATCATGTTTTTATGAACTATACCGCAAGTGATGAAAATCACAATTTTGAGGGATGGCATGTTAGTGAAGGTAAAGACAATATTGAGGATTATGATTATTCAGCTAATGATGGTGAAGGTAAACTTTATGCCAACGGAGCTGATATTAAGATAAAAGGTGATGTTACCTTTTCTGCTATTGAAGCTGAAGGTCACTGGCTTGTATTTAATGAAAACGGAAAAGGTGCTACTTATAATGCACCTCAGTTTGTAAAATCTGGAAAACCAACAGTTGAACCATGCAAACCTGAAGAAATGATTCGTCTTGGTTATACATTTGGTGGCTGGTATGATACAGAAGCACATGCAAATGCACATGCACAGAATACTAATGTAACAACTGGAAAGTTCACCTTTGGCAGTACAATTAGTGAGAAAACTACTATCTATGCCAGCTGGATTTCAGCAACTACAGCAAATTATACGATATTGCTCTGGAGACAGAACATTGATGGGGAGAGCTATGATTTTGCAAAAGCAATAACTCTTAGTGGAACAGTAGGATCAACCATTAATGCTGTCACTGTTCGAGGGACTGGAAACAATGCCTATGTGAAAATAGGGAATACAAACTATAATGGAGATGATTATAAAGGCTTCCATTATGTTAGTAACGACCAGTCAGGAAAAACTATTGTGCCTGAGGGTACTACTGTTGTAAATGTTTACTATAACAGAAATGAGCATACACTTAAGTTTCAGGTGTACAAATCGTTCTTAATTTGGGGGGGTTGGTCTACCGTCAAAGAAATAACCGCCCTTTATGGACAGTCTATAAGTGACCAATTCCCTATTGTTGGTACGGACGGAACAGAATATAATGCAGCAAGATGGCTGGATGAGAATTATTCTAATAATAATGCAACGTATAAGTATGTATTGTCATATATAGATATTATGCCTGATGCGGATGTTACTTTCCTTCAGGATACTGATGGACCGGGCACATTTAGGACTATCAATTATTATGTTGAGGCACTTCCAGGAGATGAAGTAGTAAAAACATACGATAATATGAGTTTTGTTTTATATAAGAGTTTGGATTGTGATTATCGTAGATTTACAGAAGCGGAAGATTACATACGATTACCTGGTTTTACTAATTATAAATATTATCCAGATAATGCTTGGAATTATCCAAACGGCCCTACAACTGTAGACTGCTATTATACCCGTAATAAATACTCCATCAACTATATGGATGGTTCATATTTTGATGGTAATGGAAATAGAATAGATACAGAAGAAAATGTAGGACGAATTCACCAAGAATCAAATATTCTATACCAAGCTGATGTATCTACTATCAATTATGAACCTTCACCTACTCATGCTGGTTATGTATTTGAATGCTGGTGTGTAGATAGTGCATGTACAACGGAATATACCTTTGGTACGATGCCTGAAGGCGGAATAACTGTATATGCGAAATGGCGTCAGATACAGTACCGTGTATTTCTTCATCCTAATGCTGGAACAGACTCAACTCTTGATTGGGGTTCCGATGATCAGGAAATGAATTTCCGAATTTCTTATGGCGGAAAAGTGAGTGTTCCTACTGGAAAAAGAACAACCGGTTATGAATTCCGTGGTTGGTACTTAGACCCAGAATTTAAAAATGGGTTTGATGCCGAGTCATTTGTTCTAAATGAAACAACAGTTACGGATGATAGTTATGATAAAACAGTAGATTTTACTGACCCAATGGATAAGTGGGGCAATTTTAAAGAAGGTGAGCCTAAGTCCAATTCTGACGTAGATCGTTTCTGGATTACAAAGAAACTTGATCTATATGCAAAATGGCGAGGAACTCTAGATGGAGCAACAGGAATTGGTATTATTTACGATGCAAATGGCGGAAGTCCTGCACCTAGTGATACTAATCTTTATGGTGATCAATCCTGGGCAGCAGCTGGTGCTGCTCCAACTACTACACCAGCTATAACAGAGGGTGAGGGTGAAAATGCGAAGACCTATGAATCACGTTTCTCACATTGGGTAGTTCAGAAGTGGAATGACACAACTAAGAAGTTTGAAGATACAAATGTTACTGTCCTTCCGGGAGCAACTTTCCAAGTTATAAAAGATGACGCGCGTGTTCAGGATTTAGATGAAGAGCATTCATCAGAAACTGAGAAAAAATCCTATACAATTCAACTTCGCGCAGAATATGTAAAGGTTGAGAGGTCAACACCAACCCATATTACATGGTATAAAAACTATGAAGATGGTAGTGATGGTATATATCGCTATGATGATAAGGTAGAAGTTAATATACCAGTAACCGTATATGGCTTAGGTAATGGCGAGTCCATTCCTTCAAGAACAGGCTATATATTTAAAGGTTGGGCTAGAGATGAAGAGTCTGTAGGTAAAACAACAACGAATACATCCCCTCTCTTTATAACTTATGATCCATCAGTTTATTCAGATAATAAAGGATATAATCATGCTCAAGTAGCAGCTGATGAGAAAGAACCATATCATGCGCTTTATGCTGTTTGGGAAGAAAATCCAAATGCGACCTACACCGTAACATACGTAGCAGAGCCAGCAACAATGGGCGATGTTACAACAACAGAGAATAAGGATATCCAGGTGCTTTCAACAACAGGTGTAACCGGATCAGCAGCTACAGCAAAGGCCGGATATAAGTTCACTGGCTGGTATAACGGAACAACACTGGCAAGCGAAGATGCAGAGCTTACAGCAGAAGAAGCTATCGAAAAACTGAATAAGGATGGAAATGTTTATTTAAATACCACCTTCACAGCAAAGTTTGAAGTAGATGCAGGCCAGACATATACAGTAAGCTATGAATCCAATGATACAAAGATGGGAACAGTAACAAATGCCAAGGATGAAGGAATCCAGGTACTTGGAACAGAGGGAATCACAGGTTCAACAGCACAGCCAAAGGCTGGCTACAAGTTTGAAGGCTGGTATCTGGTAGATGGAGAGACAGAGACCAAACTTGAAGAAGCAGGAGCAGTCCTTACACATGATGTTCTAAAGCCGTATCTTAAGAAGAACGAAACAACAGGAATCTACGAAGATACAAAGTTCAGAGCAAAGTTTGCAGAGAAAGAAGACGAGACCTATACAGTAACATATGAAGCAGGAGCAAACGGAAAGGTAGATCCAACAAGCCAGACAGAGCAGGTGCTTCATGATGAGAAGATAACAGGCTCAGAGGCAACAGCAAATGTTGGCTATAAGTTTGAAGGCTGGTATCTGGTAGATGGAGAAACAGAGACCAAGCTAGAAGGAGCAGGAGCGGTCCTTACGCATGATGTTCTAAAACCGTATCTTAAGAAGAACGAAACAACAGGAATCTACGAAAATACAACATTCAAAGCAAAGTTTGAATATGATGATTCCAAGAAGTATGACGTTACTTATGAGAGGAATATATCAGAAGCGGGAAGTCTGAGCTATTACGAGAATAAGGACATCCAGGCACTTCAGAGTGATAAGGTAACGGGCTCAGTAGCAACAGTTAATGCTGGCTATAAGTTTAATGGTTGGTATAAAAAGGATGAAACAACACCTATAACAACAGAACTTGATCTGACAAAGGTATTGGCTATACAGAACCTTAACAGGAATGCAGATCATAATGAACTGTATGATGACACAATTTATGTAGCAGAGTTTGCAGAGAAAGAAGACGAGACCTATACAGTAACATATGAAGCAGGAGCAAATGGAAAGGTAGATCCAACAAGTCAGACAGAGCAGGTGCTTCATGATGAGAAGATAACAGGCTCAACAGCAACAGCAAATGCAGGCTACAAGTTTGAAGGCTGGTATCTTGTAGATGGAGAGACAGAGACAAAACTTGAAGGAGCAGGAGCTGTCCTTACACACGATGTTCTAAAGCCGTATCTTAAGAAGAACGAAACAACAGGAATCTACGAAGATACAACCTTTGAGGCAAGATTTGTAGTAGATGAATCCAAGACCTACAAAGCAAAGTATGTATCAGCCAATACTGCATATGGAACAGTTAATCCTGATGAGGATGCAGAAGCGAGCCAGGTACTTGGAACAGCAAATGTAAAGGGATCAACAGCAACAGCAAAGACAGGCTATAAGTTCACAGGCTGGTATGTAGGAAATGACAAGGTAGGAGATGATGCAGTCCTTACAGAAGCAGTGGCGAAAGCCAATATAACAATGGAAGGCAACATCTACAAAGAGACAACCTTCACAGCACACTTTGATGTTGATGAAGACCAGAAAAAGACGCTTTCTTATACAGTTCAGCACTCTGTTGCAGGAACAGTTCAGACAGCAGATACACAGGAATACAAAACAACTGTATGGGTGAATGATCCTGATACAATTGAAGTTAAGACTGGAAGCCTTGCTAAGAAAGAGTACACAGGCTATAAGTATGACAGCCAGGATCCAGCAGAAGTAACAGAAGGATCACTTGTAAATGATGGTCGGGTAATCACACTCAATTACGTAAGAGATGATGCTGTAACGAAGACTGTTGTATATGTTGTACAGTACGAAATCGATGGCGTTGTTGATGCTAATAACAGCAAGGCATATCCTAAGGAAGTATGGGTAAATGATCCTGATACTATTACAGTTGAAGCTGGTTCACTTGAACAAAAGACATTTGAGGGTTACAAGTTTATAGGTCAGAATCCTGCAAATATCAAAGAGGGAGATGAAGTTAAGAATGAGACGGTAATCACTCTGAGATATCAGAAGGATGAGGATCAGACAAAGGATGTAGCTTATACAGTTAATCATGTTGTTGATGGAACTGTAAGAGATACAGCAAATTACCCGGCTAAGGTTTGGGTGAATGATCCTAGTGAGATTGAAGTAACCAAGGATAGTCTTGCAGCAAAGGATTATGTTGGATATGAAGTGCAGGATATTGAAGTTGTAGGTTCAGACGTTGTAATTTCCGAGGACGTTGTAAGTAAAGTTACAGATGGAACAGTGATCAACCTGATCTATGGACCAAGGACATATACTGTCCGCTATGAATACAGGTTTGCAACTGATGATAGACCTGATACTTTACCAGCACTTCCTGCAAGCTTTGAAGTTAAGTATGGTCAGGAATTTGATGTCATTGATGTTCCTACTATTGAAGGATATACATTGACATTCTGGAGCATGGAAGAGGACAAAGAGAATACATCGGTAATTAGCAAGATGATAGATGCATTCCAGAAGTTCCTGGATATAATTACTGGTAAGATTAAAGCAAGTGCAGCAGGTACAACCATGAAGGCTCCTGCATACAATGCAGTAATTTACACAGTAATATCCGCAAATCCAGCACCTACTCCAACTCCAGATCCAACACCAACAGGTGGAGATGATCCAACACCAGCAGGCGGAGATGATCCTACACCGGCAGCACCTACACCGGTTACACCTGCACCTGTAGCAGCAGGACCGGCACCAGCTCCAGCCGCAGCAGTACTTGGAGCAACAAGAGAAGGAACAGCCGCAACAAATGGCGCAGCAGTTCTTGGATCAAGAAGAGCGAAAACTGATGACCAGACAGATGACACATCAAGAGCATTTGCAATTGTCATCGCAGCTGCAGTAGCAATATCACTTTTCGTTACAAGAAAGAAAAAAGAAGAAGAGTAATTAAACTCTAAGAAATCCAAAAAAGAGCTATCGGTCGCAAGGCCGGTAGCTCTTTTTGGATTTTCCAATAATCTGTTTTATGATATGCTGTAAAAAGCAAACGGGAAGGATGTTGTGTTGTTATGGGGAAAAAGAAAATTGATTACATAGTGTTTGTTAGCGTGATAGCGGCTTTTTCCGTGCTGGTGCTTCATACTAACAAATGCTTTTGGGACTTTAGCGCAACCGAGAAATACTGGATTTCGGCAAACATTATTGAGTGCATTTTTTATCCTGGAGTACCGCTTTTCTTTATGATAAGCGGTATCACTCTTATGGATTTCTATGAGAGATATTCGTTAAAAGAGTTCTTTATAAAAAGATGGAATAAGGCAGTTGTGCCATTTCTTGCCTGGAGTCTTATCATTATGTTTGGTAAGGTTTTAAGCCACAAGATACCTAGGGAGCAGGTGAATCCGCACTTCATTTATCAGAGCGTCACCGGAACGACCATTGTTGATTATTACTGGTTCTTTTCTGCACTTTTTGTTTTGTATCTTAGTATGCCCTTGTATGCAGCGGTGGAAAAAGAGAAGAGAAGGCTTGTTTTTAGTTATCTTGTTGCAGCGGGGTTTGCCCTGAATATCCTGGCGCCATTTATTACCGGCGTTTTTCAGCTGGATATGAATACACCTTATGCAGTTACAAGTGTAATGGGAGTGCTTATCTGGGTACCGATCGGATGGCTGCTTCATGATACGGAGTTCAGTAAACCTCAGAAGTTTACCATATATGGACTTGCTATTGCAGGTCTTTTGCTCCATATAATTGGTACCTATTCGCTGTCAATGCGCATCGGAATGATCGATGGGACCTTTAAGGGATATGAGAACGTTCCAAGTGTCCTTTACTCTGTCGGAGTTTTTGTCCTGTTAAAAGACATTGGAAGAAAGGTTATGGAGAGTAAGGCCAGGGGATTTATTTCTTTTCTTGGTGGATACACCTATCCCATTTACCTTATGCAATTTATTTTCATAAAGACGATTCCGCTTCTTCCATTTGTTGATACCAGGTCGTTATTGTATCGACTTGGGGCGCCATTTGTTATCATTCCTATGATAATTGTGGTGGCGGCAGTCATGAGGAAAATCCCTGTCGTAAGACGCATAGTTCCTTAAATATACGGCATTTTCAAGAGCTTCTGATCTGGTAAAAAAATCAGGAGCTCTTTTCATATCATAATATGAACATTAGACGACAAAAAAAATACAAGTTGCGACAATCTTTGTTGGTGTAATTTTATTTCATGTTAATCTAAAATCAGAGAAATAAAAGTGTAGTTGTATAGGAGATGGAATATGAGTAATCCTATTTACAATGATGAGGGGTTAAGAGTTGTCCGCGAAGACTACTGCTGCGAGCATTGGGAGCCAGATAAAGGGGTCTTGGTTCCTTTGAGGGAGTGCTGGTGTTGCAAGTGGTCTAACTTCAGGATTGAAGGGACAAGTACCGAAGTCGAGAATTTAAGTGTCTGCAATTATGAGGGAAATGTAGAAACGGCAATCAATAGTTGAGGTGAAACTATGAACGAGGGGTTAGGAATCAGATTAGATGTTCAAATGTTCGGTGGGCTTGCGATTTCTTATGAGGGAAGAAACGTATCCGTTGGAAAGAACAAAGGAGCTAAGTACATTCAGCTCCTTGAACTTGTGTGGCTTGCTGGTGAAAACGGCATCACCAAAGAGCAGCTAATTAACACGCTTTACGAGAGAGAAGAGCAGTCTAATCTTAATAACAGCTTTAATAATCTGATCTATCAGATGCATAAACAGCTTAAGAGTTCGACTCTTCCTGACTATGAGTACATAGTGAACAAGGATGGCATTTTCTATGTTGATGAGAACGTGGAGGTAGTCACTGATGCAGGAAGCTTTGAGGCTGCAGTGCGCAATGCCAGATTGTGCGGTGATACTACAGAGGGGATTCTTTTCTATAAGCAGGCTGTAGAGCTCTATAAAGCGGAGCTTCTTCCGGAGCTTTCAACACAGGAATGGGTTATCATCAAGAGTGTTCAGCTTCAGAAGATGTATGCAGAGTGCGTAGTTGCTCTTGGCAATTACTATGAAAAGAAAAAAGATTACAATGCAATGTACCGCGTATACAAAAAAGCGGCTCAGTTATATCCGGATGATGAGTGGCAGGTTGGTGAGATCAATGCCCTTATAGGCATGGAATCTTACGATGAAGCATATGCTATTTACGATGAGACTGTCAGATACTATACTGATGAATTAGGAATCACTCCAAGTAGCGACCTTATGGAGTGCTATGAGAAAATGAGCAGGCAGATTACTAATACACCAGGAAAAATACTTAAGATCAGAGACGACATCATCGAGAGAAGAGACAGTGCCAAGGCAGAAGAGGGAAGAGCTTATGATTGCTCATACCCGAGCTTCATTGATGCTTACCATATTTTAAGCCGCAACATGGAGAGAAGCGGACAGTCAGTTTATATGATGCTTCTCACTTTGGTTGATTATGAAGGTAAGCAGATCACTAATCAGACCAAGCTTGAAACAAAAGCTAAGCTTTTGCAGAAGGCCATTGCTCAGACTTTGAGACAGGGTGACACATATTGCAAGTACTCAGCATCTCAGTTCTTACTCCTTCTTGCTGGAACCAACAAGGAGAGTTGCAAAATAGTTTATAGAAGAGTATTGAACAAATATAAAGTCTTAGCCGGACCAAGAGCTGAGATTGAATACAGCGTAGTTTCACTTGCTGAACTTCCGCAGTCTTTGTCAGAGGCAAAATGATCTTTATAAATTATTAGTGGGGCTAGTGGTTTTTTTATGAGGATTCCGCGAGAGTGTTTATCACTTTCGCGGAATTTTGGGTTTATTGAAAATTTAATATTTAGTTCACAGAACGTTTAAGGTATACTGATATACTGTACATGAGATATTAGGCGAAAGGAAGTGAAGTCTATGGCAGTCAAGAGATTAGACTATTCTAAGATAGATTTTGCTAAGCTTACGGGAAGATCTGAAAAAAGTCATACTGAAGAGGGCAGTCAGATAGACATTGAGAATCTGCTTAAGATGAAGGATCAGGTTAAGGACTTTCAGATACTGATGATGAAATATGATTGCGCGTTATCAGAAGTCAGGACTAAGCTGGATGTTCTTAATAAAGAGCTTTCATTGATAAATAATAGAAATCCTTTTGAATCGATCAAAATGAGAATAAAGACACCTATCAGCATTTATAACAAGCTGAGCAGTAAGGGTGTGGATTTTACCGTTGAGAATATAAGCAAAAATCTTTCAGATATAGCCGGAATAAGGGTTATATGTTCTTTTATTGATGACATTTATATGCTTGCAGATTGCCTGGCCAAGCAGGATGATATCACTGTCATCCAGAAAAAGGATTACATTGAGAATCCCAAGGCCAGCGGCTACAGAAGCCTTCACCTCATTATTGAGGTGCCTATTTTCCTTACTACGGAAAAAGAGTATATGAAGGTAGAGGTTCAGTTCAGAACAATCGCGATGGATTTCTGGGCAAGTCTTGAGCATAAGATGAAGTATAAAAAGAACATTCAGAATCAGGATGTTATTTCAGACGATCTTAAGTTTAGTGCAGATCTTATCAATCAGCTGGATCTGAGAATGCAGCAGATAAGAGAAAAAATTGACGAAGAAGAATAGTAAAAAGACCTGGAAGCCAAGTGCTTTCAGGTCTTTGCTTTTTCTTTTGCCAAAGCTATGATTCAGGCCTTCTCAGGCTCCGGATAAGATACGCCGAAGGTATCAACTGTAACTGTCTTCATAACCTGGTCATTAACAGGTCTGTCGTTCCAGTCTGTGTCTGTCTCAGCAATTTTGTTTACAACGTCCATTCCCTCTGTAACTTTACCGAATGCAGCGTAGTCTCCGTCGAGGTGTGGAGAAGTCTTGTGCATGATAAAGAACTGTGAGCCTGCTGAGTTAGGCATCATTGATCTTGCCATTGAAAGAACGCCTTCAGTGTGCTTGAGGTCATTCTTGAATCCGTTGGATGAGAACTCACCCTTGATTCCATATCCTGGGCCGCCCATTCCTGTTCCTTCAGGATCTCCACCCTGGAGCATGAAACCGCGGATAACTCTGTGGAAAATAAGTCCGTCGTAGAATTTTTTGTTGATAAGTGAAATGAAGTTATTGACTGTGTTAGGTGCAATCTCAGGATAGAGCTCAGCCTTGATAACGTCACCGTTTTCCATTGTGATTGTAACAATAGGATTCTGTGCCATAAGTTCGTCCTCTTTTCTATATGATAATATCTCTGCCTATTATAGCAGATTTATCGATGTTATGAATGGCGTATACGATAGAATTTGCAATTGGTAAAGATGCTTAAAGATGTGCTATCATATGCATTGTTAGGAGATGAAGAATCATGAAAAAGAATTGTTGGTATAAAGTTACTGCTTCTGTTCTTGTTGCGGCGCTTCTTTTACCCGGATGTGGAAAAGCAGTTAACGAAAAAATGGCTTCAGAGCTGAATGTTATTGATGACAAGTATAGAACGACCTATGAGATTTTCGTTTATTCTTTTTACGACAGTGATGGAGATGGAATAGGGGATCTCAAGGGAGTTACCAAGAAGCTCGACTACATAAATGATGGGGATGATGCTACAGATACTGATCTTGGCTGCAATGAAATATGGCTGATGCCCGTTTCACCATCACCGACATATCACAAATATGATGTGACTGATTGCAAGGATATTGATCCGCAGTACGGAACAATTGAGGATTTCGATGAGCTTGTGGATGAATGTCATAAAAGAGGCATCAATGTCATTCTTGACCTGGTACTCAATCATACATCTGTAGAACATCCGTGGTTTAAGGCTTCATCAGAAGCTCCTTACAATGAGTACTACAATTTTACTACTGAACCTCAGGATGGCTATGAGGCGCTTGCCGGTTCAGATCTGTATTATGAGGCAAGATTCTGGTCAGGAATGCCGGACCTTAACCTTGATAATGAGGCTGTTAGGGATGAGATAAAAGATATTACTCAGTTCTGGATAGATCATGGAGTTGACGGATTCAGGCTGGATGCGGTGTCTTACTATTATACAGGTGATGATTCCAAAAACATTGAGTTTTTGACATGGCTTAATGACACGGTTAAATCACAAAAAGAAGATGCTTACATTGTCGGTGAGTGCTGGACTAATTCAAGTACTTATCTGAAGTACTATAAGAGCGGCATAGACAGCTTTTTTGACTTTGACTTTGCGGGAAGTGAAGGGACTATCGCAGGCGTTGCAAGAGGAACGAGCGCTGCAGCTAATTACGGTAAAGCTCTTGAAAAGATAGAGAGTCAGCTGGCGGAAGTTAGTGACACTGCCATCGATGCGCCTTTTTATACTAATCATGATATGGCCAGATCTGCTGGGTATTTTACCGGAAAAGGCAGCCAGGACAAGGTGAAGCTTGCCGGAGCACTTAACCTTCTTATGACCGGAAATGCTTTTATCTATTATGGTGAAGAACTGGGAATGAAGGGCTCTGGTAAGGATGAGAATAAAAGAGCTCCGATGCAGTGGAGTTCTACTGACCTGACAGGCATGTGCAATGGTCCTGCCGACATGGATAAGTTTGACATGAAGTATCCTGCTCTTGATGAGCAGGCGGCAGATGAGTACTCAATTTTTAACTATTACAAGGCAGCTATAAAACTCAGAAATATGTTCCCTGTGATCGCAAGAGGGAAGACTGTAGTTGTGGACTCTCTTTCAGACGGTGATATTTCAGCCTTTGTCAGGGAGAAAAAAGAGGAAAGCACATATGAGACAGATGTGGAGAGACTTCTTATATTGATAAATACTTCAGATGAGTCAAAAGAAGTGGATATTTCCACAGATGATATGTCGAAAGACTATGGGAATATTGTGTATAGCCTTTGTACTTCTGAGGAAAAATGTGAATATAATGGTGGGAAAGTGGTAATACCTGCCTATGGAATAGCAGTTTTAGCAGCCGGGAACTAAAGTTCCTGGCTGTTTTTATGATGTCTTTAGTAATTTTTTTATAGTTATTAAGGATGGAAAAATATGGTCGATTACAAAAGTACCATGGATAGAGGTTCTTGGGGATTTGCGACTATAACGACATAGGATTGTAGATTTGGTCGTAAAGTGTTACAATGTCAGTATACAAGCCAAAGGGAGGTACGACCATGTACAGGAAAAGGAAAATAGAGAATTCTATAAGGGAAGTGGCAGATTCTTTTCCATGTGTTGTGATATATGGATCAAGGCAAGTTGGTAAATCAACAACGGTAAATCATATATTTGGAGATACGATAAAAAAAGTAACGCTTGATGATGGTAACGACAGAGCTCTTGCAAAGCAGAATCCTAAACTGTTTTTGGAGACTCATGGGTGGCCACTTATAATAGATGAGATACAGAAAGCTCCAGAGCTTTTGGATGAGATAAAGATAGTCATAGATGATAAGAAACTTGAATGGACAGAGAATGATGAAGATCAGCAGCTTATGTATATACTGACAGGTTCAAACAGATTTGAGATGCAGCAGGGGATATCTGATTCCCTTGCCGGAAGATGCGGAGTGATCGAGATGGCATCTTTTTCCCAGGTAGAAAAGTATGATACACCAGGGAGTCTGTTTGATCCTGATATACAGGTCCTTCTAAAAAAAGAAAAAGAAGGTAAGCTTACATACAGGACAAGGTCTCAGATATTTGAGGATATATTTGTAGGAGGCATGCCTGATGTTGCCCTTGGAAAGTCAAAAAGGGATATATATTTCAGGTCATATCTTGATACATATATTGAAAAGGATGTAAAGAAATTAATATCTGAAGACAGTGAGACAGTCTTTAGGAATTTTATATCACTGGTCGCACTAAGGACATCTGCAGAGCTTCGTTATGATACCCTTGCAAATGATGTGGGAATAGATGTAAGGACCTGCAAAAGATGGATATCCATACTTGAGACTGCAGGGATAATATATCTCATCCATCCCTATCTTCCAAACATATCAAACAGGATAATAAAGGCGCCAAAAATGTATTTCATGGATACCGGACTATGTGCGTATTTGTGTAAATGGCCCGATGCAAAGATGCTTGAGAACGGAGCAATGGGTGGAGCTTTTTATGAAACTTATGTTGTGAGCGAACTGATAAAAAATTTTTATGCTTACAACCTGGATCCGAAGGAATATCTGTTTTATTACAGGGACAAGGACCAGAAGGAAGTAGATCTTTTGTATGTAAAGCCAGGGATGATATATCCCATGGAGATAAAAAAGGGAATATCCATAGGGAAGAGGGCTGCAAAAAATTTTGGTGTTCTTGAAAAATACGGAATGGATATCAGGCCTGGACTTATAATTGATTCATGTGAAAAGATAAGTCCGCTCAATGAGAACACATATTTTTATCCTGTATTTAGGATTGGAGAATAATAATTTTTCTGATAAGTCCAGAAAGCTGTCACTGGAAACTCTGACAGCTTTCTTTTTTGTGTAGCATCTTTTAATACCCCCTAGGAATATAGGATAAACTCCTAGAAGTAAAATTAAAGGAGGGCCCTCAGGTCCTCCCGCGGTTCCAGTCCTCACGAGTATCCGGAACTTAGTCACTATTATCATTCTATATTTTGGACCATATTTGTCAATGGCTGCTAGTGCTAACCCTATTACATGTTTAAAAGAGTCATAATAGTTTCTTTTTTGCTTTGATCTTTGTGAATTCTATAATTTCTTTTTTATCCAACTCTGTTAGCTTCTGGAAATAATACAGTAACTCTTTTTCAAGATTTGTATTATACTGATATTTCTTTTTGTTTTTCGGATCATTAAAGTATTCAAGATATGTTGAAAGATCCTCACTTTGCTGCGATGGTCTGGGTGCATCAAAATAAACATTCTCATCTAGTTCAATAGATAGTTTTAAAAGATTTTCTACAGAAATTTCGTATAATCCTGCAAGTTTATATAGAGATTCTGTAGAAGGTTTTCTCAGACCTGTTTCATAGTGAGAATATGTCTGTCTTGAAGTTTGAAGAACTGCTGCTACATCATCTTGAGTATAATTTTTAACCTTTCGTAACTCTCTTAATCGTTTTGATAATAATGAATCCCTCATACCTATAGCGTCCTTTTAGACTCAGTATAGGAAAACTTTGAAATTAAATATCTACAATACGTAGCAAATTAGGTGCTGAATTGTTATTAAAATGTAGCATCATGCCGATATTACTAGTACAAAGTGTAGCTTTTTATTGCAATTAGGTGTCTAAATGGTAATTAGTCATAATTTGTCGGCAATGAACGCCCAGAGACAATTTAATATAACGACAAACTCCAAAGCTAAATCATCAGAAAAATTATCATCTGGCTATAAGATAAACAGAGCTGCTGATGATGCAGCTGGTCTCGCTATTTCTGAAAAGATGAGGAGGCAGATCAGAGGCCTTAATCAAGGTGCACTTAATACACAAGATGGAATATCCCTCCTAAAGGTAGCTGACGGTGCCTTAAACGAAGTCCATGACATGCTTCATAGAGTGACAGAACTATCTATACAGGCGGCTAATGGAACAAATACGACAGAGGATCGGGAGGCTATCCAACAGGAAGTGAACCAAATAATGTCTGAAATCAATAGAATTTCAGATACAACTACATTTAATGAAAGAAAGCTATTTAGAGGCAACTTGGATATAAAAGGTATAGAAAATTCAGGACAAGCCTCCACTGGGACAGGTACTGCGCCTAGTCCATCAATAGAGCCTCAATACAGAATAGAATATGAGACAGTAGAAAAAGATATATATACACCGAAGCAGTTGAATATAACCATTACTGGAATTCCTGAAGTTAAAGAGAATCGTACATACACTGTTTCAGCCAATGAATCCGGTATAAGGATAGGATCAGATAGCATTGGTTGGGATTCGGTTAAAGATATATATGGAAATTCAATCGATCTATCAGATGTTAAAACTGGAAGCTATTCTTTTAGCTTTGGAGGAATGAATATTAATTTTGACATAGATCAAAAATTAGAAGCTTCCGAAGTAGCAAGTGCTATTGATGGTTTACGCTGGTCTACAAAAATAGTGCCTCTTGATTCAGGATTGTACTACTCGATGTCGGCATACATGCAGGAAAAGGAAGGAACAACCAGTAGGCAAATACGAATTAGTGCACAAGACAACGGACTTGTAATAGATGGACAAATTATTACCTGGGACAATTTTCGCGATAAAAATGGTAATTCTTTGGATAAAAATAACCTACAAAATGAATCATATTCTCTTACTTATGATGATGTTACTTACAGTCTGAGAATTGGCCCAAAAAATACTGCTGATTTTTCAGAAATAATAAACACGATTCCAACGCAGATAATTACCAGTACAAGCCGTAATGTGAATTATGGTACACCAATTAATAAGGTGGCATTTAAAAGTACATTTACACCTGATGATGTGAACAAGATGGGAAATGTTGGGAATAAAATGTTCGTAAGAGCAGATGAAGATGGAGTATGGTTACAGTTTGGAGATGGTGCCACGCCGGCTTACAAAACAGAAAAAAAATCCTGGGAAGATATGGGATTGGATTCCGCATCCAAAAAACTTACATATGCTTCTAACGGTATAGAATTTGAGCTTAACATAACACAAGGTTTTACCAAGGCTGAATATGCAGAGACCATAGATAACCAGCAAATTATTTTTGATTTAACCGGTAATTTCTCTCAGATTAGTTTTAAAAGCGGGAGCTCTAATTCTGAATTAAGTAGAGTGTTGTATTTTGAAAACCCTACCGATGCATCTTTGGATAATCCTCCTATAGTTTTTGCGCCAGAAGATTCGGACGCAAGGTGGTTACCATTTGCTCAATTTGTTAATGTTCCAGCGTCAACCCACGATATGAATTTTAGAGCCAATATAATCAATTCAAATAATAAAATGGGTTATTTATACAATGCCAGTAATGGATTTACTATAACTGATGAATCAATGAATGCATTGCATGAATACTTGGATACCATCAGAAAAGATCCAAATTTCAACGGAGAAGGTATAGAATTAGAGTTTAAAACTCAGGGAGGGTCCTATTTAAGACTGCAATTACATGATACAAGAGAGGATGTTAAAGCGGGAACACCTTATAGCTTCCAGGAATTTGTTGATTCATTGAGTGGCTCGAAGGTTGGAATTGTTGGTGATACAGCAGTATTCACATACACGTTTTATGATAAAGATATAGTGAAACCAGTGTACAAAACATGTCAGTCGATAAACAAGACTATAGCTGCACAGTCAAGTGCAAATAATAGTTGCGTTATAGACAAAATAGAGAATATACCAATCTTCATGAAACATGATGTAATAACAGAAACAATTGAGGTAAAGATACCTATAGTTCCCGATCCAGAAGATCCACCTGAAGATCCATCAGATCCAGAAAATAAGCAAGAAATCGAGTCTGAAAAACTGAATCTTTGGATCCAATCGGGAGCTGATTTAGGTGATGGTATGTTTATTACCATAGGAACTATGGATGCAGATACACTGGGTATGACTGGATTGGATGTAACAACTGAAGAAGGAGCTGGCGAAGCAATAGAAGCGGCTTCAAGGGCGACAGAAATAGTATCATCACTCAGATCCAATATAGGTGCTCAGCAGAATCGTCTTGAACATACATATAAGAACGTGAATAATACGGCAGAAAATACACAGGCATCTGAATCAATAATCAGAGATACTGATATGGCTAAAGAAATGGTCCAGCTTTCTTTGAAGAATATACTTGAACAAGCGGGTGTATCTATGATGACTCAGGCAAACCAAACTAACCAGGGAGTGCTTAGCTTGCTACAGTAATAATTGATATTGCCTGATAATTCTGTATGTTAATAATACTATTATAAATTAATCATTATAATATTATAGATAGTTTACATACTGTATACTTTTGGGTGGTAATCTATACAAACAGTAGCAATACAAGGAGGTATTTATATGGGATTACCGGGAAGAATAACAAAATTCACACTATCAACAGCGTTATGCTTATTATGCACTTTAGCTCTGCCCATCAGTCAGTTTGGAATATTAGCCAATGCCAAAAACGAATCAGCAAAATATGAAAAAACAGATAGCGGCCTGATTGTAACATCTAATACATTTGATGAAAATATTGAAAGAGTTGAAATAGGATATGATGTAATTGCTATACTAGATGGATCCTTTTCTAAGCTCAAGAATCTCAGCTATATCAATGTTGATAGCAGAAACCGTTTCTATGCATCATATGAAGGATGTTTATATACCAAGGATTATACAAAATTGCTATGTATTCCCCAAAATACTGATGAGGTAATTGTGCTTAATTCCGTAGAAAGCTACAGTGAACATGCTCTTGATGGATTATCTCAGGAAAGGAAGAACAATCTTGATAATCTTATAGCTACAGGTTTTAAAGAGAATCAGAATACCAAGGAGCCTGACGATTATGTAGCTACAGAGAACTCAACTAATACCAGAACAGCTGATAAAAAGAAAACCGGTGATGCTGACAGTAAAGTAAATACTAAAGTAGCAAGTGAAGAAACATCTGCTGTTACAAGTGATGACTCTTCTGTATCTGTAGGTAGTAGTTCAAGTTCTAATAGTTCATCTGAACAAAATAATACTTCTTACGTAAATAATAGTACGACCAGTACACAATCACAGAATGGATTTTGGTTTAATGGTGAAGAATATTATGAAAATGGAAGAAGTCATTATGATTGTGCAATATTAAGAGATAGAACGTTTGAAGAAATAATTGAAATAGCATCAAGTGTAAACCCAGATCCAGATTTTGTTAAAGATATTTTGTGGACATTTGGTTGGAGTAAAGTAGGAGAATAAAGGTATTGGACACAAAAGAATAATAATTTGATTACAGGAGGGATCAAGTATGAGTAATATGGATACACCTAAAATGGCATACAATATCATTGAAATGAAAGCAAATTCTAATTTGTTCATTCAAGGTTTAAGTGGCTTGTTTGGATTTCCATTTACACTTATTGCAGATGGTACAACTATTTTTACCCATTATGGTGATATGCTTAATAAATTACGTGATCTATATCATAGAACTGCTGTAAATGAAGAGGTTATATCAGGAATAATAGCAGGAATGAATAGTGAATTATTATTTGATATTGTAGCTGATAAAGTGTTAGGGAACGTTCCTGTAATTGGAGTTTATTTTAATGCCATATGTGCAAAGACGCTTACTTGGAGGTTAGGAATAGCATTTGCAATGCTATCAGCTAGAGGTGACAGTATTAATCCATCAAGCGTAAAAAGTGTTGTGAAATTAATCCGAAATGTATTTCCACAGAATGATGCATTTACTTTTAAACAGCCATCTTATGAATCTTTTGAAAAGCTCATTTTATCGGTAGAGGGAAACAGCCAAGATGTTTTTGATCAAAAAATAATTAAAGCTTTAGATGTCTTTGACACATGATGATATTATTTATTCCCTAAAAGTATACTTTTTAGGACTATAAAAGAAACAATCATATTAGGTACCAAAATGTAGGGATCTTCCTTGATGGGAGGTCTCTATTTTAGTGTATAGATTTTGAGACTATTAAGAAACCGAAAGGAGAAAAGAAACATGAAAAGATATGGTTATCACAAGAACCAGCACACGG
>JAEEGH010004014.1_pt1 | contig 38081 bp, 43 predicted proteins | sample 9134181 | NCBI WGS metagenome assembly JAEEGH01 (sample SAMN16246544, study PRJNA631951) | gut metagenome | biome: gut microbiome; feature: rumen; material: DP-attached | host: Bos | place: Iran: Karaj | collected 2018-10 | reverse complement strand
GTAACTACAGGTTCTGCATTTATTTCAAACAGTATGTCCTACGCTATATTAGGTGATCAAAACATAAACTTTGCCTCATACAATCCGAATCAGATAAAAGATGTCGTTACCGCAGTGAACCTTGGATCGGGGCTTTTAGGCAATGCTCTTGAATACGCGGTAACTGGTGAAACTTCCTTCAATCTTTTAAATCTTTCTATGTTTGGACTTGAATACGGAAGCATGTGGGGTGCTGGCGGAATGCAGACATTAAGCGGCGGTCTTTTAGAGTTTCATTTAGGAAACAGTGGAATACAATTTGCCGTCGGAAGCGGTGGAACAGACATAAGCATTGGAACAGTCGTCTCTGCCCTGAACGGAGTAAGCGTAATACAAAAGGATAATGAAATAAACACTTATATCCAGCAGCATTACGGCGGGGATGAAACAACTGCTCAGATGCTGAAGTCACTGTATGCCCAGGAAGAATACGGTGCTCAGGATACACTTGAAGAAATCTTAAGCGGAAACTTAACCAAGGAAGAAGTTGCTGAAAAGTATTTTGAGGTTCAACTTCAGGTACTGAATGCAATACTTGGAGTTTTGACTATAGATGAAGAAACTGATTCTGAAGAAAAAAGCGTTCTTGAAAAAATTGAGGAGCGGGAAGAAGAGATAGCTGAAAATGGTCTTGAAGATACAGCCCAAGATGCTGCCGGTGAGCAAACGGAAGCAGAGTCAGACACTAATATAGAAGAAAAGACCATCCCTGAAGAAAAAACTCCGGAGATGTCGGAAGAGAAAAAAGACGCGGAAGAAAATAAAACTGATGCTGAAAAAGCTATTGGAGAAAACACGTCAACAACGACAGCCGCTTCAACTGATGCCGTAACTGAACAAAAAGCAGAAGCACAGGAAACTGCCGTTACTGCCACACCTGTAGAAAAAACAGCTTTTGAAAGTTTTGTTGATAAAGTAAAGGAATTGAGAAATCTGCTGACGGTGGCAAACAAGAAACAGGAAGAAAAAACATATAAAGATACAATAATCAAACAGAAAGAAATCGAACAGCGGTTTGGTTATTATAATGCCCTGTGTTATGGAACAACTGTTATTAATTTATATCGTTTAGTATCTGGTATGACGGATCAACAGGTAAACGATTATTTTAGCGGTGATGAAGTAAATAAATATATAACGAAACCAAAGGCTGATATTTTAAGTTTTGAAGGGCTTTCTCTTTCTATATCTGCATTCATTGGCAATGATTTCTTCTATAACTATGTCTATCCAAAAGAAAATGGCTGGCAAATTTTAAGATATGGAAATGCCGAAGATTTTCAGCAATCTTCCTATCAGTATGGAATAGGTTACTATTATACAGGTACTGATTATTCTAGTAAACCAGATCATTATGAACTGATAGTAAATAATCCTTACACCGTACATAATCCTGGTCAGAAGGAATATAATTTAGGCTGGATTTATCCGATACAGCAAAACACAATAAGGAAGGTATTGAAGAAATGAAAAAAACAATTTTATTATTATGTTTAATTGTAACTACAGGTTTTTGTTTTTCAGCGTGCAATAAGGCAGAAAAAAAAGGTTTACCACAGGCAGAAAGCGAAGAAAAACAGTTACCTGAATTTGAAGACTATCTGGATGCATTTATTAACAATGATGCTACAGCTATTGAAAAACTAGAGAAAGGAGAAATAGCTCCATGCGAAAGCATTAGTTCTCTTATACAGTATTATTTACAGGACAAAGATGAAGAGACATGTATAAGGATTGTAAAACTTGCTTTAGATAATAAAGGAAAGATGGTATACGGAATGGATTTTTCAAATCCGTTGATAGAATCTTGCAAATTAAGTCATTATAAATTAACAGAATTCTTATTAACAACTGATGCTAAAGAATATATAAATTATCCCTTTAGTCAATACGCACCTGCATTATTCTGGGCTATGTTAAACGGTAACATGAAATTAGCCGAATTGCTATTAGAAAACGGTGCAGATCCAAATATTGAATCTCATTATGGACGGACATATATGGATGAGATAACTGAGTTTATTGCTGATAAGAGAATTTCTCCAGAGACTGGAAAACAATTAAAAGAACTGTTAATAAAATACGGTTACAAGGAACAAACTTCTGACAATTAAAAGGTTTAGTTGGGGGCGTTGCGGGGCCTAGCCTGGCGTCCTCGCCCCTGTCAAAAAATCGGTGTAAATGAGAGAATGTGCGATTCATGCTTAGAATTAAGTCTGCTTAAGTTAAGCCTGCCAGGTTAATAATCCTAACTATAAATATTAAAATTTCTTGACAGGACATACAAAAAAGAAATACAATTTTGGTATGGAAGAATTCGAATGGAATGACAACAAAGCTGCTGCAAACATAAAAAAACATGAAGGTCTGACTTTCGAAACTGCCGAAGAAGTTTTTGAAGATCCATTCGCAATTGAAAAGTATGATGAAATTAATTCAACCTTAGAGGAAGATAGATTCATTGTACTTGGAAGGATAAAGAATCAGCTTGTCGTTGTAACGGTTTATACACCTAAGAACGGCAGAAGAAGAATTATTTCTGCACGATATGCAACATCAAATGAAAGGAGGCTTTATTATGGACAATTTGAAGGAAATTATTAAAATTAACGAGACAAATGCGGTTCCAGACAATGAAATTGATTTGTCAGAAATTCCAGAAATAACTACCCTCGAAGGTTTTAAGCCTGTTCATCCTGAATATTACAAGCCTGTTCGGGAGCAAGTTTCAATTCGTTTTAATAAAGTCCTTGTTGACCACTTCAGAACCTTTGGAAAAGGTTGGCAGACAAAGGTCAATAATTTTTTAATGCAAGAATTTATTAATGGCAGAATATAAATAATCGCCAGCCATAGAATTCAAATCCTATCAGTTTGTAACTCCGAAAGGTTTTTACTGAGATAAACCTGGGCCTTTGCGGGGGCTTGGGCCCAGCAAAGTGAATCGCTCCCAAAGTTAGACACTTTTTGGGGATGTTCTGAATATACGGCGGATTTGTAAGAATCATCATTGAAAAGCAAAATAAGATTACAAATTACAAACATCTATGATATAATGCCTCAAGGAGATATAAGAAAATGGTATATCCATTTATGACATTAAACGATAACACAGAAATTGTTCATTCAGAGATGGGAATGGATGGTAAAGTAAAAGTTATGATTGAAACTCCCGATGAAAAACTTGGTTTTAAACAGGCTACTTGTATACTGCCTGATTCTGAATGGAAAGATATTTATGGATATACTGAAACTGAATTAGATTATCTGAAAGAGTTGATTGCTTCTGAAGCTCATTTAATTCTTGAGTTTTCTCAAACCGGAGGATTTGATAGTGCCTCAGGTTTTTAAAATCGGTTCATACTGGGTCTACTTTTGGCTGGATGAAAATATACCTCTTGAACCTATACATGTTCATGTAGCTCAGGGGAGACCTAATCCAAATGGTACAAAAATTTGGATAACAAAAAATCACCGGTGTTCACTTGCTCATAATAAATCCAAAATCCCGTTAGTAACCCCGGCGGAGCCGTTCCGAAGCGAAAAAAATGAGCGCAGGAATGAAGCGCAAGCGGAAGGGTGTATAGCCCAGCCTGCTCCAGGCAGGCAAGCCCCGTATTCCGACGGCTTACGATAAAACTTCCTCAAATCAAGCTTTCATCATTGACCAACTGCAATCTTTTCTGATAATATATCATACTCATATTTTTATAATTAGTCGTTAGAGTATCCGTTACACTTTGCGGCGTTGAAGAGGTATTATATGTACGCACTTTTTGAATACAAAGGTAAACAGTACAAGGCTGAAAAGGATGCCCTCATTCAGGTTGATAAACTTGAAGCAAAAGAAGGGGATTCAGTAACTATTGATTCAGTCCTTTTGGTTAGCGATGGAGACAATGTTAAAGTAGGCACTCCATATGTTAATGGCGCTAAAGTTGAGGTTGTTGTAGAAAACAGCATCCGCGACAAAAAAGTTCTTGTTTTCAAATACAAGAGCAAGAAAGACTATCATCGTCTTATCGGACACAGACAGGAATACACAAACGTTCGTGTTAAGAATATCGTTGGCTAAATGATTTTAGTAACACTTTCGACTGGCAAAGACGGCGCGTTAATTGAATGTAAAGCTAACGGACACGCTTGTTTTTCTCAGAAGGGAACTGACATTGTTTGTGCGGCGGTCACTACGCTGTTAAAAACTTCGATGCAGGTTCTTTCACAGATTGAAGAAGTTACTTTAACTGCTGACACTTCTGAGCGTGGAAATCTCGCTTTCCGCGTTTCAGTTAACAAAGAGTCTGATTCTGTTAAAACCAGGCTTCAATGTACGGCAGATTTTATCCGGACCGGAATAAAATCACTTTCGGCTTCATATCCCGAAAACGTACAGCTGCGAGAAAACTAAAACGAAAATTATAGCGGAGGCTAAATATGGGACGCAGTAAAGGTGGTAGTGGCGCAAAAAACGGCCGCGATTCAAATCCAAAACACTTGGGCGTTAAAGTATACGGTGGACAGGCTATTACAGCAGGTTCAATTATCATTAAGCAGCGTGGAACTAAAATCTTCCCTGGCGACAATGTAAAGAAAGCCGGAGATGACAGCTTGTTCGCAACTGCTGACGGTGTTGTTCTTTTTGGAGAACGCAAGAACAGAAAAATTGTTTCTGTAGTTACTGCTGAAGAATCTGCAAAGGCTGCAAAAAAGGTTGCTGCTCCAAAAGCTCCAAAGGCAGAAAAACCTGCAGCAGAAAAAAAGCCGGCTGCTGAAAAAGCAACTGCTGCTAAAAAGCCAGCTGCAAAGAAATCAGCTGCTGCTGACAAACCAGCTGCTGCTAAAAAGCCAGCTGCAAAAAAAGCAACTGCTAAAAAAGCAGAAGCAAAAGCTGAATAATCAATTCTAAACTTGATTTTACGCCCGGATCCAGTTTACTCTGTGTCCGGGATTTTTTTTAAAGTATCCGTACCTGATGTACGGGGGAGTTATTGCACTTATGAATTTGTTTGCTGACGAAGCGGTAATCGAAGTTCAGGCCGGTAAAGGCGGAAACGGCTGTATTTCTTTCCGACGCGAAAAATATATTCCTCGGGGTGGCCCTAACGGCGGTGACGGCGGTAAGGGGGGCGACGTTGTTTTTATCTGTAAACGAAATGTGCGTACTCTCGCAAATATCCGCTACAAGCACTTTTTCCGCGCCAAGCCGGGTGGAGACGGTCAGGGCTGGAACCGCTACGGACGCGACGGAGAAGATGTCGTAATTCCTGTTCCTCCGGGAACTGTTATCCGCGATTTTGAAACCAACGAACTCATTAAAGAGTTTACTACAGAAACTGAGGCAGAGCCTTTTGTATTTCTCAAAGGCGGTAACGGCGGCTGGGGTAACGTTCACTTTAAAACTCCGACCAACCAGGCTCCGCGCATTGCAAACAAGGGGCAGCCGGGCGAAGAGCGCAAACTCCGCCTCGAAATGGCTATCATGGCTGACATCGGTCTTGTCGGATTTCCAAACGCGGGTAAATCAACCCTGCTTGATGCATTTACAAATGCGCGTCCAAAAATTGCGCCGTATCCTTTTACCACAAAAATTCCGAACCTCGGTGTTTTGCGTGCAAATGAAGAACGTGATGTAATTATTGCCGATATTCCCGGAATTATCGAAGGTGCTTCTGACGGTAAGGGACTTGGAATCCGCTTCTTAAAGCATATTTCCCGCACTGCAGGTCTTTTGTTTATGATTGACTGCTCTGAAGATGAGTGTTTTACGGCATACAAAACTCTCTGTGATGAACTTGGCGGTTTTTCGGAAGACCTTCTCAAAAAGCCGCGTATTGTACTGTGCAATAAAATCGATGTTGAAGGTGCAAAAGAACGTGCCCTGAAAGTAATGGAACAGATTAAAAAAGAAGACAAAGACACAACTGTCCTTTCGGTATCTGTTGCCTGCCACATGGGTATGAATGATATCCGTCTTGCAATTCTTGATCTTGTTACAAAACTCGAAGAGCAGGGCGAACAATACGACTCTAACGGACAGAAAATCTCAACCGGTTCATTCCTTACATCCAAAAAAGAAGGAACGAGTATTAACCCGGATTTTCTGGCAACCCGTTCCGTTGATGATGATCAGGAAGTTCAGTTTCCGGGTAGCGAAAGTTGAAAATAGCAATTCTTGGCGGAAGTTTTAATCCGATTCACATTGGTCACCTGATTCTTGCAGACTGTGTCTGCAAGGAATTAGGCTACGATAAAATTCTTTTTATCCCGACCTTTATTCCGCCGCACAAGCATATGACTGACGAAGCACCGGCAAAAGACCGCCTTGCAATGGTAAAAAAGGCCATTGCAGGTGACAGGCGTTTTGTCTGTGAAAGTTACGAAATTGACAGGGGCGGTGTTTCATATACCTGGGACACTGTCTGCTATCTCGAAGAAAAATATAAGGGAAAGCTCGACGGCAAAATCGGTTTGATTATCGGGTTTGATCTTGCGCCTCATTTTGACAGGTGGGAAAAGGCTGAACAGCTTGCCCAGAAGTGCCAGATTATTCTTGCAAACAGACCGCAGGAAAAACTCTGCAGGGATTATTCAAATCAGGCCAAAAGCGGTTACGATACTGAAATCGAAGATTTTAGCGAAAAGGATTTTAAATTCCCGCACATAAATCTTGATAACCCTGCGGTTCAGCTTTCTTCAACTGACATCCGCCGGAGAATCAGTACCGGTAAGGCATTCAATTATCTTGTAAGTAAAAAGGTTTTTAATTATATTAAAAAAAGGAACTTGTATGGCTTTAAATCTGAATGACAAAAAGGTAATTCAAAAAGTTACAGATGATATAGATTCATATTTAAGGACTGTTGTAAGCCCAAAACGCTACGCTCATTCGGTAAGAACTGCACAGACTGCCAGAAAAATGTGTGAACTTTATGGACTTGATTCTGAAAAAGGTTATCTTGCAGGAATTGCCCACGATATGTGCAAGGAATTTTCTGACGAAGACCTTTTTAAACTGGTTGAATTTGACGGCCTTCCTGTAAGCGAACTCGAAAAAGAAAAGCCGTCGCTTTTGCACGGAAGGGCTGCCGCTGTTTTAATCGGACAGAAATTTGATGTGGATGATAAGGAAATTAAGGAAGCGATTGCAAACCACACCTTTGCTTCTCCGCATCTCTGTGACCTTGGAAAGATTCTTTTTGCCGCAGACAAAATTGAACCTGGACGCCCGCAGTCAACCGACGAATACAGAGCAAACCTCTTTGCTAGAACACTAAACGAACTTACTCTGAGTGTTCTGCAGGAAAATATAGATTATCTTGAAAGTCGTGGTAAAATTGTAGCAGCGGTTTCTTACACTTTGCGTGACGAACTGTTTCAATTGACGGGAGGTCTTAAAAAGTGAGATTAAAAAGGAACGTAAATAACAGGGGTGCTCTCTTTTTAGTTCTTATTTTTGTAATTATCGTTGGTGTTGCAACCTTTATTGCAATGTCACTGCGTGTTGATACTGTAGACGAAAGTCTCAAAAATGACTCTGTAATTAAAACTCTCTTTGTGATGGAAGATAAGGATCAGGTTCTGTTTACCGATATCTTTATTTACTATCCGGTTTCGCAGAGAGGTGCCCTGATAAACATCCTCGGAAATACTGGTGCTATTTTCCAGAGCCTTGGACGTGTAGACCGAATTGATGCTATCTACACCGAAAAAGGAATTGAAGTTTATAAGGCAGAAATAGAAAAGCTTATCGGTCAGCCGATTCCATTCTATGTGGAAATGAATATGGCTAAATTCAGCGAGCTGACTGATATGCTCGGTGGTTTAAGGGTTTTTGTACCTGCTCCGGTTGATGTAAAAACTGATGAAGGCGAACGCTGGCTTTTGCCCAGCGGTGCCGTAAATCTTGACGGTGATAAAATTACAACCTACCTGACTTATTCAAAAAATGAAGAGTCAGAGGGCGAAATTGATGACCGCCGCCAGAACGTAATGATTGCCTTTTTGAGTGCTCTCAATCGTTCTGCTTCTCAACTGCTGAATAAAAAAAGCTTTCCGCTTTATGCAGGCAAGCTCAAGTCAAATCTTGAAGAAGATGACCTTTACAGTCTCTTTTCCGAGATTTCGAACGTTGATGCCGAACGCCTGGTTCCGCAGACAATTACCGGTTCCAGACGGCTTGTAGACGGAAAAGTGCTTTTGTTTCCGCTGTATGACGGCCAGCTGATCAAGGACGTTGTCAAACAGGCTTCGAATGCTCTCGTTGCCCTGGATGACACAAGCGTAAACCGAATTTACGTTCTTGAAATTCAAAACGGAACAACCGTACAGGGACTTGCCCGCAACACGGCAGCTCTCTTAAAGAGTACCGGTTACGATGTTTTGAGTACAATCAACGCCGAATCAAGCGATGTTGAAAAGACCCAGATTATCAACCACATTGGTAACGCCGAAATTGCCAAAAATCTCGGCGACTTTATTCGTTGTACAAATATCATTGACGAAGAAATTAAACCGGAATCTGAAGGAGCTGAGTCAAACTCTAACGTTGACTTTACTATTATTCTTGGAAGCGACTTTGACGGCCGCTATGTTAAAAATTCAGGAGGTAACAAATAATGGCAGAATCTAAAACAGCTGAGCAGAACGCTCTTGAACTTGCCCAGCTTTGCGAAGACAGCAAAGGCGAAAATGTTTGTGTAATTGATGTTTCTAAACTCAACAGCTGGACCGATTATTTTGTAATCGTAACAATTCACAGTTCAGCACACTGGCAGGGAATTGCAAAACAGATAAAAGATTATGTTAAGGCGAACGATATGCAGATTCACCTGACACATAATAAAACCAGCGGTGGTGATGACTGGAACCTTATTGATATTGGACCGGTTGTAGTTCACCTGATGTCTGAGGACGCAAGACGCTTTTATGATCTTGAAAAACTCTGGCACGCCGGAAAGTTCATCAAGGGCGAACCTGCCGCTTAGGGCAAAAAAAAGGGGAGGCCGGAAAATATGTGTGTGTTCCATATTTTCCTGCTTCCCTTAATTGTTTTAAACAATTAAAACTTACGGCAATTACATATCGTCAAAGTCGTCGTTAAAACTGTTGTCCGAATTTGATTCGTCGTCTGCACCTTCATCGACTGAATCATCAAGTTCATCATCAAAAAATTCGTCGAGGAGTTCGTCATTTTCAAAATCGTTCAATGAATCATCTTCGAACACTGATTCATCTTCTGAATCAGAAATGTCGTCATTGTATTCATCAACATACGAAAAGCCGGAACCTTCGAACGGACCATCCAATAATTCACTCAAATTGAACATCGTTCCCTTCCTCTCGCATTAAGCGCAGTTTGATAATAAATTTTTACAGCCTTTTAATCAATCAAATTTATGACTTTTTTTGTATAAATTCTAATTATGGCAGGCCTTATAAATTTATAAAAAATACTCATTTTATGTTTCTATACATAGAAATTTTCTTCAAAAATCAGCCTGAACTCAATTGACTTTATGAGGTGAATTTGTATAAAATGCTTTAAATATGTTGAGCGGTATTACGGTTCAAGTGCCTGCTAAAGTTAATTTGGGACTCAATGTACTTCCTAAGCGGGCAGATGGATACCATAATATCGAGAGTATTTTTCAGACAATAAATCTTTGTGACACAATTAATGTTCTGTTGGACGAAAAACATAACTCTTGTTGTATAACTTGTGAAGAATTAGATCTTCCCCTGAATAATACAATTTCTTCGACATACAAAGCTTTTTGTCAGCTGACAGGATGTACGGCCGGGGTTAAGGTTAACCTCAAAAAGCGTATTCCTTCAGGTGGCGGACTGGGTGGCGGCTCAGCTGATGCCGCATACTTTCTAAAGGCTCTTGCTTATCTTACTGGTGTGAAACTTACAGACAGTCTTGCGGACGGTGTTGCTTCCCAAGTCGGTAGCGATGTATTTTTCTTTCTGCACAGCGGAGAAAGTGAAGGTAAGACAGGGTCAGCAATAGTAACCGGAAGGGGTGAGTTTGTTAAGCCTATAAGAGCGAGAAACGATTTGTTTTTTGTTCTTGTTTTTCCCGGGGTTCATAGTTCAACAAAAGAAGCCTATGAACTTGTGGATAAAGCTTATTCAAATAATCAGAAAGTAATCTGCCCAAATATTTCGGAATTGGAGGCTGTCTACAACCGTCCTGTAAGGGACTGGACATTCGCAAACACTTTTACATCCGTACTTGTGCAAAAGTATGCTGTAATAGGCGATGCATTGAGAGACATCAGAAAAAGCGGTGCTTTATGGTCAGATATGTCTGGCTCGGGCGCAACTGTATTTGGTGTTTTTGATTCGGAAGAATCTGCAAAAAAAGCCTATGAGCAGTTACACAAAAGTTGGAGTCACTGCGTATTAGTGACCTAAATATTTTGCAGCGGAGGATTTTCTTGTATGGAAGTGTCAGAACTGCGTATCAGAAAAGTAGCGGCGGAAGGTAAGCTCAAGGCTTACGTTACAGTAACATTTGACAGCTGTTTTGTTGTTCATAATGTAAAAATTATTGAAGGTAAAGCAGGCTTGTTTATTGCAATGCCAAGTCGTAAGACAGCCAGTGGCGAATTCAAGGATGTGGCTCATCCGATCAGTCCTGAATTCAGAACAGCATTGCAGGATAAAATTCTTGCCGAATACAATGCAGGGCATGTCATCGAAGATGACGGAGAAGGCGAGGATTAGTTAAACTGTTTTTATTGGGACGTCGGCAAGCGGTAAGCCCCCGGCTTTTGGTGCCGGTATTCCACAGGTTCGAATCCTGTCGTCCCAGCATTCACCCCGCATACGTTGTAAGTGGGGTTCCCCGTGTGGGGGATAGATTAAGAGAGGCCGGCTAAACTCTAGTTTTAGATGACCGCTCAAAATTAAAGGAGTTCTATAAAATGGAACAGTTAGTAGTTGATGCAAAAACACGCAAGGAAACTGGTAAAAAAGCAGCAAAAGCTCTTCGCGCTGCCGGACGTATTCCTGCTGTTGTGTATGACGAAGAAGGAAAGGCTGTATCAGTAGACGTAGATGCAGCTCAGTTTAACAAAGTTTGGCGTTCAATCACTGCCACAACTTTGATCACTCTTAACGTAGACGGAAAGTCTTGCGACGCATTTATCCGCGATACAGAATATGATATCATCACTGATTCTGTACTTCACGCAGATTTCTTCGCAGTTTCTAACAAAAAGCCTGTAGTTCGCAAATACAAGCTCCAGTACACAGGTACTGCTGCCGGTGTTCTCAAGGGCGGATTCATGGTTAAACACGTTCCGGAAATCAAAGTTAAGGCTTTGCCAAAAGATCTTCCTGTACGCGTTGTAGTTGACGTATCTCCAATCAACATTGGTGATGTATTCCGCGTAAAAGACATTGATCTCGGTAAAAACGTAACAATCCTTACACCAGCTGAATCAGAAATCATCAGCGTAGCTCCAGCACGCTAGGATTAACTTTTCAGTTAGTGAACAAAAGTCTCCTTTACAGGGGACTTTTTTTTTGCTTTAAAACATTGTAGAATAAGACTATGCAATTAAGAAAAGTCCTTGCCTTATTGTGTTTTTTTACCTCGTTTGCCGGTGTTCTGCCGGTTGTATCTCAGTCCGCTTCGGTTGCAAATAAAAAGACAGCCGTACGTTATCTCAAACTATCTGAGCAGTATGCGGCTGACAAAAAATGGGAAGAAGCAAAGTCCAACGCCAAAATTGGCCTTGCTTATGATGATTCAATTGCTGACCTCTGGTATATAAATGCCGTTTCCGACTTAAACTTAAATTTTCCAAAATATAAAATAATGCCTCTGCTTGTAAAATCGCTTACTCAGGGACAGTGGGTAGATTACAACAGAGAAAGTGCACGCGTAATGTACGCTGACCTTCTTGCTTCTACAAGAGAATTTGATCAGGCTTTGGCCGTACTCGACGGAGACCCGTTCATTTATTCGGCAGACGCAGAGTACATCCGTGCAAAGTCTTACTACAACCTGCACGATGCTGATTCAATTCAAAAAGCACGCGAAAAGGTTGATGCAGCACGCCGAATTTATCCTGATGACAAACGCTTTGCAGAACTTTTCTTCAGGTACGAATACGCCCTCGGCGGCAGAAACGATGCCAATCAGAAAATCGCCGATTCATTTATTTCTCTCGTTTCCCTGTACAAAAATCCCGGCTCCGAACTTGAAATGTATGCAAGCCTGTTTGCTTCCGGCGAGCAGAAAGTGCGCATGTTAAAATCTTTTAACGCACGCTCATATAAATCACCTATGTATCCGGCTGCCGCAATCAAAGAAGGTTTGATTGAAGAAGTAAAGGCCCTCGATTATTTTTACAAGTTTGCTGATAAATCAGTTGATTTTGAAGTATTAAAAGCCTTCGCACTTTCCCTTACAAATCCTGACTGTATCCGCGAATTCGGCGAATATTTAAATGCTTACAACGGTCAGATTTTAATCGATACTGACGGCGACCTGACCTTTAACATGATTGTTGATTACACCCGCGGCCGCCCGCAGAAAATCTCCTGGGACAAGGAACAGGACGACCGCAATGAGTGGACCTGCGAATGTGATTTTGGCGTTCCAGTTTCCGTTCATCTGACCGAAGGTGAACTTGATATTGAATACGGCTCATGGCCTTCCGTTTCCAGGGCGACCTATCTTGGAGAAGGAAACTCTTCCAAGCTTACATTCAACCTTGTTGCAGAAACCCTGAACTGGACTCCGTTTTATATAAAACCTGACAATGACTTTAAGAGTGCCCTCGGTGTTGAATTCTTTGTGCCTCTTATTCCGGAAAAAGTGCAGAATGTATCAGGACAGCAGCTTCTGTATGCATGTTCAAGTTACGAGCTTCCTTCAAAGGAGCGCAAAAATGCAGTTATCCATGTGTCGGTCCTCGATGGAATGGCACAGCTCGGCCGTTATTATGCGGACGGCAAAATGTACGCCCAGACACAGTTTTCTCAGGGGCTTCCTGCATTCAGAACTGTGGACATGGACGGCGACGGACTTTTTGAAACTGTAGAAACTTACGGATTCAGCCGCGACCAGAAACAGAACTACATTTCTGAGCAGGACGAACTTCAGATAATGACAAACCTCTTTGGCGACGGCGAAACAGGAACCGGATTCTACGTAAAGATGATTCAGGTGGACAGCAACGGAGACACAATTCCTGACTTTACAGAAGAATACACAGAGGGTTACGGAAAAATTTCTTCCTGGGACTTGAACAGCAACGGTCAGTGGGATGTGCGCTACGTTAAATATCCTGTTTCTGAAGACGGCTCTCTCCTTGAAGAATCATTGTTCTATGAACCGCTTCATAATTCGCTCGTAACTGTTTTGTTAAAAAATGGTCTTCCTGTAAAAGTCACTGACGGAAATAGGGAACTTTCTGTCGTTAAGGCTGCGGGCGAAGAATTGTATTGGGTTGGTAATGCAGGTACAAAAAAAGATACAAAAACTATACTAAAATATGTTAACCAAAGCACCGTTCAAGGTGTTTGTAGTATAGTGGAGAATGATATCAACCGAATGCTTGCCGTACGAATCGGAAAATATGTTTTTGGACAGATTTTGCCGAGCGCTCCGGTAATTATGGAAAAAATTGAAGATGAGAATAAATAAAATTACAACTAAATTATTGCTTCCGGCCCTGGTCCTTGCCCAGAGCCTGACACTTGCTGCCTGCAAATCATCTGATGAAACCGTAGCCGTTTTTGAACAGCCGGATTACACACTGGAAGATGTCCGCCGTGAAGAAATCAAACGAATCAATCAGATTGCAGAACAGGACATTGTAAAAGCCTACTGGCGTTCAACTTTGTTAAACGACAAGGCAACTGTGGATTCGATGGGAACAAAACTCATCGAACAGTACAACAGGGCCCTCGAAGAAGAAAATTATTTTACTGCAAAACGCCTCGTAAAAGCGCTCGAAGATTCAAATGACGAACGGGTTAAAAACCTTTCAAAATCAAGTGTTCAGCTCGAAGAATTGTGCAATAAAACCGTAAATGGTTTTGAGTCAACAAAGAGCCGGGATTTTAAAGTATCACAGCTCATCGACGGAACTGTAACTGTCTGGGTTGATAAGGGAATCAAAGTAGAAAACGGAATGGGTTTTGCAGACCGCGTTATTGGTTCAGGTTTTTTTATTTCCAAAGACGGTTACATCGTAACAAACCATCACGTAATTGCAGACCTTGTAAATCCAAAATACGAAGGTTACGCACGCTTGTATGTTAAACTTGCACAGGACAGCGAAACCCGTATTCCTGCCAAAGTTGTCGGCTGGGACAGTGTTGTTGACCTTGCAGTTTTAAAGGCAGAAATTGACGCGCCTTATGTATTTGCCCTCGGTTCGAGCAACAACCTTGACGTAGGTGATAAGATTTACTGTATCGGCTCTCCAATCGGCCTTGAACGCACACTCACCAGTGGAATCGTAAGTGCACGCGACAGAGTTCTGTTCAGTGCGGGACCGGTTATGCAGATTGATGCGGCTGTAAACTCAGGTAACAGCGGCGGTCCGTGTGTTGATGAAAAGGGTGCAGTTCAGGCGGTTGTATTTGCCGGAATGTTACAGTATTCCGGATTGAATTTTGCCATTCCTGTTGAATATTTAAAGGCAGAACTTCCGGTTTTGATCAACGGCGGAAAATTTGAGCACTCATGGATGGAATCCAACGGTCGCACCCACAAGGTCGGTCTCAAGGACAACGGTGTTGAACTCAATTATGTTATGCCGGGCGGATGTGCCTTTAGGGCAGGCTTACGCGCAAAAGACGTAATTACAAAGATTGAAGACATTGCGGTTTCTAATCTTGAAGACGTCCAGAAAGTTATGATGGGAATTACTTCAAAATCAACCGTAAAAGTAACTTATTACTCGGAAGCTGACGGTCCCGTTAAGACAACTGTGGTTTATGTGACCGACAGACCTCTCAATCCGGGTTATCAGTTTTATAAAAATGATATTGTCGCTTCTTCTTTTACACCGATTTTTGGTATGAAACTCAATGCGGTTACTCAGGGAAGAAAGCGTTATCAGATTGCCGAAGTTATCCGTGGTTCAATCGCTGATGAATCAGGCTTTTCTGAAAACGACCCGATTGAAATAAAAAACATTAGTTTTAACAATGATAATACAGCCTTGTATGCAGAGATTTATGCAAAAAATCGCAAAAAGGGTTATCTTGATATAAACATGGGAATCGCGGCTCCGCTCGACAGCCCTTACTATTTTTAAGTCCTAAGGAATTTACAATGACAGAGATGAAATTCAAACGCAACTTTTGTATCGTTGCCCATATCGACCACGGTAAGTCAACCCTTGCCGACCGCCTGATTCAAAAAGCAAAGATTATCGACGACCGCCAGATGACAAACCAGATTCTGGACAATATGGATATTGAACGCGAACGTGGAATTACAATCAAAAGTCAGGCAGTAACAATTCCTTATCATGCAAAGGACGGCTGTGATTATGAATTAAACTTTGTAGACACACCGGGCCACGTAGACTTTTCTTACGAAGTAAGCCGTGCCATCGCATCGTGCGAGGGGGCTTTGATTCTCGTTGACGCAAGCCAGGGTGTTGAAAGCCAGACTGTTTCCAACCTTTACATGGCTATGGAACACGATTTAACCATCGTTCCTGTAATCAATAAAATTGACCTGCCTTCGGCAGACATTCCGAGTGTCTGCCATCAGATTGAACATGACCTTGGACTCGACAGCGCTGATGCCGTAAAGGTAAGTGCTAAGACAGGCGAGGGTATCGATGATTTGATGGAAGCCATCGTTACAAAGTTTCCGCCTCCGAGCGGTGACCCGGACGGCAAGGCGCAGGCACTTATTTTTGACTGTCACTATGATGAATACCGCGGCGTTGTAATTCATATCCGCGTAAAAGAGGGCAGAATCAGAAAGGGAGATCCGATCCGCTTTATGTCGAATAACGCAGACTACAAGGTTGAACAGATTGGTATCTTTAAAATCAATTACGAAGAAACACAGTACCTCGAGGCAGGCGATGTGGGTTATATTGTCGCAGGCTGTAAAACTGTAAGCGATGTAAAAGTAGGCGATACTGTAACTCTTGCAAATGATCCGGCGCCTTCTCCGCTTCCGGGATTTAAAGAGGTTAAGCCTGTAGTCTTTTCTTCGATTTACCCGATGGATTCAAATGATTATGAAGAATTAAAGGACGCAATGGAAAAACTCAAGCTCAACGACGCAAGCCTTGTTTACGAAAAGGATAATTCGCTTGCTTTAGGCAACGGCTTCCGCTGCGGATTCCTGGGACTTTTACATCTTGAAATTATCCAGGAACGCCTTGAACGCGACTACGACCAGGCAGTTATTTTTACATCTCCATCCGTTGAATACAAATGTACTTTGACAAACGGGGATACAATTACAATTGATAACCCGACTGAGTATCCGGAAACAAAAATCAGGGAAGCTCAGGAACCGTATATCAGCGCTTCGATTATCACACCGGCAGAATATATTGGTTCAATCATTGCGCTCTGTACTGAAAAACGCGGTGAGCAGAAAAATATGCAGTACCTCGACGAAAAGCGCGTTGAACTCATTTACGAAATGCCTCTTGCCGAAGTTCTCTTTGACTTTTATGACCGCCTCAAAAGCTACAGCCGCGGTTATGCAAGTTTTGACTACGAAGTTATCGGCTACAGAACAACTGACCTTGTAAAAGTAGATACACTGATTAACTCAAAACCGGTTGATGCCTTGTCTTTCCTTGCATTCAGGGCAGGTGCCGTGGCACGCGCCAAAAAGGTCTGCGAGCGTCTCAAGGACGAAATTGCACGACAGCAGTTTAAGGTTGCGATTCAGGGGGCTATCGGAAGTCAGATTATTGCCCGCGAAACAGTAAACCCAGTCCGCAAAGACGTTCTTGCAAAGTGTTATGGTGGTGATATTACCCGTAAACGAAAACTTCTGGAAAAACAGAAGGAAGGTAAAAAGCGCATGAAGATGGTTGGTAATGTTGAACTTCCTCAGAGTGCCTTCCTTGCAGTTCTTAAAGAAAAGGAAGACTAGCTTAAGTCTTTGATAAAAAAGTCTATTTCGCTTCTTACGCGTTTTAAGAAGCTTAAATCATCGCTTTTGCAGACATAACCGTCCGGAAAGTGCAGGTATAAATAACTGCATTTTTCCAGGCGGTTTTTTATTTCTGTCTGTAAATCAGGTGCCGGGGCAGGGCTTGCGGCCTGGCCTTTTGAAAGCAATTCTTTTATTCTAAGCAGGTTTGTTTTGTGTTCTTCGATAAAGTTTTGTGTTGCACAGGTTTTGTCGTCAGAGCTTTTGATAAAGTTTACCGGGCTAAGTTTTTTCTGGAACGAAAGTGCGCATTCAATAAAGTTAGCGGCAGGAATAAAAGGAAGCCCCAGGTTGAGTCCTGATTTACCTGCATCAAAAAGATTAGGAATACCTGCAAAATAACGGCTAAAAAGGTCGGCGTAATTTTTAAGTGTGATGTCCGTGATAACAGGCGCGCTCTTTCCCATAACTTTTTTGCAGCCTGTGCGGTAACTTGCGTCATAGTTTTGAACCGGGATAAATCTTGTGTTTTTGAACAGGCGCGCACTGTGGGCAGGAGTTCCCCTTGCATGCGTAAAGCCCTCTGTAAACGAAAAATCGAGGCCTGTGACAAAAACGGGATAGATGTCGGACGCCCTCATTTGAAGCGCTATAAAGGCCGCTGTGAGGCCTACAGAGCCCAATGGAGGGACAGTCGGAGGAAGAATACCAGCGTGTTCTGCATCATCGATAAATGAGGCCTTGTCGTATCCTGATGTAAAGAAAGCGTGAGGACTTTTGATTTTGCGGGAAAGACTTATTCTGCTTGTCATGTCGCACAAAAGAATGCTTTTCATATCGGTATTTCCGATGTAGCATTTTTCTGAAGCAAGCTGGCTTTCGACTGCTACGACAAAGTCCGGCGTGATGTTATGTTTCTTTAGCGCACTTAAGGCGGCGTCAACTGCAATTATATAAACGCCTGCAAAAATTGAATTCAAATCTTTATTTTCGTCACGGATTGAATTCAATAATTCTTCCAGCCCCTGGCCGGCTCCAAAAACCACAACAGGACGTTCGATTTTTTTGTAAAAGTCCTGGATACTGTGATTTGACGGAATTTTTTTTAAGTTTTTTAAGAAGTTCCTGCTGAACAGGCGGCCGAGCTTTACAAGCGTTACGCGGTTTTTCCAGAACTGTCCGATTGTGTCCTGTGCAAAAATCCTGTCGTATTCATATTGTTTTGAATTAAAAAAAGTTCCGCCGCTCATGTCGACAGAAAGAGCGCGCTTGAATAAATAAACTTTGTCAAAAATTGAAGGCAGTTCTTTAGATGTAATAAGTCTGATATTCCATTCGGATTTTAGGCCCTCCGATGCAAGTTCAAAAAGGGCAGTATCATCTTCTATTGCAACCAGACGGACATTTGAATGTGATTTTGTTTTTTCAACTAATTCAGTGATTCCGTGCCACAGACAGGGTGAAAACAGCAGAATCAGTGTGTTGTCAAGAATTGTAAGATTCTGGATGATTTGTTTGATTGAGCGGTCGGCGGCGTATTTTGAATAGAGGTATCGGTCTTTGTATAGAATAGAAAGACCCTGTCCGGTCTGGACCGGACAGGGTTTGTTTTCTTTTTGAGTGATATCGGAATTATCCATGCCTTCTATCTTCAAAAAGATTTTTATTTTTTCATGATTTTGTTAAAGAAAACGTTTGAAACGTCATTCTTAACCTTGCTGCTTGTGAGCAGTGTAGACTGGCTGGCGCTCTGGTCAATTGTTTTGATTTTGTCTGTTACAGATTTTTTAGCGTCGTCAGTTACATTGTCTTTCTGAACTGTTGTAAGTTTGAGAACAATTACATTGCTGCCCAGAACGATTGGTTCAGAAACTTCACCCTGTTTGAGGGAGAAGGCAGTTTTGAGGAAGTTTTCGTTTGATGAAGCAGAAGCAAGTTCTTTTACATCAGAAGAAATTGAAGCAAAGAGTTCTGAGTTGTCATAGTTGAGAGGGAAGGCTGGAACTGAAACGTATTTACCTTCGCTTTCGTCACATGCTTTTTTGAATCCCTTTGTTGCAGCATTGCTGATCATGCCCTTTGCAGATGTGATATAGAAGTCTTCGATTTTTGAAGCTTCTTTTGATTCGATATAACTGCGTACTGCAGCAATTGTTGCCTTGTCAGAAAGATCCGGAGCGGCTTTTGCAAGGTTGCAGCGGAAGATCGAGTAGCCTGTGCTTGTTTCGATTACTTCAGAAAGTTCATCAACGTTCAATGCAGAAATCTTTTCGATATCGTCAGCATTTTTGAGGATGTCCTTAATCTGATATTCATAATTTGAAGTTACGAGACCGTCGCTTCCTGAGTATGCTTTGTCAGAGTATTCGCCGACAGCATCAGCAAAAGTGATTTCTTCGTTTTTGATTTTGTTGAGTACTGATTTTGCTTTTGCAGATTCTTTTACAGTGATTACAGAAACATTGTATTTGTTGAACAAATCCTTGTTTTCGCCTGCAAAAGTTTTAACTGCTGAATCAGGATAGTTTTCTGTGTTGAATACAGCCATGTCAAAGGCACGTTTTTCTCCGCCCGCTTTAGCGAGGAATTCAGCTTCTGCCTCAGGTGCTTTAAGACCGTACATTTTCTGTCCGCCTACATTTACCTGAGAACCGAGAAGGTCTTCGCTGTAGCGGTTCCATGCCTGGCCGCGTGCAAGTTCTTTTTTGAGGTTTGCAACATCTTCCGGAGCTACAGAATTGTAGATTTTTGAAGAATAATTGCCGTTTTCGTCCGAAAAGTACGGAACCATTGCGCGTGCAACGGCTTCTTCTGCCGGTTTCCAGCCTGCTTTGTCGATTGCCTGTTTGTAGGCAATTGCCTGTACAGCTGAGTTAAAAGCATAGTTGTAAATGTAGAAATAATCTGAGTCTGTAAGGTTAGCACCCTGGTTGCGGTACATTTCTGTGTAGTTGTTTACAGCGTTGGCAAATTCTGTACCCTGTGCATATTCAATCTTTTTGTTTCCGTATTTACCAAAAACAAGAGCTTCGCCCTGTGCGCCCGGTGTAGCAGCCGGAATAAAAATAAAGGTGATTGCGGAAAAAATAAGAATGATTACAGATCCGACAAATAACAATGTTTTTCTCATAGTGAATGTGTCCTTCTATTTAGTAATAATGGATATTATCCTTTATTAAATATAGTATTTAATTTTATCATCTAGCCTTGTTAACTGTCAACAAAGGAACGCTCAGGTTTGGGGGACAAGTAAAAAAAATGCAAAAAAATTTAAAAATTTGAAAAAATGCTATTGACCTAAAATCTATGCTTTGATAATATAACAACATCACGCGGGCATAGCGAAGCTGGTTATCGCGCTGGCCTGTCACGCCGGAGATCGCGGGTTCGAGCCCCGCTGCTCGCGTAAGCCCTCCTGATTAAGGAGGGCGTTTTTTTTTCGGGTATTAGCGCAGCTGGTAGCGCGCTACGTTCGGGACGTAGAGGCCGGCGGTTCGAATCCGCCATACCCGACTTTTCCCTTAATACACTATCATTTCGTACCGGCCCATCGAGGTCCGGATTATATCAATCCTGCTTTCCGTATCTTTTTCTATATATTTTTTCAGACGCGAAATATACGAATAAACTGAATTTACGCTTTCCCTGGCGCGGGCTTTTGTTTTAAAGAGCGCCTTTGCAAGGTCCATTAAGGTAAAGTCGCGGGTGCGGTTTTTGTACATGTATTCAAAAAGGCTGAACATGGAAGGCGGAATGCCTGTGCGGCGGCGGAACTGGTACAAATCAAGTTCGCGGTAGGGTGTATTCTGGCGCAGGTCTTTGTAGGCGAGTGGAACCGGCGGCTGTAAAAGTGAAATGTGGGGCCGGATTTTTGAATCGCAGATTAGTGAATTCAGGCGGACGAAGAATTCAACTGTATCTTTTGGAAGGATGGTGTTGTAGGCATTTTCGTTCTGCATGATCCACCAGGCAACCCGCTCTTCATCATCGGGCAGGGGATCGTTGTAAAAAATGACGGGAACGTTGTTACCGGTTTGCTTTACAATGTCAAAGAAGTTTACCGAAGCGTTCCCTGCGTACGAAAAATCGCAGACCAGAAGATCAACTTTTTTTGCTGCTGAATGTAAATCGTTGTCTAAACCGAGCCAGTCATCCTGGATATAACCGTGGTAACCAAAATCATTGAGTCGGTTTATTATTACCCGACAGACACTTTTCTGCTCCGTTACAAAACAGACTCTCATACTTTTTGTATACTCCATTAAATTATGAGGGGAATTTGTAACTGCTCTCCGCTTCAATAATCGGAGCGGGTGAAATTCAAGAATAGTTCAATGTAACTTAATTACGGCTGAAATTCTGCAATTTTATTTTAGAAATAGAGTTTTTAGAGAAAATCCGCCGTATTGAATTCAAAAAGGTGCCTTACATTTCCTTGTGCTGCATGCGCCAGTTGATGCTTCGCTGCAGGTATTCAACGTATTCGGGGTTTTTGCAGACACTCTTTCCTTCTATGTCGGAAATTTTTGCCACGTCACCGCCGTTGCAGGCAGTTGTCTTCATTACGATGTTGAGCGGCGGAACGTCTGTGTCGTTGGAAATATAAGTTCCGATGCCGAAGGCAACCTTTGCGCGGTCCTTAAAGTATGCGCGGATTTTGTCTGCTCGTTCAAAATCAAGGCTGTCGCTGAAAAGCAGTGTCTTTGTTCTGGCATCGATTCCGAGGCTTTCGTAGTGAGCAATCATTTTGTCGCCCCAGGCAAAAGGGTCGCCTGAGTCGTGGCGCACACCGCTGAAGAGGGTGGCGTATGTGAGCTGGAAGTCGCGGAGGAAGCAGTCTGTTGTGATTGCGTCCGTAAGTGCGGTTCCGTTGAGAATTCCATATTCCTTAACCCATGCGTCCAGTGCGTACCAGTTACTGTAAGCCGGGTTGTGTTTGCGGTTTCCCTGTCCTACACACATAATCCATTCGTGGGCCATCGTTCCGACAGGTTTTACGTTGTATTTTTTTGCAAGGTAAACGTTTGATGTTCCAACAAAAAGTGAATCTTTATATCCGTCTTTCTGCTGTTTTTTAATCAGTGTCTTTACGGCAAGTTCCTGCATTGCACTGCTCAGGCGGCGGCGTACACCAAATTCTGAGAATGCGCCGATTTTGTAAGTTCCGTCGACAAGGCCCTGGATTTTTTTATCCAGACGGCGTTCAAACTGAGCCTTGAGTTCCCCGTAGTCGTAATTTGTGCGGAAGTAAACTTCGTTGACAATTGCGAGGGTAGGAATTTCGTACATGCTGGTGTTGAGCCAGGTTCCCTTTGTTTCGATTGAAAGTCCGCAGCCTTCCTTTGTTTCTTTGATTTCAAAATCTTCGTACCGCGGCTGCCAGATGCGCAAAAAGTCAATATATGAACCTTTGAGCCACTGGATTTTGTGAAGGTATTCAAGTTCATCTTCTGTGTAACGGAGTTTGCAGTATGATTTAATCTGCTCACGGATTTCTTCTACAGTTTCGTGCGAAAAGTGAACATCCTTGTTCCTGCATTTGAATGTCCATGTTGTCTTGTAAGACGGGAACTGGTGGTAAATGGCCTGTCCCATTGAATATTTGTAAAGATCGTTTTCGAGAAGTGAATGAATCAGTTTTGGAAATTTCATATATAGCCTCTTTTTTTATTCAGTTTAGAAAAGATATTTGTCTTAGTCAAACAATAAAACTGTGTTTTGTTCATTTTTGCGCTCTTATTCTGCCCTCGGCCTTTTATTGAATAAATACGTAAAGCGTGCAACAAGGTAACGGCCGACAAAACGGCTTAAAAATGCAGTGAATTTCCATTTTGGTGCGTACAATACAATTTTTTTATCCCTGAATGCTTTTTTGATGCAGTGTGCCACTACCTTTGCGGGATTCTTTCCGTGAAGGACTTCTTTTCGTGCCCCGTTAGATGCAACGTTTGCAAAGTTTGTGCTCACCGAGCCCGGGCAGAGGGCAGTGACTGAAATGCCGCGCTCCTTGAGTTCTGCGGCCAGAGCTACAGAAAAACTTAAAACATAGGCCTTGGTTGCAGCGTAAACGGCAAAGTTTCCCAGGGGCATAAAGGCCGCAAGACTTGAAACATTGATTATCCTTGAGCCTGGGCCCATGTATTCAATTGCGTGGCCGCACAAACCCGTAAGGCTTGTACAGTTGAGTTCAATCATGGAAAGCTGTTCAGAAAGGGGAGTGTCAGAAAAAGGTCCGTAGGTGCCGAATCCCGCGTTGTTTACCAGGCAGGAGATTGTAAAGTCTTCATTCTTTTTAAATTCAGTAAGAATTGAATTGAACTTTTCGGCTCCCGACGTTCCGGTTAAATCCAGGGGGATGCATTTTACGGCAAGGGATGGTTTTTCTGATTGAATCTGAGTTTTTACTGTCTGGAGCTTATCTTCCGAGCGGGCTAAAAGCCACAGTTCATCATCGGTGCTAGTGAGCCTTTGTGAGAGCTGGAGGGCAAATTCCTTTCCGATGCCGCTCCCGGCTCCGGTTACAATCGTTAACTTTTTCATCAGAATTTCAGTTTAGTCCCAAACTTAAAAAGGGTCAAATAATTCAATATATATTTTGCAATTCTTTGTTGTGCAAGTTAAAGAATGTGTATAAAATGACACTGCATATCTAAAGCAAAGCATTGTGGAGGCGTGGAATGTCAGAAACAAGTATTAAAATCGACCACATTATTGATGAACTGCTTGAAGAAAAGAAGTTTGCAACTATAAAAGACATTCTCTCCACGATTAATGCCTCCGAAGTAATCGTTCTTTTTGAACATATCGACAAAAAGGAAGTTCCGGTGATTTTCAGGCTCCTTCCAAAAGACACTGCCGCAGAAGCCTTTATGGAAATGGACCACGACTTTCAGGAACTCCTCATCAAGAGTTTTTCTGACTCCGAACTTAAGGCCGTCCTCGATGAACTGTACGCAAACGATACTGCCGATATCATTGAAGAAATGCCTGCCAACGTTGTTGAACGAATTTTAAATCAGGTTGATCCTGCAATCAGAAAAGACATCAACCAGCTCCTGCAGTACCCGGAAAATTCTGCCGGTTCAATCATGACCACAGAATATGTTTCGCTCCGTCTCGGCATGACAGTGGGCGAAGCAATCAACCATATCCGCAACACCGGTATTGATAAAAAATCTTTCTACGCATGCTACGTTACCAAGAATAGAAAACTCATCGGCCGTATTTCCGTAAAGGACCTCCTTCTTGCAAAGGATGACTCGGTAATAATCGATGATTTGATGAAGACAAATGTAATAAGCGTAAACACACTGGATGACAAGGAAGAGGTTGCAAAACTCCTTTCCCAGTATAATTACTATGCCCTGCCGGTTGTTGACCGTGACGGAAGAATGGTGGGTATCATCTCTTTTGACGACGCTCTCGACGTAATGGAAGACGAAGCAACAGAAGATATCGAAATCATGGGTGGTATGACCCCTTCAGAAAAGACATACCTGCGTTCGTCACCCCTTGATCTGTTCAGGCACCGTATCGGCTGGCTCCTCCTTCTGATGGTGTCAGCAACCTTTACGGGGCTCATCATTACAAATTTTGAAAACGCTCTGGCAGTCCAGGTTGTGCTCGCTGCCTTTATCCCGATGCTGATGGACACGGGCGGTAATTCAGGTTCCCAGTCATCAGTAACAATTATCCGTGCCCTTTCCCTGGGCGAAATTGAATTCCGTGATATTCCCAAGATTGTATTTAAAGAGTTTTTTACAGCCTTTCTGTGCGGTCTTGTTCTTTCCTGCGCGTGTTTTGCAAAACTTATGGTCATCGACAGAATTATCCTGGGCAACGAATCGGTAACACTTCTGGTTGCACTCACTGTCTGCGTAACAATGTGGGCGACAGTTATCATCGCAAAACTTATCGGCTGTTCGCTTCCGCTATGTGCTAAAAAACTCGGTTTTGACCCGGCTGTTATGGCAAGTCCGTTTATTACAACAATCGTCGATGCGGTTTCCCTTCTTGTTTATTTTGGAATTGCAAAGGCACTTTTGTTCTAAACTGCTATAAAAACTGTTAAATTCAATAAATCAGTGTTATGACTCTTTTGTATTTTCCAAATTGAATTATACTGTTTTTATATTACAGGTGAAAACTTTTGGAGTTAAAAATACATGGGAGAGCTTGAGCAGACCTATTCATCATTAAGGGAAGAAGTTGTAGAAAAAAACATCTACTTTATGTGGAAGTTTTTCCCTTTTGTTTTACTTGCAGCTGCTATCATTGAAACAGTTCTTTTTTTTACCGTAAACGGCAGTGTAAACGTTCAGAATGATGAGGTTTACCTTCTTAAAAACTGGACTGCTTTTCACGCATTTTTTCCCACCGTACACGCTTTAACGGCCTACGCAGTCTTTTATTTTTTATTTTCCTGCACACACGCAAGTTATCTTCAGAAAAAGATTTATTACCTTGCTTCGATTTATTTTGCGTTTACCGGTTATATTTTTGGTCATCCGGGCTTTAACAGTCTGGTTCTCCTTTACGTTGTTCCTATTCTGATTTCTGCGGTTTTCAGCCTACGGGCAATCAAAATCACAAGTGCAATCTCAGGAGTTCTTGTTGCCACATACTGTATTTATCAGGGCGTAACAAGACATACAACTTATTACATTCCTCTTGGCGTAATTATTCTTTTTATCCAGGGATTGTGTTCCTTCCTTGCCATGGGAATGAACAACGTTTTTGATGAACTTTTCATGAAAAATGTTGCGGCAGTTAATTACTCGGACGAAATAGACAACAGTCAGACTGTTGATAAACTTACAGGCGCCTGGGTTTACGAAAAACTTTACCGCGACATCACTACGTTGGTATTCAAGTCGGTTGCCTTTATCGACATTGATGATTTTAACCGGGTTAATGAAAAGTTCGGGGAAGAAATCGGCGACTGGGTTCTGATCAACCTTGTAAAAAATCTTTCTTCACCTTTGATTCGAATTTACCGCTATGAAGGCGACAAGTTTGTAATTGCAAGTCTGATGACAGCAGAAAAACTTCTTGAATCTGTAAGCGAAGGAATTTCAAAATTCAAATCGGATACCGAGCAGAGAACCGGTGGAACGATGGTTACAGCTTCCTGTGGAATTACAGGTGCAAGTACTTCCATCCGTGATGACATCAAAAAGGGAAAGAGCCTTTTATTCCTTCTTAAAAAGACCGGAAAAGACCGCATTAAGTTTTTTAATTAATTACTGTTTTTTATTGAATCGGCCTGTTCAACTCTTTTTACAAAAAAGTCCAGGTTGGTTCCGATAAAAAGCGCGATGTAAACCGAAAGCACAACTCCGATAAAAATGCAGACAAATACCTGAATCGCAGGAATCGCATGTGCGGTTAAAATTGTTGCAAAAATCATGCAAAGAACAAGAATGATACCGGTTATTACCCATTGCTTCATTGATACTTTTTTTAACGAGTATTTTTCCGGGTAGACTTTCTGCATTATATCAAAAAGAGTCAGTCCTTCGTATGTTGAATAATCTTCGTGGCGTCTGGCAAGAATCCGTTCTGCCTTTGTCATCATTCTGATATTTGTACGGCAGTCTTTACATGATAAAAGGTGAAGGGTAACTTTGAAAGGAATCCGCTGATTCTTATCAAGGGCAAAAAAAGTGTCCATGACGTGCTGACATGTTTCGTTTTTCATTTGTACTCCTTGAGCTTTTCAAACAAAGTTCTTTTGGCACGGAAAATGTGGGACTTAATCGTATTGACCGGAACGCCGGTTGTTTCGCTGATGTCCTCATAATTCATGCCGAGAAAGAAATACAATTCAAGACATTGCCCGTACTGCTCCGGAAGTTCCCTGATTGCCTCCTGAACTGCCTGTCGTGTGGCCGCCTTGAGGTTTTCTTCTTCCGGATCGTCAATGTTTGAACAAATTTCTTCCTCATTGGAAAGATTTTCTACGTCTTTCCGTGTTTTTGCAGAGTCGATTGCCGTTGTAAAAGCGATTTTTGTCAGCCAGGTGGAAAACTTGCTTTGACCGTTAAAGGTCGAAAGATTTTTAAACACCTTTAAAAAAACTTCCTGAACAAAATCCTCTGTGTCCGCGTTGTTATGAAAAAATCTCATTCCAACTGCTTCTACACGCTTCTGGTACAAGGCCATAAGCGTTGCAAAAGCCACCGAATTTCCGGACAGGATTTCCTTTATCAGAAACCTGTCGCGTATAGACTCAAGATAGTTTTCTATCCTGGAAAGTCTATTTTTCATTCGGGAGCATTTTGTAGAATATAATGTTCATAATTCCAAGCACGAGTGGAATCAGGCCGCCCAGAAGTCCCCATGAAATTGAATTCATCACGAAGAACATAAGGGTAAGCATTACACCCACGCCTGTCAGGCTAAGGCCCGAAAATAAGGCAAACAGCCTGAAATTAAAACGCTTTACTTCGTAAGTTCCCTTGGAAATCTGCATTTTAATTTCGTGGTGACGCCATAAAAGGGCAAAAAAGATAAGTACTGCCGCAAATACAATTCCGATGATTGGAATCAAAGCAATTATTACCTGCGCAGCCGGACTGAATTGTTCCATAATAAACCTCACAATTGAGATTCATTATACATTATCTTTGTTGCGAATTTCTACACGTCGGATTTTTCCGCTGATTGTCTTTGGAAGTTCCTTTACAAATTCCAGCTCGCGCGGATGTTTGTAAACTGCCGTTCGCTCCTTTACAAAAGTTAACATCTCTATTCTGAGTTCTTCCGTAGGTTCATAGCCCTGTGCAAGAACAACAGTTGCTTTAACTGCCTGGCCGCGGTGTTTGTCAGGAATACCAGTAACAGCACATTCAAGGCAGGCCGGGTGCTGCTGGAAGATGCTTTCTACTTCGAACGGACTTACGCGGTAACCCGATGTTTTGATAAGGTCGTCATCGCGTCCGATAAACCAGTAGTAACCGTCTTCGTCAAAGTATGCGGTGTCACCGGTGTGATAAATTCCGCCTTCAAAAGCTTTGTCGGTAAGTTCCTGGTCCTTGTAATAGCCTGAGAATACTCCCACCGGTTTGCCTTCCTTAAAGTACAGGACAATTGAACCGACTTCGCCCGCCTTGCAAGGCTTTCCGTCAGCGTTGACAATGTCCATGTCGTAGCCCGGTCCCGGTTTTCCCATTGAACCCGGTTTTGGAGTCATGTCAGCAAAGTTTCCTGCAAGAAGTGTAGTTTCGGTCTGGCCGTATCCTTCGTACATGCGGATTCCTGTCATTTCGTAGAACTTGTTGTATACTTCTGGATTTAATGCTTCGCCTGCTGTAACACAGTGCTTGAGAGAAGACAAATCGTAAGTATCAAGTTTTGAACGGATAAGATAGCGGTAAACAGTCGGCGGTGCACAGAAAGTTGTAATTTTGTACTTCTGGATTTTCTGCAGAATTACATACGGTTTGAATGACATCATGTCGTATACAAATACGGCAGAACCGCAGATCCACTGTCCGTAAAGTTTTCCCCACATGGCTTTTGCCCAGCCGGTTTCTGCGATTGTAAGGTGGAGACCGTCGTCAACAACCTGCTGCCAGAATTTGGCTGTAGTGATGTGGCCGAGAGGGTAGGCAAAGTTATGCTGTACCATCTTCGGATAACCTGAAGTTCCAGAAGTAAAGTAGCGGAGCATAATGTCTGAGTTTTGTGTATTTGCGTCACCTGTCGGACGTGTAAAGCTTTCGCTCTGTTTTTCAAATTCTTTTGCAAAGTCAATCCAGCCGTCTTTTGGAGCGCCGACGCGTACAAGATGTTTTACTGTCGGAGAGTCCGGCATTGCCTTTTCTACTTCTGCGCTTACGTTTTCTTCGTCAACACAGATAATCATTTTAATGTCAGCCGCGTTTGTGCGGTATTCGATGTCTTTTTTTACAAGCTGGTTTGTTGCAGGAACGGCAACGGCTCCGATTTTATGCATTGCAAGCAGAATCGGCCAGAATTCCCAGCGGCGGCGGAGAATAAGCATGATAGCGTCGCCTTTTTTGATTCCCATTGAAGTTAAAAAGTTTGCCGCCTTGTTTGTAAGAAGTGATATTTCCTTAAAGTTGAATCGTCTTTCTTCCTTGTCATCAATCCAGAGCATGGCAAGTTTTTCCGGGGCTTCTTTGGCGTATCTGTCTACGATGTCGTAAGCAAAGTTGAAATTCTCAGGTACCTTTATTTTAAAATTCTTTTTGATGTCCTCATAACTGGAAAAATCGATGTCGTTCTGCAAATAGTCTTTTAAAAAGTTCATTGTAGTGTCCTTTACATTAATTTTTTTTTGTAAAAAAGATTTTTAATGGCAGAATAATTTTGCCTTTCATTAAATTAGACGAGGCAGATTTTAAAAAGGTTGCAGAAAAATTTAAAAAAAATTCTTTTTTTTGTTAAAAATAATTATATTTTAATAAATGGCAGTGTACGAAGAGCGCAGTTTTACAGATTCAAATACTCAGCAGCAGATTCAATATGTTTTATACAGAAAGCATATTAAAAACATAATTCTCCGTGTGGACCCGAGCGGAACGATTATGGTATCTGCTCCGATATTTTCGCCTTTGTATAAAATCCAGAAGTTTATTTCTGAAAAAATTGAATTCATCAACCGCGCCCGCTCACGTCTTGAGTCTAAAAAAGTAATCAGGACCGGAAAGTTTGATTCAAAAATGAAGGAAAAATGTACGGCCGTTTTTATGCCGCTCATCGACAGTGTCTACGAAAAGTTTAATGCTGAGGGAATAAAGGTTCCGTACCCGGTTTTAAAAATCAGAAAGATGAAAAGCCGGTGGGGCTCATGCATTCCGTCCAAAAAGCAGATTACGCTCAATATGAATTTGATTTATTTTGACGAAGACTGCATCAGGCAGGTTATAGTTCATGAGTTCTGCCATTTTATTTACCTGAACCACTCAAAGGACTTTTACGCGCTTATGGAACGCTTTGAAAGCAATTATAAAGTGTATCGTAAACGCCTCGAAAGTGTTATTCTTATATAAATAAGGCCTGTTCAAGAGGCTGTTATGTTGAGCGAAGGCTGCCGCACAGGGTAAAGACCAGGCACCTTCCGGAGGTATCATGAAAAAATTATTGACCGCACTTATGGCACTTACATTGATTGGAGTCGTTTCGTGTGCAAAAACCGGTAAAAAATCAACTGAAAGCACCGTATCATCTTCTGCCGGAACTTACGCAAGCAAGGCTCCTGATTTTAATTTAAATCTTTCTGATAAAGGAAACGGCAGACAGGTAAGCCTCAAAGATTATGAAGGAAAAACTCTGCTTCTGCATTTCTGGGCAACCTGGTGTCCGCCATGCCGCGCAGAACTTCCAGGCATGCAGGCTCTTTTTGAAAAGCTTGAATCCCAGGGCGATGCCAGAAAACTTGAATTCCTTGCGGTTTGTGTTTCTGACACGGAAGATGCCCGTTCAGCCTTTATGAAAGAAAACAATTATACATTTACCGGAGCCCTCGACCAGAGCGGTATCGTTGCCGCACGATACGGTGTCCAGGGAATTCCGACTTCTGTGCTGATTGGACCAGACGGCACAGTGTTAAAACTTAATGTAGGCATGATGAGCGAAGAAAAACTTGCTCAGTTTGTAGAAGGTTATGTCGAATAAAATTCACTTTTCAAAACTTTCTGTGTTTTTACTTGCTGTCTCTCTCTGCCTTATTGCTGCGGGCGTTCTGCTCGGCGACAATCTGACTGTCTTCAGAAAGGCAGTTTTTATCTGTATGGAGTGTGTTGGAATTGCTTAAGGCTTTCAGAAACTCAAAGATTCGCAGAAAATTAGTTCAATTTACTGCAATGCTTGTCTACAATGCTGACGTAAAACGCTGGTTCACAGGCGGCATTTCTTCAAGCCCGCTCAAGAATGTCTGCGTTCCGGGGCTCAACTGTTATTCGTGCCCGGGTGCCGTTGCTTCCTGTCCGCTTGGCTCATTGCAGAACACGATTGGAAACGGCAGGTTCCCTTTTTTTGTGACAGGCTTTCTGCTTTTGACAGGAACACTTTTTGGACGCATGGTGTGTTCATTTTTGTGTCCCTTCGGCCTTGTCCAGGAACTTTTATACATGATTCCGCTTCCAAAACTTAAAAAGAGCCCCAGGACACTGCGCGTAACAAGAAAAATTTCTCTCCTGAAGTATTTTATCCTTGCCTTTATGTGCATTTTGATTCCGGCATTTTTGTATTTTAAAAATGGAATTTCTTCGCCGCTTTTTTGCAAGTGGTTTTGTCCTGCCGGAACCGTTTTTGCCGGATGGCCTTTGACCGCGCTCAACGAATATTTACGCTCTGCGGCGGGGCACATTTTTTTGTGGAAGAGTGCGGTTGCTGTAAGCTTTATTGTATGGTCAGTTTTTATGTACAGGCCTTTCTGCCGCTTTTTCTGTCCGCTTGGTGCAATTTATTCTTTTTTTAATAAAACTGCAATTTTCGGAATAAAGGTCGATAATAAAAAGTGTACTGATTGCAACGCCTGCACTAATTTTTGTAAAATGGATGTATTAAAAATCAACGACCGTGAGTGCATCAGATGCGGTGAGTGTATACAACGTTGCAAATTTGGCGCAATAAAATAGGGGACTTCTATGAAAACGCTTCGTATTTCACTTTTTAAAAATCAAAAAACGAATTTGATATTACTGTCAGGGGTCGGAATTTTTCTTCTTCTGATGGTTGGTGTCATTCAGTTTTTCATTATCGGCGGTCAGAAAGAGACTCTGCGAAAAATCAGAATTGCCCAGCACATTGCACTTGATAATTATGTCCAGACACTTCCTGTGGACGATAAAATTTCCCAGATTTTTCTTGTAAGTGTTGAAGGAAACCGCAAATACATTCCCGTAGAAAAGACAGGCGCCCTGATTGGAAATCCGCGTGTAGGCGAGCCTCTGGTTCCGGGCGGAGTTTTACTTTTCAGCTTTAATATTGCAAATTCAAAAGAGCAGGTAATTGAATACATAAAATCAATCAAGGATTATTATTACTTTCACAACAAGGTACCGCCATACGTTTCCATTGACCAGGAAGGCGGCTATGTAAACCGTCTGCGTGGAATTACAGAAATGCTTCCGTCGGCAAAACTTGTTGCATCCGAATACACTCTTGAAGAAGCGGCTGTACTGTATGCAAACCAGGCAAGACAAATGGCCGAACTCGGCTTTTCGCTCAACCTTGCTCCTGTTGCAGAAATCGAAACAAAATTCAACGAAGATTTTCTTGATACACGCTCCTTTGGAACTCTTGAACAGGTTACTGCCTACGGAAGTGTACAGATCCAGCAGTTTAAGGCACAGAAAATCGGCTCTGCCATCAAGCACTTTCCGGGAAACACAAACCTTGACCCGCATACGGGACTTCCGGAAATTTCTGTAAACAAAAGCGAATTGAATTCAACTTATATTGAACCGTTCAGAAAACTTATGCCTTATGCGGACGCTGTTCTGATGAGCCATGCGCGCATAAATGTAATTGACAATCCGGCCGCTGACAGCCAGACACCAGCCTGCCTTTCAGATTACTGGGTTAAACGCATTATCCGCGGTGAACTCGGCTTTGACGGCCTTGTAATCAGCGACGATATTTTTATGGGCGCACTGGTTAAAAACGGTTATGACATGGAAACGGCCGCAGTAAGCGCAATTAACGCAGGCGTTGATGTTATCATGATCAGCGAAAAGCGTTTTGGCGACATTGCAAAAGTTCTTCTTGAACACTGCGAGGCCGACCCGAATTTTGCGACAAAACTCGACCGTGCCTGCCGCCACGTAATTGAATACAAAATCAAAAACGGACTTCTCCGCTACGAGCTGATTGGTAAAAATAAATTTGGTCCGATGTATGAACTTGTTCCTTTCCGGCCTGAGGAAAGATAATGAAGCAGAAGGACCGTGCCAGAAAACTTACGGGGGAGCAGGGCTTTGAGCAGTATTATTCTGAGCTGTTCGGTGAACGCTGGCCTGCGTTAAAGGACGCTCTTCTCGGAAAAGACAGTCCGCTTTCATATGATGCAGGCGGAAAGGACAAATACTTTCTGGACTCAGCCTCTGTCCGGGCCGCTGCAAGCCTTCCTCTTTCAGGCTCAAAATCAATTCTTGATATGTGCGCGGCTCCCGGTGGAAAAACCGTTGTAATTGCCTCCTGTATGGATAAGGACGCACACTTACTTTCCAACGAACGTTCAAACGACAGAAAGAACCGCCTTGTAAACACTGTAAAAAACTGTCTTCCTCCGCAAATCGCAGAACGCGTAACAGTTATCGGTAAGGACGGGGCAACCTTGTGTCTGGCTCCTTCTAACCGCTTTGACCGCATTCTGCTCGACGCTCCATGTTCTTCCGAGCGGCATGTTCTCCAGGATCCCAATTATCTCAAGGACTGGTCTCCTTCAAGAATCAAAACTCTTGCAGCTGCACAGTGGGCTCTTCTTTCCAGCGCCTGGAGAATGCTCAACGAGGGCGGCTTTATGGTTTATTCAACCTGTGCGCTCAATCCGGACGAAAACGACAATGTAATTCAAAAACTCCTTAAAAAATTTGACGATGTTGAAGTGCTGACCTGCCGGGAGGGCAGCGGGCTGTCTTCAACTGTAGTCGAGCTTGCCGTTTCTGATGTGAGCGCGTTCTGCAATGCACAGCTTCCGCTCGGCGAGCAGACCCGTTTTGGCCGTCACGTTCTGCCTGATACAAGTGACGGGGCAGGTCCTTTATATTATTGTGTCCTGTCTAAAAAAAATCTCCAAATTCAATAGAAAATCCGTTTAAGTTATGTTATATTTAAAATAGCAAAAGAGGTTTTTTTTATGAACAACACGTCTAAGGAACAGAAACTTCAAACTATTATCGAAATGGAGCGCATGCTCAGCGAAATCCAGGATATGGACGTTTTGCTCGAACGCATTCTGACAGAAGCACGCGGTATTGTACGCGCTGATGCCGGTTCAATTTATGTAGTAGAAGACAATAACTTAAAGATTAAATACGCACAGAATGATACACAGCTTCGTAAGCTTACACCGGGAACAAAACTTCCTTATGTGGCATTTTCTTTCCCGATTACAGAAAAATCAGTTGCAGGATACTGCGTTCTTTCCGGAAAAATCCTCAACATCAAGGACTGTTATAAACTTCCAAAAGAGGTTCCTTATTCATTCAATAAATCAACAGACGTAACAACAGGCTACCGCACAAAGTCCATGCTGAGCATTCCTCTCAAAATGGCAAACGGCCGTATCCTTGGTCTTCTTCAGATTATCAACGCTCAGGACGAACAGGGCGAAGTAATTGAATTTGACGAAGACGCCGAATTATACATTACACACTTTGCTTCCAACGCTACACAGGCACTTGAACACGCATACCTGACAGGTAACATGATTATGCGTATGCAGCGTATGGCTCAGTACCGTGACCCTAAAGAAACTTTCCCGCACGTTGAACGTGTTTCTTCTTTTGCTCTTGAAATTTATGACCGCTGGGCCGCAAACCATGGAATTCCAAATTACGAACAGCAGAAATTCCGTGACAACTTAAAGATTGCGGCAAAATGTCATGACTTTGGTAAAATCGGTGTATCGGATTTAATTCTCAAAAAGGAATATCCGCGCTTTACAGAAGAAGAACGCGATATCATGAAGGGGCACACCTGCGTAGGTGCCATGCTCTTTACTGAACCTGAATCAGCCCTCGACGAAATGTGCCGTGACGTTGCACTCCGCCACCACGAATGGTGGGATGGAAGCGAACGCGGTTATCCTGGAAAAATCGACTATACAAAACTTATTCCGGGGGATCCGGTTCCACGCGCCGAACCTCTCAAACACGATGAAATTCCTCTTGCAGCACGTATTGTAGCGCTTGCCGATGTATTTGACGCTTTGAGCCATAAACGTGTCTATAAGTCAGCCTGGTCAATCGAAGACTCTTTCCAGGAAGTACAGAATCTTTCGGGTACCCAGTTTGACCCTGAAGTTGTAATGGCTTTTATGCAGGTTAAAGACCGCATCTGCGCTATCAACGCAATGTGGGAACTTTCCAACGAGTAGGCTTTTATTCTTTTGCGGTACTTCTGAGTTGTGCCGCGTATTCATTCATCAGTAACTGGCTTGTTTGTCTCTCAAAGGATGCTGCAAACTTCTGCAGTTCTTTTTTGCCGTAAGTTTTTGAACCGCTTCCGCCGAGTCCGAGGGAGGCGAGTGTAAGGTTAAAGTTGCGTTCGCTCATGCGTTCGCCGATGTTTTCTTTTGTAAAAACTGTTCCGCGGTCGTTCATTACAAAAATCTGCTTTTTAACGAGACGGTCTGCAAAGGCAATGTCGCGTGTTACAACGATGTCCGTATCCCTGCAGTTTTCAAAAATATAATCGTCTGCCGCACCTGCTTCTTTTGAACAGATTACCATTTTAAAAATGTCAGAGTTTTCCGGACAGGGAATCTGATGGTTTGCTACAAAAACTACGTTCATTTTTTTTGATTTTGAATTATTCAGTATGCAGTTACGTACCGGAAGCGGGCAGGAATCAGCATCTACCCAGATTATGAATTTGCTCATTTTATGTTTATTGCTTCGTCGAGTTTTCTGATCATGTCTTCGGCAAGTTTTTCAGCTTCTACTTCGGAGCCGATTGTCGAATTCTGTGTGATTTTGGCTGTCTTTGATTTTTCTTTGTAAAGTTCGTCGCAGAGCATAATGCCGGCCATGATTGCAATCTGCATCTGGTTGTGCATCATTCCGTTTTCTTCAATTGCGTCTACGATTTTTTTATAATAACCCAATAATTTATTGAGGTAGGCTTCATCTTCTGAGGATTTGATTGAAAAGGAAGTTCCCAGCATATTAATTTGAAGTGTTCCCATAAAAAGACCTCAAATTAAAAAATATCGAATGTCGGCTGGCTTGAATCCGGTGTGCTTTCCTGGGAAGCAGGAGCTGATGGTGCAGGATTCATTGTATCAAAAGTATTTACAGGTGCTTGAGCCGGTTTTTCCTGAACTGGTGCTGCTGGCGCAGCCTGTTGAACCGGTGCACTCTGCTGTGGGGCAGGGCTTGCTGCCTGTGGAGCCTGATTTACAGGTCCTGGATTTGCGGCAGTTGAACCTGCCTGATGAATTGCATTTTCGACACTGTCAAGGCGCTCGAGCGCCTTGAGAATGCCTGCCTCGATCTTGCCCTGGTCTGACTGAAAATTAGAAAACTGCTCCGTTTTTGCTGAAAGTGCGTTTGTGAGCTCTGCGCATTTACTACGCAAAGCAGCATTTTCTGCATTAAGCTGTGCAATTTTTGCAACAGCGCTTTCTACTTTTTCTTCCAGAAGAAGGACCTGATCGAGTGAAATCATATTCTACCGCCTATTTGAGCGCTTTTTTAGCTACTTCAACTACAGCCTTGAATGCTGCAGGGTCTTCGATAGCCATGTTTGAAAGTGCCTTGCGGTTAAGAGTTACACCGGCCTTGTTGAGACCGTCGATAAATCTTGAGTATGAAAGACCTTCGTCGCGTACTGCTGCGTTGATACGGCTGATCCACAACTGGCGGAAGTCGCCTTTGCGGTCACGGCGGTCAACGTATGCGTGACGGAGAGCTTTTGTTACAGCGTCTTTAGCTGCCTTGTAGTTTGTTCCGCGGCGTCCTGTAAAGCCACTTGCGAGCTTAAGGATCTTTGAGCGGCGGTTATTGCGTTTTGTACCATCTATTGCTCTAGACATGTTTTATCTCCTTAATTAGCCGTATGGAAGCTGCTGTTTGCGGATTCTTGCTGCTGAATCTTCAGAAAGAATTCCTGCACCACGGAGGTGCATCTTGCGTTTTGATGATTTCTTAGTCAAAATATGACGAAGATTCATTTTCTTGTACTTTACTTTACCTGTGCCTGTAAGTGTAAAACGTTTGGCAGAGGATTTCTTTGTCTTCATTTTAGGCATTTCTCTAACCTCATCCTATTTGGCTTTTGAGTTCAGTGTCATCGACATAAAACGGCCTTCCATAGCAGCCGGTTTTTCGATGGCGTACGAACCTTCTCTAAGCCTTTTCTCTACTTCTTTCAGGACATCATAGCCGAGTTCGGTGTGTGCGAGTTCGCGTCCGCGGAAGCGGATTGTAACTTTTACCTTATCTCCCTCGTCCAAAAATTCCTGAACATGTTTTGCCTTAGTATCAAGGTCGCCTGAGCCGATTTTCGGCTGCATGCGGATTTCCTTAATCTTAAGGGCTTTCTGGTTCTTGCGGGAATCACGGAGTCTTTTTTCCTGCTCGTACCTGTACTTTCCAAAGTCCATGATTTTACAAACCGGCGGATTTGCGTTTGGTGAGACTTCTACAAGGTCCAGATTTCTCTCTTTTGCTAATTCTAAGGCTTCCCGAGTAGCTACAATACCATTCCTTCCACCTTCATCATCAATCAAGCGAACCTCACGAACACGAATCTGTTCGTTTATTCGTAAACCTTTTACGTCTGCCAACGTTCCTCCTTGTGTCTGAAAACACACTTTGATAAGTTCTAATAATATATCAAAAAATAATAAATGTTGTCTAGTCGAATTTTGTTCTATTACCGTGATTTAGACTATTTTTTTTAGTGTTGAACAAGAATGCGAACTTTGTTATGTTTTTTCTATGTATTTATTTTTGTTTGCCCTGATTCCCGTGGCAATGATTTACTACGGATTTTCAATTTACTCACTCGAAGGTTCATTCAATACTTTAAAAAATAAACTTTTTGTGTGCATTTACGGACTTGTTTCTGCCGCCGTTGTGTGCACAGTTCTCGGCTTTTTTGTATTCTTCCCTGAATACACAGGAACAAATGCCGCCCTTCGCGCACTGTTCCGCTGGCTCCGTTCTTTTTTTGCGCCGGCCCTTCTGTTTGTACTTTATTTTTTCTGGTCAAACGACCTGATTTCTGAACG
>JAEEGH010004013.1_pt1 | contig 38085 bp, 24 predicted proteins | sample 9134181 | NCBI WGS metagenome assembly JAEEGH01 (sample SAMN16246544, study PRJNA631951) | gut metagenome | biome: gut microbiome; feature: rumen; material: DP-attached | host: Bos | place: Iran: Karaj | collected 2018-10 | reverse complement strand
TCCTAAAACCGTTATTTCTTTCTGTAAGTTATTCTCTGATGAGCTGTACTGTCATTTATACCATTGTTCCGGCCTGGCTTTGGGGAATTGCATTTCTGCCTCTAGTCATCTATGGGCTGGATAAGTTGATAGACGAAGGCAGAGCCGGATGCTTTGTTCTTTTTATTTCTTTGTCTATTATATTCAATTACCTTACGGCATATATACTGATCATTTTTACGTTCATGTATTTAATTTTCAGGATTTATCTGAAAGGATATTCCTGCAGAGAAATTCGTTCATGTTTTCTCAAATATTTTTCCTGCGGAGTTATATCTGTAGCACTGACTGCTTTTTCCTGGTTTCCCGTTTTATGTGATCTGATCATGGGAAAGTCGGAAGAGAACAGACATCCCTGCCTTGGACTTACAAGAAATCCATTATCGGTTTTAGCACAACTTTTTGTACCGTATTATGACGGACTGGGAAGATATTCCCTGCCTTATGTATTCTGCGGACTTGTTCCGATCATCCTTATGATCCTTTTCTTTATCAATAAAAAGATTGATATAAAGAAACGGATTGCGGGACTGATAACAGTTTGCTTATTTATTGTGTCATTCTGTGTCGGTCTTCTTGATATAACCTGGATGTTTTTTGCAGAGCCAAACGGATATCCTTCCAGGTATTCGTTTGTTCTATCTTTCGTTATCATTCTTCTTGCTGCTATCGAACTTAAGGAAAACGATAATTCAGCACTGCTTAAACCTGTTGTCAATATTCTTTTTTTAATATTTGTGATATCAGAAAGCTTTATACATTCCGTTTCACTTTTGAACAAGGTTCGTGATGATGTAGGACCTTACACTGAATACAGTGATTATGTGAAAGCATATGATTCGATGGACTCAATACTGTCATCCTACTGTATCGAGAGCGAATCCGACAGGCTTGTAAAAAACTGGAGACTGACCAATAACGACGGAATCCTTTTCGGTTATTCCGATATTGATTATTTTTCGTCGAGTTATAATTCTAAATTTCACAAGTTTATGGGCGCTCTTGGTTTCAATACGCAATACCATATTCTCAGGTCTGAAGGTATCACGCCTGTGGTGGCTTCTGTTTTGGGAGTATCATATTTTGTTGAATATAGAAGCGACCTGTCAGCATATTATAAATATATCGGTACAATCGGCGAACTTGATGTTTATAAAAATGAGTGCGCATTACCCGTTATGTTTGCGATAGAAACGGATGATCCTGCTTTTGAATCCGGTTTTACCGATAACCCTTTCAGAAATATAAATAATCTCATATATGATCTATCCGGAGTCGATGGGGTTTATGATGAACTTGATGTTTCTGTGGAAGACGGGTATGCATCGGTTTATGTGGGCGAAGGAAGAGATCTTTGGATGTATGCCCGTTCGGATATAGGGGGTGGAGGAGATATACACGGATTGGATGACGTGGGAAACGATTATGTGTATTTTGAAGGATTTCCTCTCAAAGCTTATGAAAACTATCTTTCACCTTATTGCGTAAGCCTTGGATTCGGAGCCGGTGATCTTGCTACATTCTCATTTGATGAGATGCCATCGGAAATATATTTTGCCTCTATTAATGTGACTCGTACTTCCGAAGCTTTATCTGTACTTAGCGATAATGCAGCATACGGGTTTGTTAAAAGGAAATCAGGATTCACCTGCAACATGGATCTTGAAACGGATAAATATGTTTTGCTCACGCTTCCGTATGATAAAGGATTTAAAATCTGTGACAACGGAAAAGAGATTGATTATTATGCATATGATGGAGCATTGATCTGTTTTAAACTTGAAGAAGGAGATCATCAGATAGATGTGAGTTATATTCCATGTGGATTGGTTGCGGGAATGATTGTTTCATTGACTGCAGCTGCCATTATCCTGTTAATGGTAATTTATTTTTCAATTTGCAAAAATAAGAAAAGAAGAGAAAGCTAATGAAACCTAGGAGTATTGTCAATAAATTATCTATATATATTTTGTCATTTATAATTCCTTTTTTTGTGCTGGTCATAGCTTATATGATTAACGGCATATTTCCGGGATCTGAGAAAAGTATTTTGATATCGGATATGGGCGGGCAGTATATCGGCTTTTTTATGTATCCACGCTATTTGGGTACGGGATATAATAATATTATGTTTCAGACCATGTGCTCGCTTGGCGGTGGATATTTCGGCACATGGGCATACTATACTTCGGATCCTCTTAATGTAATCTTGTTATTGTTTGATCCTCTGTTATTGCCGGATGCGATTTATTTTCTCACACTTTTAAAAATCTCATTATGCGGTTTGACTTTTGCAGTATTTATTAAACATGGACATATAAAAAGCAAGAATGCTTTTATTATTTTTATTTCTTCTGTATCTTATGCACTTATGTCTTTTAACGTTGTATATTCATTGGACATTATGTGGATATCCGGTTCCATTATGCTGCCACTGGTCATTCTCGGCATTGACTTCATTTTGGATTCTAAAAGAAAAGAACTCTTTATAGTTTCTCTTGCTTACACGGTCATAGCGAATTATTACATTGCTTATATGATTGTTCTGTTTTGTGTAATCTATTATTTTTACAGAGCAATCTGTGATTCCTTTGATGGCAGGTATTTTTTCAGAAAATCTGTTGAATTATTTTGCTCCGGAATATTATCTGCATTACTGTCCGCATGGCTTTGGCTGCCGGTATTGATCGATCTTTCAAAAGGCAAGTTTTCGGAAAACCTAAATATTCATTATGGCCTTATCAGACAACCGGCGGAAGTTCTGAGACAGTTTTTTCCTTTATCCTTTGACGGAGTGTCTTTCAAGAATTCGCCACCTTTGTATTGCGGCCTGATAATAACCTGTTTCGCTGTTATATACTTTTTCCGGAAGAATATATCAGTCCGTAAGAAGATTGGAGCATTACTTGTATATATTATTTCTTTCCTTTCTCTTTCTCTTGGATTATTTGATATAATCTGGCATTGTTTCCGCTTGCCGAATGGTTTCCCGGGAAGGTACGTTTTTGTTGTTTCGTTTTTTATGATCTTTCTTTTTGCGGAAAGTGCGGAGGATATCTGTGTTCCGGTTAAAAAATCGGTTTACCGTTTTCTCCGGATACTTATATGTGCTTTTGTTGTGGCGGATCTTGTCATCAATTCTGCGTACAGTATTCATTCGTTGGATATTGATCCCGGAACGGGAGGATATGGTAATAACGGTGATTACTATGAGTTTTATAAGAGAAATGAGATCTATAAGGCACTGGGTTATGCGTATCCCTACAGAATTGCCTCGTATTTCGATTACTCACATGTTGATGGTTTTGTTTTTGCAGTACCGTCTTTAGATTATTACAGTTCGTCATATAACTATAATCTATCCATGTTTTACCGCAATCTTGGAATGAATTCTATTTATCAGTATTCCGAAGACAGCGGCTTAACTCCTGTTACTGCATCAATACTTAATGTGAATGCTGCTGTTAAATATGGCGAATATAACGAGTATTCAATGCTTTTCGATCTTTATGAACCTGTATATTTCGGAGATGACTTTATTTTGTACAGTAATCCTTATCATGGCTCTTTGGGTTATGTATATTCGGATGATACCTATTCTTCGGATGATGATGTTTTTAAGAATCTGAATAATCTATATCATGACTTTGCAGGAGAAGATGTCTTTGTTGAATGCAGAAGAGAGAACACACCGGTTTCTCCGATTGATGATGAAGCTTCATACGCTATGGATATCACAGTATATCCGGAAGAAGGAATGCATCTTTATATCTATGTTTCTCCCAACGATTATTATGATAACAATAAGACGGGGTGCAAAGATATTTTATATTTCAACGGAAGCCCTGTGGCTTATTATTCCGACACGCCTGATCGTTATATTGTGGATTTGGGATACAGTGACGGATCGGTTCTGAATTTTATTTTTGAAACTGATAATTCCGATAACGAAATTTACTTTTATTCCTTTGATGATGAATTATTCGTAAACACCGTTTCTCAGCTGGATGAAAGAGGTCTACATAATGTAAGCTATTCAAAAAATGGAATAGATGCATCAATCTCGGTTGAAGAAGATTGCGATGTTGCTGTTTTCCTGCCTTATGAAGCCGGATATCAAATTAAAATTGATGGTAAAACGGCGGATTACGGATCATATGCAGGATGTGTTCTTTCAATTCCTGTTAAATATGGAACGCATGATATACACATTTCCTTCTTTACACCGGGTCTTATCCCTGCAATTATCATAAGTTTTATCGGTTTATTGCTGTTTGTCGCATATATTATTTTTGATGAAAGAAAAAGAAGAAAAGCAAAATCTTGATTAATAAGCATTTTTTTGAAGCACTTTCTTGTCCATTGTGCACAATTAACAAAAATGATTTTGATACTAAATGCATAAAGTTAAGAAAAACTTAAGTTTTTTGTGAATAAATGTTGAATATTTCATTAAAAAATTGTATTATTTCAAACGTAAACAAGAATTCCTAGGAGGTTTCGGTTGTGGCAAATTTTGCTTATGAAGCTATTAATGCTGAAGGAAAACTCATCAAAGGTTCCCTCGAAGCGGACAATATTGATAGAGCAAGAGACAGCGTTAAAGCTCAGGGACTTACCGTTGTAAGCGTAGGCTCCAGAAGCGCTATCAGCAAGGATCTTAATTTTGATCTTACCAAAGGACCTAATGTAAGAGATCTTTCGGTTTTCTGTCGTCAGTTCGTTTCGATGATCAGAGCAGGTGTCACAATCCTCGATTCGCTCCAGATGCTTGGAGAATCAACCGAGAATAAGAAACTCAGGGAAGCGATTTTCGATGTAAGGACCAGCACCGAGACCGGTATGACACTTTCCGGTGCTATGGCTGAGTTCCCCACCATTTTCCCTTCGCTGCTTATCAGCATGGTTACAGCCGGTGAGGCTTCCGGTTCACTCGATATAGCTTTTGACCGTATGGCAAAGCAGTTTGAGCGTACATCCAGAACCCAGGCTCTCATCAAGAAGGCTATGATCTACCCCATAATCGTTGTTATCGTTGCTATCGCGGTTGTCGTTGTAATGCTTGAAGTAGTTATTCCTACATATACTTCAATGTTCGCAGAACTTGATACCGAACTTCCCGCAATCACCAAAGCGGTTGTCGCAATGTCCGACGGCTTGAAGAATTACTGGTTCATTATCGTTCCCCTTATAGGCGCGATCGTATTCGGAATCATCACGTTCAAGAACACCGATCAGGGTAAGCACTTCTTCGGTAAGATAGCTATCAAGCTTCCTCTTACCCATGATATAACCGTAAAGAGTGCATCGGCTCTTATGTCCAGAACACTCAGTACTCTTATCGGCGCAGGTCTTCCTCTTGTTGAGGCGGTAGATATCACCTCCGGAGTCATGAGCAATATCTATTTCAGAGAAGCTCTTGAACATGCGAGAGAAGAGATCACAATAGGTCAGGCACTCTCAAGACCTCTCGAAGAAGCCGGAATATTCCCTCCCATGGTTTACTACATGGTAAGGATCGGTGAGGAAACCGGTAACATTGAGGACATGCTCAACAAGAACGCTGAGTATTATGAAGAAGAAGTCGAGATGGCAGTTCAGTCGTTCATGGCAATGCTCGAGCCTATGATCATTATCGTACTTGCAGCAATAGTTGGCGTACTGATCGGTGCGGTTATGGCTCCAATGCTTGCAATGTATCAGGGACTCGACAACCTGTAATACCTTTCGAATCAATCGCCTTTGTAGAAGGGCAGAGGCGTTTGAGATATAAAAACCAATCAATTTAAAAGGAGAGAAATTATTATGAAGAAGGACAACAAAGGTTTTTCACTCGTAGAGCTCATCATCGTTATCGCTATCATGGCAGTTCTCGTTGGTGTTCTTGCACCTCAGTTCATCAAGTACGTTGAGCAGTCCAGAAGAAGCCGTGACATCACCACCGCTCAGGAGATCAGAGAAGCAGTTCTTGCTGACATCGCTGATAACCAGATTTCCGGTTCCGGTACCGTTAACCCTGTTTCCGGTACTCCTACCACCATTAACGAGCAGCCTCTCGGTGCTGGATCTATTGCTAAGGGATCAACCTTCGGCGCTACCTATGATGCTGTAAACGGAACCTGCTACGTAGTTCTCAGCGGCCACACCCTCACCACCGAGGCAGGCGCTTCTGACTACAAGACCGCTACATCATAATCTATCTTAAATGTTTGAATTCCGGCTTTACATCGGAATAATCGTCTTCCTATTTGGGATTACGGTGGGCAGCTTCTTAAATGTGCTGATCTACCGTATCCCGAAGAAGGAAGAGTTTGTGAAGACCCGCTCTCATTGCATGAGCTGTGGTTATCAGCTTGAATGGTATGATCTCATACCAATATTCAGTTGGTTGTCACTTGGCGGCAAATGCCGGAAATGCAAGTCTAAGATTTCGGCTCAGTATCCTCTTATAGAGCTTCTGAACGGAATTCTGTGGTTATTATCTTTTCTGTTCTATGATCTGACAATTACAACCCTTCTGTTTTGCGGATTATTCAGCAGTTTGATCGCACTGAGTGTGATCGATTTTCGTACGTACGAAATACCGGTCGGATTTAATATTTTTATACTGGTATTAGGTACGATAAGAGTGGTCTTTGAGCTCATCAACGACCACAATTCCTGGCCTGAATATATTATCGGCCTGGTATCAGTAAGTGTTCCACTACTTTTGATCTTTTACGCAACCAAAGGAAGAGGCATTGGCGGCGGGGATATCAAGCTCATGGGAGCCGCAGGGCTTCTGCTTGGATGGAAACTGATCGTTCTGGCCTTTTTCCTTGGTTGTCTTTTAGGTTCAGTGATACATTTGACGCGCATGAAGGTTAGCGGAGAGTCTCATGTGCTTGCAATGGGTCCTTATCTTTCCGCGGGAATTGTTATAGCCGTTTTGATCGGTGAAAGAATTATATCCGGATATTTTGGATATCTGGATCGCCTCTTGGCTGGTTTTATCTTATTTTGAATGAAACAGATGATCCGGAAATCTGTTCATAATAAATTATTAAAGAGGGTAGGATATGGCTTCAAAGATTCTAAGTATTGAGCTCAGTAACACGACCATCCGTATCGTCCAGATGGACTACAAGACTCAGAACCCCAGGGTTTATTATCATGTAGTCTGCAACACTCCCGAGAACTCCATCAATGATGGATATCTCATCAACCCCGATGCCGTTGCTAATGCAATCAGAACGGCTCTGGTTTCTAACAGGATCAAGGGTACCAAGAATGTCATATTCACCATATCCTCGACCAAGATCGTAACTCGTGAACAGCAGCTTCCCCAGATGAAAGCTGCGCAGCTTGATTCGATGATTCAGACTAACCTGTCTGATTATTTCCCCATCGATCTTGACAATTATCAGGTTGCTTACACCGTTCTCGGAACCATTGATGAAGGAAAAGATGCCGGAAAGCTCCGTGTATCCATCATGGCTGCCGAGAATAATCTTGTTGAAAGCTATAAACAGCTGGCAGCATCATGCGGACTTGTTCTTATTCAGGTCGATAACGTTGCCAACTCCGTATATCAGGTTCTGAAGTCTGAGAATAAGACTCAGTGCAAGATGGTTCTTAAGATTGAAGAGAATGCAACTTCGGTTCTCGTTATCAAGAATGAGAGCCTTCTCCTTCAGAGAAACATCGGTTTCGGTTTCCTTCCTGCGATCAAGGAGATCATGCATCAGCCCGCTTTCCAGGCTGTAAGCGAATTTGATGCCCGCAATATCGCTATGAAGAGGGCCTGCATCCGCAAGACTCTTAATGAAGGAACCGCGATCACTGACAATGAAGATATGCCCGAGCCTTCAGAAGGCCAGGCTATGACCAATGCCCGCCAGGCTGTTACCGACAGCCTCGAAGATCTTGTAAAGGGAATTCAGAGAGTTTTGAATTACTACAATTCAACCAATTCTTCGAATCCTCTCGATCTTTGCTATGTATGCGGTGCCGGTGGATCAATAAACGGTATTTCACATCTGCTTTCCAACGAACTCGGACTTAAGGTCAGTGTTCTCAGAAAGCTTGAGAATGTATCCTACTCCGTTCTCGGTGACAATGCCGACCTTTATAATTACGTCGCTTCAATCGGAGCTATCTATGCTCCTGTAGGATTCTTCTCGAGAGCAAAGTCCAACAGGCAGAAGAATGCTACCAATTACAGTAAGATTTCTCCTCTTGTTGTAGTGCTTGGTATAGTTATCATTCTGGCACTGCTCGGGAAGGGATTCCTTGATTACAATTCTTCCAAAGAGAGAAATGATTCTCTTAAGGTTACGGAAGCGAGATATGAGGAATCCGAACAGATATATCTGAAGTATTCCGCTGTACTTGATATGTACAGAGAGGTTTATTCAGGCGAACAGTCAACTCAGAGAGCATCCGATAACATTGCTGATTTCCTTGAAGAACTTGAAAAGAAGATGCCTTCCAATATGGTAATTTCCGAGTTCAGGACCGATGACAGCATGTTCGCCATGAATGTTGCCGTTCTCGACAGAAATACCGCAATCGGTATTATTGAAACTCTCAGAACATTCGATACCGTTGAGGATGTAGTTGTTGCATCCATTGAAGAGCGTGAAGATGTTCTTTCCGAAGAAGAGGTAACTGCTCTTGAAACATTCGGATTTACCGTCATCGATCAGACCGGTAAGGATGAAAAGAAAGCTCCCAAGGACAAGGATGCAGAAGATGCCGACGAAGAAGAGGAAGAACCCGTTCTTGTTATTGAAGGCACAGAGGATGAAGATGGTACCGCTCTCAGCGTTAAGCCCATCGGTACATATTATCTCAGAATAGATAGTGAGACCGGTGAACCTTATTATGTAAGAAAATACGTTTCATTCACAGTCGGTTGTGTTTATACTCCTGCTGATGAAGTTGTTATTCTGAACAATGTTACAGGTGAAGGTGAAGCTGAATCTGAGGAGGAAGAGTAATGAAGAACGTTAAGATTGATGAAAAATCAAAGTTTTTTACTACCGTCTTTTTGATGGTTGTACTTTGCGGTGTCGCTTTCTTCCTTGGATATAGGAAATTTGAAGCAAAAGCTGCCGAGCTTGATGTTGACAGCAGTAATCTCGAAGCCAGGATTGCAGAACTTGAACAGTATTATCTGACCGAAGAACAGAATAAAGCCGATACAGAGAAAATGATCGCTTCAATGGATGAGATCTTCTCACACTATCAGGCTGTTGTCAGATCCGAAGACGGTATTTTCGAGGCATATAATCTTGTCCGCGGATCCGAAGAGAAGCTTGAACTCACTTCCATCGGATTTGAGGCTCCAAGCATTATCAAACAGGTTCCCGAAGAGACTGTAGTTGCTGCTGATATTGAGAAATATCAGGATGAGATTGATTTCTACAGTTACAATGTTACATATGAAGGCAGAATTACTTATGAAGGCCTTAAGGGCATGATCAGAGAGATAGCAAACGGAGATTACAATCTTGCTATCGGCCAGATGAAATATCAGATCAATCCCGAAGGCTATATTGAAGGATCTTCACAGCTTTCATTCTATTTCGTCCAGGGTGCCGGACTCGACTATACAGCACCTCCCGTTGTGGAGTATGAGACAGGTCTTCAGAACCTGTTCGGAATAAGCGGATCCGGATTTGCTAGTTCAGAAGATACTGAAGGTTGATCAGACTGATTTCTGATCCAGAGGGAAAATTATGAAAAAATGTGGATTGATCAAGAATAATATCGGTATGACACTGGTGGAACTGCTGGTTGCACTTGCTATATTTGTTGCGGCCATTATTCCCATGCTTTATGCCTTTGTTTATTCAACCGGCTTTAATTTCAAAGCTCAGCAGACGATGCAATCCACAGGTATCGCCCAGGCTATCATAGAAAAATGCAAGGGATCCAATACCGACTTTAAGACGATATCGGATGCCCTTGCTGACGGTAGCATTCTTACAGCTAATGCACGTTTCTCCATGTCCGGTAATTCTCATCCCTCAACGAATGTTTACCATTTTGACGATGTAAAAGCTACAACATTCGCCGGAGCAGTCGTTAATGATGCTGTCGATAACGGCAGCACCACAAGAAGAGCTTATGATGTTGTTGTAACCATCAAGGAAGCGGAAGACGGAGCGGGTTCGGTTTCTTATACCGATTATTCTTCAATGATCTCCATGCGTTCCGGTGCAACCGGTAATTTCGTCAATGCCGATACACTTCTGGCCCAGGATGCGGTGGCTCAGGACGAAGTGCTTGATCAGCTTTACATTGATGTTATTCAGAACGGTACTGTTACTGCCGGTCCCGGTATGAGTACCGATGGCACGGACTATTTTAATCGTGACGATTTCGTTATCAAGAATCTGTATATTAAGAGAGTCTTCAGCATAACAGCCAGTGATGATGGTGTAAAATTGTCGGTTGATTATTATTACAAAGGATATGTAGATAACCTCGGAGCTTTTTCTGATCAGATAGTTCTTAAAACAAACTCCGGTGGATATAATGTAACCTGTACAGCTACTCCCAGTACATCCACGGCCATATATCATGCTTCTCTGGGATTTACCGATGACTGGCTGGTCGGTGGACCTACCGCTCCTGTTATTTCCCCCGCATGTTATATATATTATTATCCTTCCTACGATTATACCCTTTGCCCTACATCAACTCAGTGCAATACCATTGCAAAATTTGAAGACGAATTTGATATTGATAATCAGATGAACACTTCATATTATGCCGGCACAGCTCAGGATGAAAGATTTGAGTGCTATATTTTCAAGCAGTACAATGCCGATCTTGATGATGCTACTGCTAATCCCGGCATAAACCTTGAAACACTTGATGATCATTATGTTCCCACTGTCAATATGACGAGTGCAGGATCCATATACACCGATCTGTATCATAACTTCTTATGGAATGTCACAGATGGTGATGATATGCCTGCTGCATATCAGCCTGTTATAAATGCTAACTTTTCATTAGGATGCTTTAATATGACATACGCAGAACGCTCCGGTCATACTAATGCCGGTCCTGTTAGCGGTGATTATGTCGCTACAAAGTATTCGACATATTTCTGCCAGACTTCGCCCAGAGGCGAGTCGCCTATCCTTAGAGACAAAGCTGTTCTTCCTATGTATAGTGCATTTCGCGGTGTCGGATCCTCAATTCCTATGTTTGTACCCAGGATCGAGATAACCGTTGAAGTATTTGCCAGAAACGATACGCACACCCATACGGGAGAAACCCCCATAGAAACTATGACCGCTGAATTTGTTAATTGGTGATGAGTATGAGAAACTTCAGAAAACAATTAAAAGACAACAACAAGGGTTCGGCATTGATCGTATGTATCATTATACTTCTCTTTGTCAGTATTCTTGCTACGGTCATACTTTATATGTCCGGAGTCAATTACAGAATGAAGAAGAATGATTATCAGACCAAGAAATCATTCTATCATGGTGAGCACATTCTGGAGAGCATGCAGGGCAATCTTGTCATTCCTGTATCCGAGGCCTTGAATAATGCATTCATGACGACAAATACCAAGTATGCTTCACTTGCCGATTATGATGCTAGAAGAGAAGATTTCTATAGAAATACATATGATGAACTGAAGAATATTCTTCTTGTTCATTACGCTCATAGTGATGCCATCGAAGATAATATTACGGAAGTTCTTCCCAACGATTCCGATGTTGAATTTGTAAAGAATATCCTTCATAATCTTTCGGGATCCGATCCTACAAATGCAGCTACGACAGGAGTTCCTGTTGCGAATATAGTACTGAATAATAATGATGTTGTCGCCTATGAGGCAACCGGTTATGCTTCCGCTTCAGCTTTTGTTGATAAGATTCTTCTCGCAGATGATGATTATTTTGTTTCCGCGACCAATCCCGATTATTACATTCTTTGCTACAGTCCTTTATCGACCGGAACTTTGGATGGCAATTACGGAACCGCTGATGCCGGAAATTTTGTAGAACTGGATATTTGGGCAGATGACGCTCATACCAATCTTAAGCCTGCCGATAAGTGCAGAATCCTGATCAAGAATATCTGCGTTGTATGTGTCAATGACGGATACACCTCCATGATCTCCACCGATATTGCGATTCAGTTCCCTCCGTTTGACTGGGGTGACGGCGGAAGACTTACCGATCCTGATTTTGATTGGAATGTTTATCAGTTAATTTATTATGTAAATTGGAAGAATAATTAAATTATGAGTAAAAAACATCAGACAAAATTGAATAATCAGGGTATTTCTATTGTCGAGATCGTAATCGTCGTAGCAATCATGGCGATTATCGGAGGTGCGGTATTGCTATCCACAACCGTTGCTACCGACAAGCAGGTTTCTTCATGTGCTGAGAAGATTGCTTCTTCCCTTGAACAGACCAGAAATCTTGTTATGGGCAAATCAAACGGTTTTATTGAGATTTATCAGGATGCCGGTGATTATGTTTATGTACAGATACATGTAGACGGCAATACATACGGTGATGAGGTCTCGGTTGGCCATCCCGCATTGGAACTTCATGTGTTTTATTCCGGCGGTACCGATGAAATTTTGACTGTCAGAGGCAGTACCAATCCTGTTAAGATTTATTTTTCCAGAAGTAATGGAAGTGTCAGAACCGATATGGGAGATCAGGTTTCACGTATTGAGATTACTAACGGAAGAAGGACTATGGAAGTCAAAATTGACAGCTTTACCGGAAGAGTAGAAGTCAATCGCTTATAATTTAACCATATTTAACCTGTTTTCTTATATATGATTTATTGATTTTGTATTATTTTTTTGATAAATTATAGGTGATAGGTTAGTTTTGTTTTGAATTGTTGACATAATATTTATTCATTCAGAGCATATTAATTGCATTATTTGCAAAAAGGAGCTTACAATGAGGAAACTATTTAAAGGAATTGGTTCAGCCGGTCTTTCATTAGTCGAACTGATCATTTCTATGGCTATTTTGGCGGTTGTCGGAATTGCCATCGGAGGTGCAATGTATGCCAGTTCGAGAAGTTATACCAGAGCGACTGCCGAGGTTAATGTCCAGGAGGAAGCTCAGGTAGCATCTAATCTTATATGCGACTGGATCGTAGACGCCGTTGCAGTTAATCCTACAGCTGCACCCGGTGGCGGATATGAGCCCGGTGAATTTGATGAAGGTGAATTTACTGAGCTTTATATCATTCATCCCGAAGGCGATAAGCTCATGAGAATTCATGTATTCGCCGATGCAGCCAATGAGCTTCTTAAATATGAAGCTGTTGAGGTTAATGACGAATGGGATGTAGTTGCCGGCGGAGATACTTACAGCGGAGAACTTGCCAAGAATGTAACAGGCTGTTATTTCTATAATACATTTAAGACTGACAGAAATGTCAGGATTTCCGTTGATTTTAATGTCAGTGAGAGAACTTATCGTTCGGTAACCGATTCCACCTCCAGAAGCCACGACTTTATTTCTACGGGTGGTGCAGCTGTAAATGCACGACCTGTTATCAGGTTTGAAAGAGTATCACGTCTCGGCGGAGCTCATGTCACTCTTGAGCCCGGACAGACAGGCGCTGCTGCATATACTTTCTATATCTATATTGATAACTGTGGTTTCGATCCTACCGATTCAAGTTATACCCTTACCACAAACACTTCCGGACTTACCAATACCAGCATAACTACTCCCACCTGGAATGCCTCAGAGGGAAGATATGAGTGTGTTGTTAGTTCAAATGCAGGTGCAAGCGGTACCGAAAGTGTATCCTTTACCGCAACTGCTCCCGGTGGATCTGATACAAAGGCACTTGCCATTAAGATCAGAAGAGTAACCGATTGTAAGTTCAAGGGTTATAAGGATGCTATGGGCACTTACCAGAGTGTATCTGTAGGTGAAGGTAATCTTAAGCTTTGGGAAGCCAAGACCGGTGAAACCGGAAAATCAGGTTCTGTTTACGAGAGTGAGATAAGCCTCGGAATTACCAATCAGGCAGATGAATCTGTACAGGGTGCTGATTTTGATAAGTCCCCTTATAACTATAAGGATCCTGCATCAATTCAGGTATTTGCTGTTTCTTATACCGGTGGTCATTGGAGTAATGTCGGTTCAAGCGTTGCTACTGTAAGCACTTCTTCTGCAGATGGCGTTCCTTCAGTTAAGGTTACACTGAATCAGGATCTTACCGAAGACCTTTATGTTGTAGTTGTTGCCGATCATTCCGGTTCACTTTCCGGAAATGCCAATAACTCTGATTGGAAAGCCGGCTGTGGTGTTTCCGTTGCTGCAAACAACAAGCCCAAAGCATTTGGACTTAATGTTTCCTACGGTTCAGGCGGAGCTGTTGCAGGTAATCATGCATACTTCGATGTTATCAAGATAAAGAAGGGTTCAGGCGGATATCCTCCTTTCACCGATGTAGGCGGCGGTGTCAGACGAGGCACTCCCGCATGTATGCTTGCTTTCTATGATCCTAATTTCCAGGCAAAGCTTAGATTGGCTATAAAGACAGCATATCCCGGAACTTCTGATGAGCAGATTAATATTAACACCTTTACCTATAAGACTATACTTTACTACAGACCTTCATATGTTTGGGATCCTTCACAGAATAAGTATGTAGAGAATGTATCCGGTGCATATAGTTCCTTCTTTGTATATTCAAGTCCTAACGGTAATATTACCGATTCATTTGCTGAAGCTTCCAGAAGACTCAGAGATGCATCAACAACCATATTTGATCTTGATAAGGGATATGATATATACCTTGAATATCAGGTATGGAAGGGCAGTGAATGTAAGGATGAATTGAAGTTCAGAACTTCCGGCGATGTTCCTTCTGCTACTCCTTATGTATATAATCCCGGCTCTTCAAAGTTTAGATTAACAGATTCTGCATCCGATTCTGTTACCGTACCTAAAAACAGTGATTATAGAATGGGATTATTTGTTGATGGCTGTAACTTCAATAACCATAATTGGGTTAAGTGTGTTGTTGAAAAATGTGTAGATGCTGAGCACGACACATGGCAGACTGTCAATAATGTTGTTAACGGATATGATTGGACTGAGAATGCCGGCAGTTATAATGGTGTTAGCACTATAAGATTTGATGATCCTACCGATACCAGATCATACCCTGTTGGTCAGTATATTGAGAATCTTCACGGATTCAAGAATCAGAATCTTGAGATTGTCAGATTAAATACTGACATGCTTTCATCAGGAACTCAGTACAGATTACATTTCATAACTGATTATCCTTGTGCAACAAGCATTAATGGTGCAGCCGGTACAGTTACTACAGGAACCAGAACATTTGATCTTGATACTTATGTATACTTCAATGTTTAATTAATTCAAAAATTTAAAGCCGGGGATTTATTCTCCGGCTTTAATTTTTTGTAAAATATTACAGAGGTTAATGTGAAAACTAAAAGCATATTATTATCTATTTTATCTCTTTCTATCTTGCTGGTTTTATCCGGATGTGGAAAAAAAGTAGAACTTCCTGTTGGCAATGATATTTCCGATGCATCTTATCTCAGCGATGGGCGATTTCATGAAGTATTGATTGATACTTCAGTTATTCCCGGTGATTTTTATAAAAGTGCGGGAGTTTGTAATGATTCAGGATATTCATATATCCTGTCTTCTTATGATTATTCATCTGCAGCAAATGTTGATTATCTGGTTTCTCTTGATAAGAACGGAAATGTGGGGATATTTAATAACGTAGATAAGCCTATTACAGTGAATAACGGATCATTATCATTTTCATCCGTTTGTGGTGATCTGGGGCTGCTTGACCATATTTCGAATGATTATGATTGCTTTGTAAATTACAGTGAGTATTCTTTCGACGTATCAGGAGCATTTTCATCGGTATGTAATGTATATATTACTTATGCACTTGAAAACGGTATGGGTGATACTATTTCCGAGTATTATCGCGTGAATTGGGATAACACCGGAAAGTGTATATCGGTATCGCCTGTAGAGGATGATTATTCAGCTTCCTATTCTTTGTATGATTCTGAGATAAAGGATTTAAACAATAATTTTTATAGATTAACAACTTCCGGAATCATACATACTGATGATAATAATCAGTACTTATCAGGATATTTCAGTTTTATCAATTCAGGTATTTTTTCGTATGGATTTGATCATGTTCAGATCATTAATTCCGATTCATTTTCAGGAATATACAGAAATGCCGAGAACAAAACTGTACTTTCCTGTTTTATTCGTGATGTAAGCGTTTCCGATCAGAAAGCCATTGTCATTGCATCAAGTGACCTTGATTTTGATCTCATGAGTGATGTTCTTGCATTTAATTCCGAAAATGATAAAGTTGATATTACTGTGATCGATTACTCGGATAAAAGTCTTGAAAAGGATCCTCTTGAAGGCTGGAGTCTTCTTAAAGAGGATGTATTGGATGGATTTAAGCCTGATATTATACTTAATACTACGGGTAACGATGAAATTTTCACTTCCAAGCTTGTTTCTTTGGGATTACCGGTTGATCTTAAGAATATAGTATCCAAGGACAGTGACCTTTCTGATTCCAAGTTTACCGATAAAGCAAGCTCCTTATTCTATTCGGGTGATTCGATATATTCTATTGTTCCTTCATACACATACAGAACTGTTGTCGGTGATTCCGGAAGACTTTCGGATGTTAAATGGGATATTAATACATTTATGGATTATGCTGATTCCACAGATGTTAATTCTATGTTTTTCATGCTTGACCATAAAGATGCATTTCTTAAAAGAGTTGTTGAATTTAACGGTTTTTCTTATGTAGATGCAAAATCCGGCAGTGCTTCATTTGACAGTGATGAATTCATTACATTTCTTAAATATGCATCCCGTCTTCCTGAAGATATAAGTGAAGCGAACAACATGTATTATTGGGGAATTGAACCTTGTGACGTTCTTCTTAAAGATCAGATCTGCAACGGCATAGGAAATATGCATTATGAAGCTATTGTGTCGCTTCGCAACAATTATGTGGATCTCGGATTTCCTATCGGAACGGAACTTGGTTCCGGAGTAATATCTGCAGATAATTCCTTTATGATCATTTCGGGTAGAGCTTATACAAACGAATGCTGGTCATTTATCAAGAAATATCTGACTCCCGAATACCAGAATCAGCTGACACTCGGCATTCCGGTAACTCAATCGGGCTTTGATCAATGGACAACGGTAAGATTCGGTGATTACAGGTATTTTTCTGCCGATTACTATTACAGAGACGGTGTTGAGTATATTGCCGAAATGGTTACCGATGAAGAAGCTGATATGATCGTTAAGAATATCAATGATTGTCGTCGTATGGAGTTCATGGATTATCGTATCGAACAGATAGTTCTTGAATACGCTCATCAGTATTTTGACGGTAAATTATCGGTTGAAGAAGCAGCGGCTGCTATAGACAGAGACGTTGAAGCATATCTGGCTTCATAACAGAACTTCGGTACATTAAATCATTAGATAATTTATGTAAACCAACCGTATTTACTTGCTTTTTAAGAGTTATTAAGGCATTATAGATTTGCAGGACTTAAGGGAGCTTGCGAAAGCAGGCTCCTTTTTCTGTGAAAATCTTAATGAAAGGAGGAAAGGAATGTCGATTTTTTCAAGAAAAACCGAAGTGCAGGAACCTTTGATGGATCATACAGTGTATCTGATCGATACTGAAAATGTCAGGACCGTATGGACGCTGCTTCTGGACAGAATGACCGAGAATGATAAGATCTATGTGTTTTATACCGAGAATTCCGGAAATATAAAATATGAAGACTTAAACGGGGTCATCTCATCCGGAAAGAATGTTGAACTCATACAGTGTCACACGGGTAAGAACGGCCTTGATTTTCAGCTTGTTTCTTATCTTGGATATCTTATCCGGAATAACGAAAATGCAGACTACTGTATTATATCGGACGATAGCGGATATGATGCCGTCATCAAGTTCTGGGAAGGCAGAGATGTAGATGTTACGAGAAAGACAGCTTTTCAGGTCTCGGGTAAGCAGGCAAAACCGGTTAAAAAATCAATTTTCGGAGTAAAGCCCAAGGCTAAAGCGCCTGCTCCGAAAAAACCAAAGGCCGAGCAGTCAAAGGCCGAGCAGCCGACTAAACAGTTTGAATCCAAACAAACCGTACAGCCTCTGGCAAAGCCTCAACAATCCGCTCTATCTCAGGATAAGCCTCAGCCTAAGTCTAAATCTAAGACCATAGCACCGGCTAAAGAACCTATGCAGGACTCTAAATTGACTGTAAACGAAGATGATGTGATCATCTCTGGATCTATGTCACCTGAAACATCAATTCCGGAGGAGCCTAAACTGACAGTAAGAGGAGACGATGTTACGCTTGATCGTCCCACAATAGAATCTAAGCTGTCGATTCTTCTTCGCGACGAGCCGGCTGATAGGATAGTCGAAATAGCGGATATTATACGTAAAGCGGGCGGGAAAAAGGGACTTGCTGACATCCACGATGAGATTGAGAAGCTCTACAGGAATGAAAAAGGACCTGAGATCTACCGCAAAATCAGACAGAATCTGGGTAATATCTGTGCAAGCAAGTAAATAATGGAAAAAACGGGGAAGGCATGGCTTTCTCCGTTTTTTATGAATAACATGTCCGATTTACATTAATAATATCTTAAATGTTTCACAGGCAATAAATTGGTATAATGTCTTTGGCTTTGTAATATTATCTCAGAAGAGGTGTTTATGACTAAGAATCTCAGAAAATACATTGGAATATTCCTTATCTTTACTATGATTTTTTCTTTGACATCCTGTAAGGGAGCCGGTGAAGTGGTAGACAGGGATACCGATGTCAGCGAAAACGGATCCGATGAGGAAATTGAAGTGACCGAACCCGTGGACGAGGATGATCCGCTTTATGCAAATGCGTCGCTTGCGGCCAAGAATGTCTATGAGGTTATCAGGATCGATTCACCCAACGGTAACGACGGATATTATGTTGAAGGCGGAAAGACCGATGATGGTGTTTATTACGTCTATTCACACAATGACAGCTACAGCAATTATGCTTACTATATTGAGCTTTATGATAATGCAGGAAATCTTAAGGATTCTTTTCATCTGAGCAAGCCTGTCGGGAATGATTATTATGAAAATGAAAAGACCGAAGTGGTCGAAGCCAATGAGGATATTCAGGGCATAAGATACGATTTCCCCATGGAGCTTATTGATGATTATAAGATCAAATGTGAAGCCGTCGAGGATATTTCCTACGGCTGTTTTAACCGCGATTCCGACGGTTCTTATGAGGCTCTTCTTACAATATGGGGATATAACGATAAAGGGGATAGTCTGACAGAGTACTTTAATGTCAGATGGAATTCGGAAGGCGAATGCACCGACGTTATTTATATCCCGATTGATGTTAAGGGCGGATATGTAAGTTATGTAACATATCTTTCGGACGATTCGCTTCTGATGTATTACGGTTATTACAATGATGATATTTACGAGCAGAAGGCCGTTCTTTACGGCAAGGACAGATTTGATGATATAAAGAAATCCGTTATTGCGGAAAATGATGATCCCGGCGAATGGACATCATATCTTGGATCGGTTGTTTCGATCGATGATAAGCCTGTAGCCATCTATTGGGACTATGAAAATGACGGTGTAGTCTATGCTTCTGAGATTGATACCAAAACTCTCGGCATAACCGACAAATCTGAAGTTAAGCTTCTGGGCGGTGGTACAAATTATGCAGCCGGTTCAACCGATGACGGAGATATCATCTTTTCAGTTTCTTCCGGTCTTCAGTCCTGGAGAACCGATGAAAAAGGTGCCCTTTTCATGGATTACGTCAATTCCGATGTTGCATCGGAAGGATGTTCTCACTTCGTATCCCTGAACGGACTTGATGAGTTCTATGCAGCATTCTATTATACTGACAATACCCAGAGTATTGCCTATTGTAAAGCGGTTGATCCCGCTTCCGTTAAAAAGAGCAAGGTCATTACTCTTGCAGGCAACAATTTATACAGGGATCTGCTTGACAGGATTATAGATTTCAATACCTCGGGTCAGGATTGCAGGATAGTCTTCAAGGATTATTCGGTATATGCTACATATGAAAACTATAATGCCGGTATTGATAAGATGTATGAGGATATGATGAACGGACGCATGGCTGATATCGTATCCGTGGATTATATGAGTGAGATTGATGTAAGGAGCCTTGTTGATAAGGAACTTCTTGCCGATATCGGTGAACTTATCGAATCTGACCCTTCAATGACCGCAGATGATTATTGTACCAACGTATTTGATGCGGTTTCCGTAAACGGAAATCTTTATCAGGTTATTCCTACTTTTACCGTTAATACTTTGATGGGGTCACCTGAGTATCTTGACGGGATGACCTCCTGGACAGTGGATGAATTCATAGAGTATGCAGATAATGCCGATTCCAATGGGGATAAAATGTTTAATCTCTATACCTCCCGTCAGGAGTTCGTTTCAGACATTATCGATCAGTGCGGATATGAATGGATCGATATTGACAGACGCAGCTGTGATTTCAACGATCCCGGATTTTACAGACTGATCGGTTATTCGCTTACTTTACCGGAGTTTGTTGACTATAGCGGTGAATATGCTGACTTTTACTGGAACAATTACGACCATATTTATATGGACGGTTTGGTCAGACTTAAAAACCTGTCCATTACCGATTTCAAGAGCGATTATTTCAGTTCTTATGCGACTTTTGATGCGGCTCCGGTATTTATCGGATGGCCTTCCTCCGGTTCAAACGGATCGAGCATAGGATACAGCAATTACCTAATGCTGAACAAGGATTCGCTTCTTCTTAACGAATCCTGGGATTTTGTGAAGTATTTCATAACTGATTACCAGAATACCGATAAATATTACGGTTTCCCTGTTCTTAAGAGTGCTCTTGAGGATGTTCTGTCCTCGGCAACAAAGCCTTATACCGAGACCGGTAATAACGGCAGCGAATATGAACATACCTATATGTATTATGTCGACGGTGAGGAGCGGGAAGTTCCCGTTATGACACAGGCTCAGGTAAAGGAATATGAAGATTTCATACTTTCCGTAGACAGGCTTTATTTTAATGAGCAGTATATTAAAGAGCTCATTATCGAAGAACTAAACAGTGCGGCTCAGGAAGGCAAGACTCCCGAGGAGACCGCATCCCGTATTCAGCTTCAGGTTCAGGATTATCTGAGTACACTTTGACCCGGTTTGATCGAAAATCAAACATTTTTAGAGATTGAAGCGGTTTTTCACCGAAAAACTTGCATATTTTGTCCGATTATGATATTTTAATGAAAGTCTGTGTGATACAGCACAAATTTTCGAAAGAGGTATTTATGAGCGCACTTCGTATAATACTTACAATACTTTTTGTTATGGATTGCCTGTTTCTTACCATCGTAGTTCTTATGCAGGAAGGAAAGTCCCAGGGACTCGGAGCAATTGCCGGAGCTGCAGAGAGCTATCTCGGAAAGAATAAAGCACGCGGCATGGAAGGTACATTGGTTACGATCACCAGAGTACTCGCAGTACTTTTCATATTACTTGCGATCGTGCTTAACCTCAGGGTTATTTAAATTTCGGATTACGGGCGTCCGTTCGTCGGACGCCTTTATTTTTTTGCTATGAAGAAAAAAGGAAACTACGGAAAACTGAATATAGCAAATGTAAAAGCTTCGGCAGGTTCCGCAGTTCCTTCAAGAAGGAAAAAGCAGACCAAGGTTAAGCTTCATAAAGGCGGACACGCAAAGGGCAAGCTTTATCGTTATGAAGGTGTCTTCAGTGCTACCGACAAGGGATACGGCTTTGTTAAGGTGGAGGGCTATTCGAGGGATATCTTTATTTCGGAGAGATTTACCGGTTATGCATTTCCGGGTGACAAGGTCCTGATCGAATTGCTTGCGCCGGGCCCCTTAAGTGACGATGACGGAAAGGCTTCGTCAGGTGACCGTAAGAGCCGCGAAGGAAAGGTGATCAGGGTCATCGAGCACTCCGTTACACGCATAGTAGGAACCTTTGAAGAGATCCGAAACGGTTACGGCTTTGTTATTCCCGATAAAGGAACCCTGGCTTCCGATCTGTATATCCCCAAGGGTAATACTATGGAAGCGGTTACCGGCCAGAAGGTTCTTGCAGAAATTTCTGACTACGGAGAGTTTAAGAGATCTCCCGAAGGACGCATCATCCGGATCATCGGAGATACAGACGATCCCCGTACGGATGATGTGAGCGTTGTATGTGCGCTCGGCCTCAGAACAGATTTCCCGGATCAGGTCATCAGTAACTGTGATGATGTGTGCGGCGACGGAAGCATTGTGGGAAGTTCATCGGCTCATGAACTGGATGACCTGTTTCATATTGAGAAGCTTTCCGATGTATTCGGTGATTCTTTTGAGGGAAAAGGAAAACGCCTCGATCTCAGGGATATCGTTACTTTTACGATCGACGGTGATGACTCGGGTGACTTTGATGATGCCGTAAGCCTTGAATGCCTTGATGAAGGAGATCCGGCCGGAGCTTATGTTGTCGGAGTTCATATAGCCGATGTTTCCGAATATGTCCGTGAAGGCTCGCCTCTTGATGTAGAAAGCTTAGAGCGCGGATGCAGTATCTATTTTCCGGGAAGGGTAATACCGATGCTTCCTGAGAAACTGTCGAACGGACTCTGTTCGCTTAACCCTGATGAGGACAGACTGTCTCTTTCCGCAATAGTACTTCTCGGACCTGACGGTAAGACACTGGATCATCTTATAACCGAGTCCGTTATCAGATCGTCGAAAAGAATGACTTATTCCAAGGTCGATAAGGTACTTGAAGGTGATAAGGTATCGGGTTATAAGGCATTTACCGAAGTCCTCTATAAGATGAGAGATGTATCGCTTATCCTCAGGGACCGAAGATTCAAAAAGGGATCAGTGGATTTCGATGTCGATGAGTCAGAGATAAGTGTTGATGAAAATGGCAATGTTACGGAGATCAGGACAAGGGAGCACAGTGCTTCGAGATCTCTTATCGAGGAATTCATGCTGCTTGCCAACAAGACCGTCGCAAAGCAGTTTTGTAAAAAGAAGATCCCCTTTGCCTACCGAATCCATGAAGATCCTGATCCGATCAAGATAGAGGAACTCATTGAGACATTTAAAAAGCTCGGTCTGTCTGTTGACAGGAAGATCCTTAAGAAGGTAAACGGCTCCGGTGACGATACCGTTTCATCGTCCGACATAGCTTCGCTTATGAGAAATGCGGAAGGAACACCTTTCGAAATGCTCATTAAGACTCTTACCTTAAGAAGCATGCAGCGCGCAGAGTATAAGCCCGAGTGTCTCGGACATTATGGTCTGGCCTTTAAGTATTATTGTCATTTTACATCTCCGATAAGAAGATATCCCGATCTGCAGATCCACAGGATCATCAAGCAGACGCTTCGCGGAGAGATGACGGGTGTCCTTAAGTCCCATTATGAGGAAATTCTTCCCGAAGTATGCCATCATTCATCGGTCATGGAAAGAAGAGCGGCCGAGGCTGAAGCCCAGGTCGACAGAATGAAGATGATCAGATATATGGAAGACCATATGGGCGAAGAGTTTGAAGGAACCATATCGGGTGTGACAAGATACGGCGTATTCGTTAAGCTCGATAATTCGATTGAGGGAATGATAAGTGTTTATGACCTGCCTGCTGATGATTACATATTCGAGGAATCCGTATTAAGACTTGCCGGCAGAAGGTCAAAGAGATATTTCGGAATAGGAAAAAGGATGACCGTCAGGGTCAGTGCCTGTGATCTGAACCAGAGGATAATAGATTTTATACCTGCAGATTAAACTAAGTTCCGTTATATGTGTTAAAATATCATATTATGAGTAATGAAAAAGAGCATACCAAGCTCATAGCCAACAATAAAAAAGCATTCCATGACTATTTTATAGAAGAGCAGTATGAATGCGGGATCGTTCTGGTGGGAACCGAGGTCAAATCCTTGAGAATGGGAAAGTGCTCGATCAAGGAATCCTGGGTCCGCATCGAGAACGGAGAGCTCTGGATCATGGGCATGAATATTTCCCCTTATGAAAAAGGAAATATCTTCAATGTCGATCCGCTCCGCGTCCGTAAGCTCCTCGTTCATAAGTCAGAGATAACCAAGCTTGACAATAAGGTCTCCAGGGACGGATATACGCTGGTTCCCCTTGATGTTTACTTTTCTAAGGGAAGAGCAAAGGTTAAGATCGGTCTTGCAAAGGGTAAGAAGCTCTACGATAAGCGTGAAACGATCGCTAAAAAGGACCGTGCCCGCGAAGCAGAAAGAGACTTCAAGGTCAGGATCAAGGAATAGTTTATTATTCGGGTATTTATCCGATATAATATATACAATTAAATATGGGGTAGTTAAGGTTTCGACAGGGGATCTGAAGCTGGAGAAGCTGTCCGGTGCGACCCGTTAATCGCAAACAAAAATAAACGCTGATAACAATCAGTACGCACTCGCTGCCTAATCGGTAGCGCGTGACGCCCTCTATATAGGGCTCGTCGGCCCATTGCACTCACTCTTTGGGGAACCGGCGTCGCATAGTGAGAAACGGTATGCAGTAAGCTTTGCCTGCATAGCCGTATCATGAAGCTACCTTTTCTCAGGGTTTGTCAGGAGCGCCCGGTGAAAAGGGAACGTGCCTGCAGAAGGCAAAAGAACTGACTACGACAGTAGAAGGACAGAGGGATGGTCTTTTGGACACGGGTTCGACTCCCGTCTACTCCACTCTAATGAGCAAATCATTAACCAATAATCTTAAATACGTCATTTTGTTTATAGGGGCTTTTCTTCCTCTGCTTATTATGAGTAAGAATTCGCCTCTATATCCGTTTAATGATTGGTATGACATCAACCAGTATTTTACTGTGGGTAGAGGCATTCTCTACGGTAAGGTTCCTTATGTAGATCTTATTGATCAGAAAGGGCCTTATCTTTATCTTCTCGGTTCTGTTGCATATCTTTTTTCACATACCACATTTCTGGGATGGTTTATTCTTGAGGTGATCAATCTGTTTGTTTTTTCTGTTTTTACCGACAGGACGATCAGATTATATCTTCCCGATTTCAAATATTCATATTATTCGGTTCCGATTCTCTGCACTGTGATAGTATCGTGTGAAGGCTTTCAGCATGGCGGAAGTTCCGAAGAGTTCTCGCTTGGAATTCTTTCCCTTGCTCTGTACAACATAATGAGGGCACTTCATGAAAATAAGTCAATGGATGCGAAGATTGTTTTCTTAAACGGGATCCTGGCCGGGATTGTTTTTTGGACTAAGTATTCAATGACCGGACTGTTTATAGTATTTGTTCTCTTTATGTTTATCTACTCGGAGAATAAGTTGCGTTTGGTTCTTTTGTTCCTTGCCGGGGTATCCGCTTCAACATTACCTTTGGTTATCTATTTCGGAGTTAACAATGCGATCGGAGAATGGCTGAAGGTATATTTTTACGAGAATATATTCGGCTACGGAAATATGCGGTCCAGAGCATTGCCTGAGATTATTATTTCAGTCTTTAAATGTCTCGGATCATTCATTTTTTCAAGAGGAAATATTGCATTGTTTCTTGTATTTGTTTCAGTACTCCTTTTACTTGTTCTTCCTCGGAAAATATGCGGATTGCTTATAAGGGAGAAGATTTGCATAGTTCTTATGGTTCTTATATCATCCATGGGAGTGTATGCGGGAGGTTTCGATTTCGGGTATTACGGAATGGTTCTCTGTGTATATCTTGTTTTTGGAATCTTACCTTTACCGATGCTTATCGTTTTTGTTTCCGATAAGATCAGGCACAAATCAGAGAGTTTTGAGTTGAAGGCATCCGGCATTATTGTCAGTTTGGCCGCTATTGCAGTAAACATTGTTGTGCTTACAGCCGGAATTACCATAAGTGATAATGTACGTATGATAGGTGCTGATCCTACACAGATGCCGCAGTTTATCTTTGCGGATATTATAAGCCGGGCACCTGAAAACAGAAGAGTTGTACTTAATTACGGCTTCCTTGATGAAGGTGTATATACCATTCTTGATCAGGTTCCGGAGATGAAGTATTTTGCTTCTTTGAACGGAAAATATGAGGAAAGCCTGCAGATTCAGGAGGGTTATATAAAAGAAGGCATACCTGATTTTGTGCTTACTTTTTATCCCGTTACCGCAGATGAAGAAACCATGAAAAATGTTCCTGTACTTCAGGACAATTACAGACTTGTTGCCTATAAGGTCTATTTGATCGAGGGCAATTATTCCACCTTCGGACTTTGGGAAAAGAACTGATTATTTAATGTTGAAATAGCAACAGAAGAGTTTATAATATTTTTAGAAAATAAATAATTCCATCTATGCAATGACTTGAGGGGGTTGAATGTATGGATAGAGGGAAGTCTTTTAACGACGGACTTACCAGGAAGGTGAAGCTGATCCTGGTATATTCGTTCTTCGTTTTTATAAATATCGCGGTAAACCGTATTGTCGTACATATGGGACTGCCTTTATATGTGGATAATATCGGAACGATCCTGGGAGCTGTCTATGGCGGATACCTGCCCGGAATCTTTATCGGATATGTCACGAACATCATCAATTCCACCGATAATCTGGAAAACATGTACTATGCGGGCATCAGTGTCCTCATAGCTCTTTCCGCTACATTCTTTGCGCACAAAGGATTCTATAAAAAGCTCTGGAAAGCACTTCTTACTGTGCCTGTACTTGCCTTTATGGGCGGTGGCATCGGTTCCGTCCTTACATGGTTTATATACGGTGCGGGAAATTCATTTCTTTCACAGCTTTGGTATGATTTCAGGATAGATCTTCTCGATAAGCTGATCACCGTGCTGGGAGCATACCTCCTTATACTGGTGATGCCAAAGAATCTTTCGTCACTGCTTGAGCTGACGGACTGGCGGCAGCGTGTAATGACAAGGGATGAACTTAAGAATGCTGAAAAAACCGTTACCAGGGGCCTGAGTCTCAGGGGCAGGATCTCTCTTATGATCACCCTCGTCATGATAGCGGGCACTTTTACCACGACTATCATATCCTATGTACTGTACAGGAATTTCACTGTTGAACAGATGGAAGCTTTGGGACTGACGATGGCTGAGGTCAATACATACAGTCTTTCCTTTGTCGCGAAGGTAATGTCACTGTTCCTCGGATTCTTTGTGATAGTTATCGCACTATGCATCTGGTTTGCAAAGTATCATCTGACTTATCCGATCGATGCCATGACATTTGCAGCGGCGCAGTTCCATTACAATTCTGATAAGGAGATAGATGAATCGGTTGACTATCTTAAGGGGCTTGAGGTAAAGACCGGGGATGAGATAGAGAATCTGTACAATGTTCTTACCAAGACCATAAGCGATACCGCATTCTACATCGAGGATATAAAGAAAAAAGGAGAACAGATCGAAAAGCTTCAGTCCGGTCTTATATATATCCTTGCGGACATGGTCGAAAGCCGTGACAAATGTACCGGAGATCATATCAAGAAGACTGCGGGTTATGTAAGGCTCATTCTCGATCTGCTTAAGGAAAACGAAGTCTATCCCGGACAGGTTAACGATGAATTCATTCAGTCTGTCATCAATTCCGCACCTCTTCATGATGTGGGTAAGATCAAGGTCAGTGACCTTATTCTCAATAAGACTTCAAGGCTTGATGATGACGAATATACCAAGATGAAACAGCATACTCTTTTCGGTAAGGATGTTATCGAGAGAGCCAAGAGCCTTTCACCGGGTTCGGATTATCTTGATGAAGCTCTAAATCTTGCTCTCTACCATCATGAAAAGTGGGACGGAACGGGATACCCTTCAGGGCTCAAGGGTGAGGAGATACCGCTTTCCGCACGTATCATGGCTGTATCCGACGTATTCGATGCATTGCTTTCAACAAGAAGTTACAAGAAGCCTTTTACGTTCGAACAGGCTATGGATATCATCAAGGAAGGTTCCGGTACATCTTTCGATCCGAATATTGTAAAGCTCTTTGTGGATAATCCCGAGAGAGTAAAGGCGATCGCACTCGAAAACGAAAAGCTTATACAGGCTTCATAAATATATCGGGGAATGGTTCTGCCGTATCGTATATTATCTTACGAAACAGCAGCCACGTTCCCTTGTTTTTGGAAATTTAAATGACGGTTCCCCGCTTAATGAATGTGAAGCGGGAAACCGTCATATTTATTTGTTGTGAATATCTTTTAGTGCAGGAACTCTATGGACTTAAGTGAGGGAGTTCCGCCACCGGTGTAAGTGATGTACAGCGCATTGACTCCGGTGATATTTGGAAGCTCGCACTCGTGAGCTGTCCAGATATTGGATCCGTCTCCCTTTATCTTTCCAAGAACTTCTCCGTTAAGTGAAGTCCTTATCTCAAATTCGCCGTTGTAATAAGCTCTTGTCTTGATCCTCAGTCCCCTGACATTCTTCATATCAAAATACTTGAATCCGATCGTTGTGTTATTTACGATGCCCTTGATGTAGGAAGGAGCCACAACGTCATCGCCTCCCTGTTGTACGACTCTGGGGCAGTTCTCCTCGATATAGAGCTTGTGCTCATCCGTGAAGATGTTGCAGGCGATATATGCGGGGTACTCACCGATATCGGAAAGAGGTCCGCCGTTGAGTCCGCAGGATGTGATCTCAACCTGGGGAATGTGTCCGTCTTCGGTAAATCTGATCTTTTCGGCGCAGCCCTGTCTCGAGAACCAGTTTCCGTTGGTGTGGCGGTGATAGAAGATGTACCAGTCGTCACCAATCTGAACGATGCTTCCATGGTTATTTCCGCCGTATGCGCTTGTATCACCGGGCTTTTTGTATCCGCCAATGCCAAGATCGTTATTGCTTATGATGACTCCGCCGTAGGTGTAAGGTCCGGTAGGCGAATCGGACATTGCATAGCAGAGCTCGTGCATTACCTGTGATGAATAAATGAAGTAATACTTTCCGTTTCTTACCCTGATGGAAGGAGCTTCGAAGAATGCGTGTCCTTCATAGCCTGTTCCTTCACTGTACATAGCTCCGGGTGCGACAAACTCCGGACCTCTCGTTACAGTGAGCATATCGGGTCCGATGAGAGTGAGCATTGCTCCGTGTCTTGACTTATCGCCGTGTCCGCAGAAACCGGTGAAGAGATAGGTTGTATCGCCTTCCGTAAGAACACCGGGATCGAACTGAGGCTCATCGCCTTCCTTTTCACCGAGACGTGTCCCGTCTTCATAATGTACATACCCGAGGAACTTAAAGGGACCTGCGGGCTTGTCGCTAACCGCAACGGATACGACATTAACCTTATCGAGAACATAATAGATGTAGTATTTTCCGTCGGGACCGACCGTCACATCGGGTGCATAGAGGCACATATGTCCGTCTTTGTTGAAGGGATCTTCGGTCTTGGGGAGACTGATTCCTTCGTATCTCCAATTGCCGAGATCGTTAACGGAAGCGGACCATGCAACATAATCACCGAGGCAGAAGGTCTCACCGTCATATATGTCGTGAGAACCGTATACATAGACTCTGTCTCCGAAGACGTAAGGCTCGCCGTCGGGAATGTACTCCCAGCTGGGAAGGTAAGGGTTGACTGCCTGTTTTCTGGTATTCTGTCTGATTCCGCCTTCGAGTCTGGGGGATGCGCCGTATCCCATGAACTCCATTTCATTTCTTTCTTTGTCGGTATAGGTATTCCATACGGGCAAAGGAAGACCGTCAGAACCGTTACCGTTGGGATCACCTGTCTTTATGAAATTAACGAAGTAATCCGCCATCTGGCGTGCGAGATCAAAATGTCTTCCTTTATAAGGCCTGTGACACTTCTTTATAGTGTCAAAGAAGAACCAGAGATCGCAGGAGTGGAAGGTTCCGGGGAAAGGCTCGATATCTGCTCCGTCGCCGGGAATATCGGGATCGAAGCGGTAATAATAGAACCTCTGACCGGGTGCATTCTTTTCCGCATCAAGGAAGGTGTCCTTGACGGATTTTTCGACGGTATTGAGACCGTTCATTATGAACTCATCTGTAGTGTTGCCGGCAATGATGGGTACATCCGCACACTGTCTGTTAACGATCCTGTCCCTGGGATCTCCGAGTGAGAACTTGCCGTCCTGAATAGGTGCGAACATTCCGTTCTCGGTACGGAACTTGGCATATTCTTTTATTATGGTGTCGGTATCGATCTTGCGGGCTTCTTCGATGGAAGATACGCCGAGCTGCGCAAGGAACTTGGCACCGTTTTCTTCAGCCGTCTCAAGAGTCATGGGCTTGAAGAGATTGTCATTGAAATACTTGGGGCTGATGAATCCGCTGAATACGGCAGCGCCCTTGATTATGCCGAAATTGGCTTCGTGAGCCAGCTGGTTCTGAACGCTTGCGCCGCCTGCGGACTGTCCTGCGATGGTTATCTTTTCGGGATCTCCGCCGAATGCGGCAATGTTTTCATATACCCAGTGAAGTCCGGCCTTCTGGTCGAGGAGACCGAAGTTAGCGGGATGCTCGGGATCTGCAGTTGTAAGATCGTGGTGGCAAAGGAAACCGAAAGCGGCGAGTCTGTATGCAACGCTTACAACGATGATCCCTCTTTTGGCGAGAGCTTCTCCGTTAAATTCCATCTCTGCGGTGTATCCCCACTGGAATCCTCCGCCGTAATACCATACGAGCACGGGAAGCTTTTCATCCCTGCTCTTTGCGGGGGTCCATACATTTAAGTAAAGGCAGTCTTCACTTAAGGGAATGTCCGCATCAACATGCCACTCCCTGCAGTATATATCCGTTCCGACTCCGGGCTGATCCTGTGCGGATATGGGGCCGAAATCATCACATAAAAGCTCACCATCCCAGTTTTCAGCAGGCTGAGGAGCTTTCCATCTGTTTTCTCCGATGGGAGGTGCCGCAAAAGGAATTCCTTTAAATGCGGTTATCCTGGGATCGTTCCCTGCGATTCCCCTAATTTTTCCGTTTTTTACTTCTGTTGTTCTAAGCATAGTCCCCTCCATACAGTATGTAATTGGAAATACCATTAAATTATAATGTATTACGGCGGCAATTTCTTGCCAAAAAATAGCATATTTTTTGTATTTTTGTATTCTGAAAGGAATGACAAATAATGGTATAATACACGGGTGGATAAATTGATCGAAAAACTTAAGAACAGAAAAGCCCTGATATGCATTTTCGGGATTTTGCTTCTTTTGATAATTGCAGTACTGATCATTGTTGGTCTCGGAAAGCCCTCACCCGACGGCCCCACGGTCATATCTGTTTCGGGACCGGGTTTCAGTGACGATCAGCCGGTTTTTGTTCCTGATGTACCTGCCGGTGTAAATGTGCCTGATATTCCTGCCTTCCCGGATGTTTCCGGGGGAGATGCTCAGATGATCAGTCTTCCTTCGGATATAACTGAAACCGGCGAAAGTGATATTTCGGATGTAACCGGAAACGAAAGCGAGAGTGATCCGGGTGATGCGGTGATACCACCGGAACCCCAGACGTCTCAGGATCCCATAGATGCTTATATTGCGGGGATGACGCTTCATGAGAAGGTCTGTCAGATGATAATTGCCACTCCCGCATCCCTTACGGGCGAAAGGAAACCCAAAAGCGCGGGCATTCTGTTGCAGAGTGCACTGACCGTATATCCTGTCGGGGGGCTTATATTTGACGGGGGCAATATCTCTTCGGGAGACCAGCTTAAAAAGTATCTTTCCGATGCACAGAGGTTTTCACGTATTCCTCTTTTCATGACGCTTGATGAAGAGGGCGGAAGGGTGACAAGGCTTCAGAATACCGTCGGCACTTCGCAGATAGGTCCGATGTATGATTACCATGAACTCGGAACGGGCGTTGCTTTTACCAATGCATCGATCATCGCTGCGGATATCAAGACTTACGGCTTCAATATGGATCTTGCACCGGTTGCCGACGTGTGGTCCAACCCGGAAAACACTGTAATAGGAGACAGGGCTTACAGCACCGATTTTAATGAAGCTTCCGAACTTGTATCGGCTGCCGTGCAGGGCTTTCATTCACAGGGAATTCCATGCTGCCTTAAGCATTTCCCGGGACACGGCGATTCATCGGAGGACAGTCATTACGGAGCGGTTTACATTTATAAGTCACTTGCCGATATAAAAGCGGAGGAATGCCTTCCTTTTGCATCGGGAATATATGCGGGTGCCGATTGCGTGATGATGGGGCATCTGATCGTCAGTGAACTCGGCGATGAACCGGCCCTCTTTTCCAAGACTCTTATCAGGGATGTTTTGAGAGGAGAACTCGGGTTTAACGGAATAGTCATGACCGATTCGCTGCAGATGAAGGCAATGACCGATTATTACGGGGTATCCGAAATTGCTGTAAAGTCCGTTGATGCGGGCTGTGATATCCTTCTGATGCCTTCCGATGTTCCGTTTACGGTCAAAGCGATCGAAGATGCGGTTTCAGCCGGCTTGATCCCGGAATCGCGTATTGATGAAAGTGTCCGGAGGATCATTTCCCTCAAAGTAAAATATGGCATTATGCAGTTGTGATCGATATTGTTTGGAACCTGTTAGGGGCTTGAACATATGGAAAAAGAAAAAGTAACAGCACTTGGATATGAGTTCGCCTGCCTGGATGATGCCATCCTTGCGCAGTCCGAGATGAAGAAGATCGACTATCTGAAGTCGCATCTCGACAAAGGTGATGCCCAGACCGTAAAGGCACTTTATGACAAAGCGATCGACGAGAAGTTTTTCAAGACTCCCGTCGGCATTGCATTTCTTACCGAGATGAGGGAATACCTTATCGATGTGCTCGACTATTCGGAAGAGGAAGTTCAGGCAATTCCTCTTTATATGTTCTATGACACCACTAAGACTGGTGTGAAAACTGACGGTGATAAAAAGAAAAAGAAAGAACCCGTAGGACTTCTTTTTATATCCGTTGTGCTCAACATTGCCCTTATCGGTGCGGTCATTTGGATGTTCTGGATAGCTACTCACACGGATAATCCGAATATAATCAATTACGAGACGGTCCTTACGAACAGATATGCATCATGGGACCAGGAACTGACCGAAAGGGAAAGACAGGTCCGCCTGATGGAACGCGAGCTTGGCATTAACACGGAGAGCCTTGACCTTACGGAAGAATAATAAGGATAATACATCGGATTCATGATAAAATACTTTAGATATATGCAGATCAGAGGTGGATATGAAACTTACTTTTTATAATGAGATAATTCAGTTTGATTACGAACTTGCAGCATTGATCAAGTCATCGGAAGATCCGATGTTCACATCATATCTTTCAGGTATCAAGAATGATATCCAGAACAATCCCGGACGAGTGCCCGAATACAGACAGCAGGTCATAAACAATTACAATGTCTACGCTGAGAAGATGAATAAGCTCGGAGTTCCCGTAGAGAGGATGTTTTTTAGGGCTGTCTACGGAGATTATGATATACCCGATATAAAGAATCCTGTATTTTCTCAGCCCGTTCAGCCTGTTCAGTGCGAGACTCCTGTTCAATCTGAGGTGCCGGTTCAGCCTGTTCAGTCCGAAGCACCTGCTGAACCCGCTCAGCCTGATTTGGCGGCTGCCCCCCTTCAGCCCGAGTTATCGGCTCAGCCCATACAACCCGAGTCACCGGCTCCTTCAGCTGAAACAGAATCTTTTGCTCAGCCGCAGGCTCCCGTAATGCAGCCGCAGGCTCCCGTAGCACAGCCCGCTTTCTTTGATCCTTATACGGGAATGCCTTTAAATCGCCCCGTTCAGAATACCGCAGCTTCTTCCACGGATACAGCTAAGAAGACCGAGTTTGCTGTCGGTGCTATTGTTATGTCCATCATAGGATCCGTATTCCTTCTTACGGGTCTGGTTTATTTCTCGATTAATTTCCTTGATACCTTTGCACAGGGTATGGTTCTGTATCTTGTCTGTGCTATAGTTCTCTGCGTATCCGAATTTGTAATAAGACGGATAGTTCCGAAGCTTTCGGCTGTGTTTACCGCAATAGGTTTAAGCGGTGTCTTTCTGACTACGGTAGTTAATTACAAATCCCTTGATAATCTCAATCTGCCCGCTACCGCGATCATACTCGCTATATGCGCTGTACTGGTCTGCATTTTTGGCTATATCAGAAAGAGTCAGCTCTATTCGATAATCGGATTCCTTGCCGCATTTATTTCCTCGATTGCCATCGCATCCAATGTTTCTTCGGTCGAGTACATTGTTATAACTATATGTACACTTATCATTTCTTCTCTCTGGCTTATTTTCCCTGTGGAGAAGTACGTTGCTTCTGTCACTCCCGTGATGCTTTTTGCGGAAATGATCTATATGATGTCAGGAATAATGTTCTATATCAATGATGCCTCGGGTCTGACTGAAAAAGTACTCAAATTTATTTTCATCGTCTGCAGTATGATCGTTATCAATTTCATATACTTCATGCACGCTAAGAGAAGCCGAAATGATGGTGTTGTTAATGAAGTTGTTGATGTATTTAATTTCATCATATACTCGGTTACTGTTCTGTTCTTTGCAGGTGCATGCAGTTTATCCTTCAATACAATTCCCGACTTTTCGGAGGTTGAAGCTGTTGCTTTAGAGATCATCATATATTTTATAGCGGTAATAATTGAGGGCGTATTTGCATTTCTTTTCAGAGTCAAAAAGGACCGTCATTTCTATTTGTTCTACATCTCCGCTCAGGTTACGGGTCTTTTACTGCTGCTTTCGATCGATCTTTTCCTTGTGAAGGCTGTTCTCCTGATCGGTCATTGTCTGTTCTCGAGATATATGACCCGTTTCGAAAACGAGAAGCGTGCCTATAAGATCACCGATCTTGTTCTTCAGGTTTTCATTATGTTCTTTGCGATCGGTATATCATCAGACACCTATCATGAACCGCTTGACTATGTCGGATACGTTGTACTGATTCTCGGTCTTGCCGCAAGTATTTTTATCGGTACCGGTTTCCTGAATATCATTCAGATCTTTTCCGTATTTGCCATAAACTTCGTGATATTTAAATTTGTTACATTCCTTCCCGACGGCCTCGGTGAAGTTATAGGTATCGGAGTTGTTCTTCTTTTTACATACCTGATCAACAACATTCCTAAGTTAAAAGGAAACCATAATTATGTATTCAACTGGTTTGCACTTATCTGGTCTCTTATCATGCTCATTCCCGGTTCCCGAACCGGTGATTCGATCGAGGATGTTCTGATCTTCTCGATCGGTGCAGTTTTCGGACTCGCGATCGTTATTCTTCTGATGAACAGGGAATACAGAATGCCTTTCCGCGGAAAGTATATTATGATACCGGCATATCTAACCTTTATTTCTTTCCTTGTTCCTCTTGAGAAGGGATTTATTCTCAGCATTATCCTTATGGCCATTGCCCTTATAAGTGTCATAATCGGTTTTGCTTTAAAGGAAAAATCGATAAGAATATACGGACTTATACTTTCCATCGTGATTTGTGCTAAAATAGCATTGATAGACTTTGTTTCAATCGGCGATGTAAAGGCCAAGACGATCATGTATATACTTGTAGGAGCTCTTGCGCTTGCAATCGGATGTATATATATGGTTCTTGAATCGAGAGAGACTAAAGCCTCCAAGATGGCTGCGGGTACACAGCAGGGGTACATTCAGAACGCTGCCGCACAGCCTCAGCCGGTTCAGCCTGAAACGGCAGAGTCATTAAAATATGTTTCTGTAGAGGGGAATACAGAGAATAAGGAACTTTATGAAGAGAACAAAACTGTTTAAACTTATTTCTTTTTCTGTCTGTTGCATGCTCTTTTTCGGAGGATGCAAATCTGAGATAGCAGAGATGACAGATGAGCAACAGCAGCAGGTGGGAGAGTATGCCGCTTTTGCAATGCTCAGATATGATGCGGAGCACAGAAGCCGCCTGGTTGATTATTCCGAGGTTATTGCTGCCGATGAAGCCGCAAGGATAGCTGCGGAAGAAGCTGCGGCTGCTGAACTTGCACGTCAGACCGAGACCGGCGAAGGCGAGGATACTGATGATGCTGACGGTAACCCCGTTGAGATCATCGACAACACCTCTGACACCGATGAAGGTTATGTCAGCGACACGATGGAGGATTTCCTTGAGCTTCCGTCGGGATTGCTTCTTTCATATAAGGGCTATACGATCCAGTCGTCGTATCCCGAGGATGCGGATGTTTCTGATTACTTTGTTGTGGAAGCCACATCCGGAAAGAAGTTCCTCGTACTCTGGTATTCGCTTTATAACGGATCGGGTACCGATGCGAGCATCAATTTCCTTTCGGACAATATTTCCTTTAAATGTAAGGTTGATGAAGAGGTTACGGCCACTGCACTTGTTACCATGCTCGGTGATGATATGTCCACACTGAAGGCGGACCTCAGGGATAATGAAGAGATCGATTGTGTGCTTATCTTTGAGATAGATCAGGAAGTTGCATCCGATCTGAATACCATTATTCTGAAACTGTCCAAGCCCGGTGCCGACTGGCAGAGAAAGTTATCATAAGAGAATTAATAAAGAGAGCAGGTTCTGAGAAACCTGCTCTTTTGTTTTGCCTTTATTTAAGCTGTGTATATGATGCTATCTTTTTCTGGCTATCTGCCACTTGATCACCGCGGCTCCTATAATGATCACATATCCTATAAGACTGTAGATATCCGGGAATTCATCCAGGAATATCATTCCAAGGCATGCGGCAAATATGACCTGCGTATAATCAAATACCGATATGTCCTTGGCAGGAGCATTCTGATATGCGGCTGTAATGTTGAACTGTGCGATTCCGGCACAAACACCTGCGCCTATAAGACATCCCCATTGTGCGGGCGACATCGGATGCCAGTCGAAGATAAGGAACGGTCCGGTGACAAGACATGAAAAGAGCGAGAAATAGAACACTATCGTTTTGCCCGGCTGTCCGGTTTTGCCCATCTTATGAACGAATGCATATGCTGCTCCTGCACCGAAGCCTCCGTATAATCCTACCAATGCAGGTATTGATGCAAGTCCTACTGATGGCTTGATTATGAAAAGAGAACCGATGAATGCGATCGCTACACATGACCAGTCTATTGCAGTCGGTATTTCTTTCATAATGAAATAGCTGACTATTATCGCAAAGAAAGGAGACAGTTTGTTGAGCATGTTTGCATCTGCTATGCCCAGCCTGTCTATTGCCCAGAAGTTGGCGATCATTCCGCTTGTTCCGAACAGACATCTCATAAGGAGTGATACGCCGTTTCCTTTTCTTACGGAAAAGCCTATCCTGTTCTTGAGTATGGCTCCCGTTGCAACGAATAATGCAAAGAAGTTCCTGAAGAATGTCTTCTGCATCGTAGGCAGATCTCCGGATATTCTTACGAAGAATGTCATAAGAGAAAAGAAGAGCGCGGCAGTGAGCAGATGAAGTATTGCCTTTCTGAGTCTGCTTCCCGATACCGATTCATCCTTCGCTGTGGCTGCGACTGTGCTTTGCATTATATCTGTTCTGTTGTTTGTTTCGGTGTTCATTGTATCTGATGATAACACAAATATATAAAGTGATACTGATACATTTTGCTCAAGTCTGATCGATGAAAAGTTGAAGCGTTTATGCTGTTTTCACAAGCCTGAAAATTTTTATTTTTTCTTGTTGACATAGATTTTTTGCTGTGATATTTTATATAGGCTGTCGCTTGAGAGAGCGACTTGGTTCCTTGATAATTCAATACTAATGCATCCCTGAAAATTCCACGTGCAATTGAGCAGTGAGAGTTTTGAAAACAGGCTCGTCGGATGCTCACATCCGTAAGAGCATGTTTGAAAAAAGCTCTTCGGCGAAAGCCGAGGACCGAGTGAACGAAGTTCACGAGGTGATCAATTGCATAATAAATTTTTAGAGAACGAACA
>JAEEGH010004012.1_pt1 | contig 38088 bp, 31 predicted proteins | sample 9134181 | NCBI WGS metagenome assembly JAEEGH01 (sample SAMN16246544, study PRJNA631951) | gut metagenome | biome: gut microbiome; feature: rumen; material: DP-attached | host: Bos | place: Iran: Karaj | collected 2018-10 | reverse complement strand
ATCGTACAATTTTTGTTCTTCTTCAGTGAAGCCGCTTTCACCATCAGCATATTGTCCCCAGTAATACATCATTTCAACTTCTTGTTCTGTAAATGTATAGTTCATTTTTTCCTCGTTATTATGATTAAACTTAATTTCGGGTTTTACATAACTTCCAAGAGCAATTTTTCGTCGGGCATGACGGCTTTCAGTTTTTCCGGCATAACCTTATAGGTCGCAACACCCATGGGCTGGTTGTAATCTTGCAACAGATACTCAACAAATGACTTGTCCGCACCCTTACACAGAATAATGCCGATGACCGGATTTTCGTTTGCCTTCCGTTCGTCGTCGTTCAGCACGCGCATATATGCCGAGAGCTGTCCGAGATACGCAGGCTTGAACTCCCCCTTCTTTAATTCCACAACGACAAGACTCTGTAATTCGCGATTATAGAAGAGCAGATCCACCCACATATCATGTTCAAGTTTTTCGATATGGACTTGATGACCGACGTACGTGAAATCCTTTCCAAACGTCAAAATAAAGTTCTTGACATTCTGGACAATGGAATTTTCGACAACGCGCTCGTCAATATCCTGGGGATTACGCTCGTCAAGTTCTTCCACATTGACAAAGTCAAGCAAGTATTCGTCCTTGAACATCGAGATTGCCTTTTGCGCATGGAGCGTTTTGGGCAAGGTTAATGCGAAATTATTGGGGAGTTGCCCTTGGTGGTGATACAAATCCGCCTTGAGGTAATCGCGCAGAGCGTACTTGTCCCAATGGTTTATGAGTGCCTGATGAATGTAGAAAGCACGCTCTTCCAAAGTGGAGGTCTTCAGAAGGATTTCCATATGGTGAGTAAAACTCAGCTCTAGAAATTCGGTGAAGTCCAATTCGTTCGCCAATGGCGAACGATTTAGATTAAGAAGCGCAAAAATCGGTATTTTTGCCGATTTTTCGCTATTTTCGACATTTTCTAATTCGTCAGCCGTTGGCTGGCAATTTAAAACAGGGAGCCATCGCTCAAAGAATATCCTCATTTTTTTGATGTTAGATGCCGAAAATCCTCGCAATCCAGGCAATTCCCGCCGAAGTTGAGCACTTATTGTATCTATCGCCCCTGTACCCCAGGTTCCCTTGCGGGAATTTTCGGAAACGAACTTGCCTATCGCATAGTATAGCGATAGCATCTGCTTGTTGGCCGCCCGAGCCGTCTCCAACTGACTTTCGAGAATAGCAGACTTTATCTGCTGAACAGCATCGTTATAAAAAGGACTTATTTTTTCCATTATAGCCTCCAAGTGGCCGCAATTTGCAACCGGTTGATGTTAGAGGCGTTCTTGCAAAACCGAAAAGCCGGTTAAAACAAAAACGCACCTCGCCTTAAAACAGCGAGATGCGTCGGGCATTAATGTACCTAATATTCAGAAACTTGGCTAGGGGAGTAAGAAAATTTTACATAGCGAATCTTTTTTTATCCTATCACCCAACTTATTGCCCAACTCATCACCCAACCGCCGTCTCGTTTCATTTGCGGACGAAAATTTCGACCGCAAAATTTCGGCTACTCGACCGACGATGTCGGAATAATGTCGGATTAATTTCGGAATAAAAGTGTATATTAGAATCCAGACGCCAAGGAGATTCCGCGATGACTCAAAAACTCTGGAACACCTGCAAGAAGTGTGGCTGCGAAAAGCCCGAAGACACCGAGAAACTTTGCGAGCAGTGCAAGGCAAATCGCCGGCAATTCTGGAGCGACCTCAAAAAAGTCGGCGGCGTAGCCGCTGGCGCTCTCCTAGTGGTATTTGCTGGCGGGAAGCTGAGGAAGAAATAAGAGCGTTCCCCCACTTCGTGGGGTCGGGCTATACTCGCTTCGCTCACGGAGCCGCGCAAGCGCGTCTCCGCCCCAAGGGGTCACTATCCCTAACGCATCTCAGGATATTACATCCCGGTACTGCGCGAAAAGACTCTCCAAATCCTCGTCGGAATACTTTCCGTAAAGCAAGGACTTCACATCCGAAACCTTCGCAGAAATTCCGGACTCCTTGAGCCCGGCCGAAAGCCTATCAAGCAAGGCCTTGTCAATCTTTAGCCAATACTGGTTTGTATTTTCAAGCGTCCACAGCCTTTCAGTTCCAGAAGCACTAACCGTCGCAAGCTTAGCCTTTAGGAAAATTCCCAAGGCGCGACTGATAATGCCACTGGTAGTCCCCGCCAAATTCTTGAAAGCGATTTCCTGCACCAAATCCTGTTTACTCTTCGGCTTCTGCGACGTTTTGTCGCAAGCAAGCCGGTATATCTTGCGGAGAATCCCCTTCGAAAAAACGTCCCATCCCTTTTTCTTCAGCACCTTCGCAAGCACCATCTGGGCATCTTCCTGTACCGCGACCTTCTTTTTCGCCAGCGATACCATGATCGTGCCGTTGCCATCGTCCTTGACCTCGGCAAAATCGACAGAACTGACAAATTCCTTGAAAGTCTTGAAACCAAGACGCTTCACGCTGAAAGCGTTGTCGCGTTCAAGCATCTTAGGCATCAACGCAGAAAGATGGATAGGCCCGTCCTCGCCCTGCAACACTGACCTCAAAATCTCGATAAAGTCAATCTTTTCGGAAACCAGCATGTTGTTGCGCTCGGTCTCGTCGGACTGTTCCTCGGCATTATCCGTATAGATGTACCTGGAACAGGAATTCTTGACGCATTCGCTGAGCGGCGACTTGGGGCCCACGCCAATAACGTCCTTGCCCTGCTCGCGCAACTTACGGAACAGCGGGGAAAAATCGGAATCCCCCGTCGCAAGGACAATCCACTGGGCCCGGGATTCAATAGCGACCTCCATGGTATCCACCGTCATCTTGATGTCCGTGGAATTCTTGCCGCTGACAGGGTGGAAAGTATGCACCAGTTCGAATCCGTTATCGTTCAATACGGACTGCAAGGGCGCAAGCTGCGTCGTAGACCATTTGCCGTAAGCCTTGCGAACGACAATCTGCCCCAGCGGAAGGAGTTCTTCCATGAGCGACTCCACACCCCCGTTCTTGATCCAGGAAGTCAGATTCTCCGCATCGATAAAAATGGCAATTTGGCTTGACATAAGCAAAACCTCTCTTAAATCCTGGAAATAAATATATATTCAATTATATGAAATTGAAGATATTCTCCATATTGTTCCTTTGCGGGTTCACCCTTTCGGGGGCGTACAGCCTCCAATATAACCCGTTCTTGTTGCAGACCAAGGACAAGAAGGGCGAAACCCTAGCCAGAACCCTAGACAAGGTTTACGGGGATAAAATCACCGTCAAAAACGGACGTTGCTATTTCTTTGAAAAACAGGCCAGAGGTGCAGACCTCGAATACGAAATCGACCGCTGCCGTATGGAATCTCAGCAGCAAACCATATACAGTCAGGCAGACCGGTTGAACGGCATCGAAATCAAGGGAACAATCTGGATTGAAGGAAATTCTTACAGGACTCGTCCCTACAGCGGAGAATGGAGCGAGTGGAAATCGTCTGAATTATTTCCCGGATTGCACTGGCGAAGCAGAACTGGATACAATTTTGAAAAGAGGAACGGAGAATTTCAGTTCAAGCCAATATCTGGCATCAAGAATATCCGCAACAAGAATGGCTATATCAGCGAGAGCAAGCCGAATGCAACCCAAAGCGCCCATAACAACGAAAGCAAATCAATGGCCATCCAAAACGGGAAAGAACCCGGAATCGTAATTCGGGAAAGTGGCTCCGGGAAAATCGTCATCCAAGAAAGCCGATAACATGATAACGCTTATAGTCATACTCGGTGCCATCGTCTTTTGCATGTGGCTGTTCCAAAACCAGATTGTGGGACACATCGGCGAAAAGCATACCGCGAAAAGAATCCGGGCAATCACCAAAGGCACTGTCTTCAGGGATATCTATGTAGACGGGAGCCACGGTGTACAGCAAACCGACATTATCGCCGTGACCGAGAAAGGCATCCTCGTCGTAGAGAAAAAGACATACATCGGCCTAATTGTCGGGAGTGCCTACGATAAACAGTGGATGGTAATCCTGAATCGCGGCAAAAAGAAATTCCCGATGAAAAATCCCCACCATCAGAATTACGGGCATATACAAGCCCTGTGCGAAAAGTTTCCGGCGCTCAAGGACAAGTTCATCGACCTAGTGATATTCGGGAACAACGCGAAACTCGGCGACAGAATCCCCGAAGGCACAATATGCGACAGGGATTTCAGGAGGTTCTACAAAAACTTGCCGACACGAATGAACGCCCAAGAAGTTGAAAGCACCACCCAAACCATCGCCACCCTCAATAAGGACAGAGCTAGACTCAAGGCGATGCACAAGCAGAAAATCCGGCAAAAGAGAAAAAGCCTATGACACAGAAACTCTGGAACACCTGCAAGAAGTGCGGCTGCGACAAGCCCGAAGACACAGAGAAGCTTTGCGAGCAATGCAAGGCAAATCGCCGGCAATTCTGGAGCGACCTCAAGAAAGTCGGCGGCGTAGCCGCAGGCGCGTTACTGGTGGTATTCGCCGGCGGGAAGATGAGGAAGAGGTAAAGATCATTTTGCCGGCGATGGCAAAATGGTTCTTAAGCAACCCTCCCTAAAGCAAAAAAAGAGGTATGTGTATAATTTACACATACCTCTTCATTCGATATTCTTACTCAGCGCCTCCCTTTTATTTTCCCCTGAGGCTGAAGTGCATAATTCACACTTCCTTTATTTATCTTTTTTTTCCGTAATCCCTTGATGGTTCCTTGAGACCCAATAGCCTTGCTTCCAATAATGGTAGTATTTTTTACCAGTCCATTAATGGGACCCTGAGAACCCACAGCCGCATTTACACAACCTTTTTTCTGTATTTTTATTCCAGGGATAGATCCTTGAGGAGGAATCACGCCAAGATACCTGCGAGCATAACGTTCCAAAGTGTCTAAATAACACTTTGTACCATTTTTCTTATCGTTTGCCTTGGCCTTAGCCAAATAATACTTCAGTAACCCTTTTTGCTGAGGCCCTATTTCGGGGCTCTGCAACAAAGCCTTTTCTAATTTAATAGCACTTTTTTTATCTAAAGACATTTACAAGCCTCACAAAAAAATATGGTACAACTTAAGAGCAGCAATTTCAAAAACAAACAAAGCCAAACCCACAAAACCAGATTTAATAGACATAACAGCTATTCCAAGACATTTACCCTTTTTTATATTTGACTGCACGTTCTTATAAGAAATTACCGCATTTGATGCTGTTAAGCTATTTTCGAAATCAAGCTTAGAACCATTTGCATTAGCGGTTTTAATCTTTTCCAATTCGAGAATTTTATCTGCGGTACTCGGAGGGGTACCATATTCGCAAGACATAGCTCTAAATAAGTAGAGCGTGGCAACAAGACACGATACACCAAAAATTAATATCGATATTGCAGCATACGCCAAAGCAAAGAAGTCTTTTATCAACTCTACATGAGTCAAGAGAGTATAAAAAGCAGCAATCATCGAAATCATAATTGCCGCTGTTGCCAACAATCGAGAATTTTCGGCTCGACGTCCCTCTACAGAATAATTATAATTATCCTGAGATTCTTTTAGAATCATTTTTTTTGTTTCTGGATCTAAGTTTAAATTATTCAGTTTATGTTCTAGAAATTCTGCATCAGTCATGATACTCTCCCATTTTGTTGTCGGATATTCAAAAAAATAATCAACTATATTTGTAAATATTTTCAACTCATCTAGGCCAAACTTAATTAATATAGTCCCTAAAATCAGCCAAAAGAAAATGGAAAACAAAAAATCCATCAAGCACTCTTAACAGCAATTAGTTTATAAGCACAAATAAAATAAACAATTATTCGTCCATCGTCAATGTTATTAATTTATTACAGCAATTTCTTCTACAACATATCATAAAAAAAACTATATATATTAGAAACAAAAAAGAGGATTAAAATGCCTTTACAGAATTTCAGTGGGAATTGTTTTGTAGCATACACAGACATTTCAGGATTCAAGCTGCTTATGAAATCCGGGAAAGCCATGCAGGCGTTAGATCGTCTATACACATTTGGATATGAAGAGCTACTTGTACAAAATGACATTTGCGGAATGTTTGTTTCTGATTGCGGAATATTATACACTATCGGCAATGATCAAGCATCACAACTAGACAATCTTTTACAATTACTTAAAAAGATAAATGTTCGAATGCTACATGAAGGATATATGCTCACAACCGCAATTGCATATGGAGATTTTTCCTATCACGAAAGGATAGAATTTTCCCGCATTCGAAAGGACCCTCTATATGGGAACGCCTATGTTGAAGCATATTTAGACAACGAAAAGGAATCACCCAAAATACAACCAGGACAATGTAGAATAAAAAAGAAATACATTGAGGATGATTTATTTCAACGTCTAGCAAATCGTGATTTTCTACGTTATAAAGATAGTTATTATTACTTCTATTGGAATTTAGACAACCCAAGAAATATTGAAGAGTTCGAAAAACTATATAATAACTCTTACAACCTCAAGTATAAAGGGATGGAAGAGGCGTTAAAAAAATTTATTGAATAAAAAAATATTCCTTATTTCATCGGCATAAGCACAAAGTCATTAAGTTCTTTGCGGACTTCTTGCCAGAAGGGCATGTACTTGTCGAGCAAGGCGATGTAGTCTTTGTTGTGGTGGCGGACTTTTAGGTGCAGGAGTTCGTGCAGTATCACGTAATCCAGGCAGCGGATGGGTGTGTGTGCCAAATGCAGATTGAACCAAAGTTTCCCTGCTGGGTTGCAACTGCCCCACTTGTTCTGCATAATTTTTGTCTGCCAGCCGTTGCACTTTAGGTGTGTTTTCTTTTCCCATGCGGGTAAGCGTTTTTCAATTTCGGCGACAAGCATTTCGCGGAGTTTTTCGTTCACGTAGTTTTCGCGCTGTTGTGCGGTACTTGCTTCGCGAACAGTCAGAACCACATTTTGCCCGTCTATTACAAATCCATTTGCACGGTCATGTTCTACTCGCAAATAATACTGACGTCCGAAAATAAAAATGGATTCGCCGGAAACATATTCACGTTCGCTTAAACGGGCCTGATTTGCAAACTTTTCTTGCTGGCGTTTAATCCATGCAACCTTGGTGCGTACAAAAATCTTGATAGATTCGTCCGAAAGTTTCAAGGGCGCAGATATGCGTACATCGCCATTCGGCGGCATCACCGAGAGGTGAATGTTCTTGATATTTTTTTTGGTGACGTCAACCGTAATGCCTGAAATTTTAAACTTCATAATTCCTTTATGGATTCTTCCCCTTCGCCCAGCTCAGGGTCAGAATGACGAAGTGTGATTAAAACTCGCTCTGCTTGCTAATGAGTTCATAGACGCGGTCAACTTCGGCGTCATCTTCCAAGACTTCGGAAAGAGCCCGCTTAATCTTGTTGATTTTCACAGGGCTGTTGCGGAAATCCGCCTGCATGCTGCTCATGACTGCATCGTAAATTTTATTCGCCAACTCTTCATCGTTTCCGCAGTTATCGTAAATCGCGCGCTTTGCGGCACTCCCCTTAACAGAAGCAGGATAATCTTCGCTTGCAGCCGAAGAATTCACCTTCTTGGCAAGTTCAACATAGCGTTCCAACAACTTCTTGTACTCAATCAGGCCGTTTTTACGTTCTTCAATCAACTGGTCAAGAATTTCCGACATTTTGTTGTAGTACGCAGGGTTGACGTTTATCTGGTCAACAATTTTGCGACGGATATTGTTTTCGATTTTCTCGGCAGCGCTTTCGCGGACCTTCTTTTTGCCCGTTGTCAAATCAAACTTGCAAAGTTCAATGATATCCAGCAAAGTCGTGTCGTCAAATTCAATAATCTTTGTCGAATCGCCAGCGGCAATGTAATTGTCAATAAGGTGGCGCATGTCGGGTTCGCAAGCCTTTAAATCAACAAAGTCGCCGCTTGCCTGCATAATCACTTGACGCAAATTCACGTAATCATTGGTACGCTTTTCTTTTTCGTTCCATTCGGCTTCGGTATAGGGCAACGACAAAATCTGCGATTTCAATTCCGCAAATGCACGAGTCAGGCTACTCGCCAATGAGTAGAAGCGCTCACGCAAGCGGGCCAATGCCTCAAATTCTTCTGGATTTTTAAGCCAGCTAACATCCTCGCCGCAGAAGAAATGAATGTAATCCGACTCATCCTTGGGCGGCTTTACATCTTCACAAAGCGTCTCGATTTCTTCAAGAGTCTTGTTGAAATACTTCTCGGCTTCAGTCGCACGGTCCTTAATCAAACCATCGACATCGCTGTCGTCGTAGCCTTCGAATGCACCCGATGTGTATTTGTTCATACTGTCGGTCACATCGTCGAAAAGTTCCTTGTAGTCAATGATGATACCGAAGGGCTTCGTTTCGTCATCTAAGCGGTTTACGCGGCAAATCGCCTGGAATAAGCCGTGGTCCTGCATCTTTTTGTCGATATACAGATATGTGCAATGAGGAGCATCAAAACCAGTCAACAGCTTATCGACTACAATGAGCAGTTTCATGTTAGCCGGTTCTTCAACGAACTTGCGCTTGGCTTCCTTTTCAAAGGCTTCCACCTTCTTATCGATGCGGGAAGTATCGTCGCCTTCTTCGACTCCGACCATCTTCAGGTAAATCTGGTATTTCCTGAAAGTTTCCGTATCCTCATCGAGGCTAACCGTATCGGTACGCAGGTCGCCCGGATTCGGCGTATAAGAAGAAATGATAGCGCATTTCTTAAAACCCAATGCCTGAAAAATTTCGTAGAAGCGGCAAGCCGTAAAAATGGAATCCGCAACGAGGATGGCGTTCCCACGTCCTTCTGCCAAACGGGCATCCTTCGCAAAATCAAGGATGATATCATTCGCAATCGCTTTCAGGCGGTCGTAAGACGAATAAACCGTGCGCATATTCGCCCAGCGGGCTTTCAGTTTCGCCTTCGCGACAGGCGTCATGCCACGAGTTTTCAAGTCAAACCATTCATCAATCTTTTCGCGAGAGCGGAGATCTTGCGGAACATCGCGGCCTTCGTAACGCAAGTCGAGAATCACGTGGTCGCGCACACCTTCATCAAATTTGTATGTATGAATGTAGCTTCCGAAAACTTCCAGACTCGTCTTCTTGTCTTTCTTCAAAAGAGGCGTGCCGGTAAAGCCCACGAAAATCGCCTTAGGCATCAAAGCCGTCATCGCCTTGTGCAACTTGCCCGATTGCGTACGGTGGCACTCATCCACGAATACGACGAAATTACCTTTCACGCTAAAGTTCGGCGGCAACGAATCCTTGATTTCTTTCAAAAACTTCTCGTAATCGCCGTCAGTAACTTCACCGCCACGGCGACCGAACTTGTGAACCAGCGAACAAATGATAGAACCTTCGGTAGAATTCAAACGGTTCAGCAAATCGCGACCGCTCTTGGTGCGAATAATCTTTTCTTCCACACCCTTGAACAACTGTTCTATCTGGTCGTCTAGTTCGTCGCGGTCAGTGACAATCAAAATTCTGCGACTCGGATTGTTCAGCAGCAGGCGCTTGGCAAGCCAGACCATCGTGAGCGATTTGCCCGACCCCTGCGTGTGCCATACAATACCGCCCTTCTTTTGCGTGGTAATCCTGTTGTACGTGCGGTGAATCGCGTAATACTGATTGTAGCGGCAGACCTTCTTTACACCATTATCAAAAATGATAAAGTTATGGATCAAGTCTAGGAAGCGGACCTTGTTGAACAGCGAATAAAGACTCTCGAAGAGAACGCCGTCAAACGACGAACTCTTATCATCGATAATCAAATCGTTGTCGTCCAGTTCCTGCAAGCGTTCGCGGAACGCCTCTTGCTTCCAGGTCAAATACTTCTTCTCTGGCGTGGCGATTGTCCCGTAGCGGACACCCTCGCTTTCGTTTGCCGCCAAGCAATACTGAATCGTAGTAAAGAACGACTCAATGAAATCATGCTTCTGGTTCGTCAGGTTCTGGCGAATACCATCGGCAACAGAAACGGAACTCTTCTTGAGTTCAATCACCGCAACCGCAATGCCGTTTATATAAACGACAAGGTCCGGGCGTTTGGAACCGAAAGAACTGCTAACGGTCACCTCTTCGGCAATGGCAAAATGGTTGTTGGCCGGATTTTTAAAATCAATGTAATAGACGCTGATATTTTCGCCATCCGCATCAGAAACAGGGTGCGAATACTTCAGCAAACTGTAAACCGTCTTGTTCGCAGAATATAAACCTTGCTGTAAGTCGCCCGCTGCATGTTGCAAATCGGCGATGGCCTTGCGTGCAACCGTTTCCGAATAATGCTGCTTGCGCACCAAGAACGCAAACAGATCATCATCGCGAATGTTCTTGTTCGCCACTTCGCACAAATTGCCCAGGTAATCGTAATGCAGCTCTTCCTTGAAGAACCTGATTACCTTTGCCTGCGTCTTGCGCTCAGGAATGTTGATATTCGGTCCAGCCATAGCAGATCCTTTGCAGTCTCTGCATAAATATAGACCAATTATTTCTTTTCGATACTTTTTGTATGCCCTTTTTTCAACTTTTTGGCACTGATTTTGGGAGTAGGGAGATTTTCCGGCATTGTTCCACCGAGTTCAGCGATAGTCTGGCGGACTTTCTTGCCTACGGCAAAATGGGTTTCGTTTGCCAATTCCTTCCCCTTGATATTCTCACGGCGAAGCTTATCGTCTGTTTGCGTGATACGGAACAGGTTTGCAGCAAGTTCCGTAGCGCCCATATGGTCCAATATCTGCTGGCTCTTCTTAAGCCCTTTTCGCTTGTGAATGTCTTTCATTCCCAAGCCGTTATAAAGTCCCTGATATCCGCGATTCTGGAATACCGCATAATCTACAGGCGTTTCGACACCGGCCACCTTTGCGGAACTAGCAAGAAATTTGTTACGAATCGTAACTTCATCGCGAATAGCTAGACGTTTTTCATCCTCCGAAAGCTGAGCCGTTGCGTCCGAAATTTCCTTTTGACGAGTCTTTACCGCAAAATACGTTTGTCCAAGAGCAATCACTTCTTTGCGAGGATCGCCGTTCATTACAACCAGATAGCAAGCGTAACGGGAAAGCTTGTAACTATCCATTTTTCTTTCTGCTCCGCTTCCGATTCTGACCATCTCGCTCACGTGGGCGAAATGGTTTCCCTCATCAAAGCCTGTTTTCCGACATGCTTCGATAGCCTTTTCTATCACAGGCAGAAACTTGCCATATTCGGTATATTCTAAGGCTTTTTGCAATTCCCTTGCATACCAGAATTCAGTTCCGTTTTCGTCAATGTGCTTGATATTCTCGAACGTCTGCTGAGAATAAGTGACAATTTCTTTTTTAGCCATAGGGCCTCCTGTGTTTATTGTTTCAACTAAGAACGCCCTCGCATTACGGCAAAGCCAAATAAAGCAAAAGCGCATCATTCCTTTCTACGGAATGACGCGCTGAGATGTAATGTAGGCTATTTTCAAAAAGCTGGCAAGAGGGGCAAGAAAATTTTACATTATTCCTTGTATTAACTTCACCTATGTTTTGTCTTAAACCTAAAATCTGTGTGACCAGCTTCTCCATACGGTTCAGGATCAATACCGAACATCCTAAGAATTTCCGTCATCCGCGGAAGTAGGGTTTCCTTTTTTGACCGATCATTTTCAATTTCAAGTGCGATCCGAATAGCTTCTTTGAGATAATCTGACCGTTCTTCTTTGCTTAAAGCAGATTCAGACACCTTAATGTACTTGATGTTGGGCCTAATGATATTCTGAATTTCTTCTAAAAACCGAATCGCCAAGCGCACTGTATTCAAAAGATATGTATAAAACGTTTTTGATTCTAATTCAAAATCAATCTCCGTTCCAAACTGTTTTTGCCGTCCTTTCTCGTCTAAGTATGAATTTATCGCCACATCCATCATCGCACGATAAATTTGATATTCTTGAACGGCAGAATTTGTCCTAGCATTCTCATTATAAATGTCAGGATTCCATTGAATCATTTTATCCAAAGCTTCATCGGATAAATGAGCTCCAACTTTATTCCTTAGATGATTGATGAAATCTAAATCTTTTTTCAGTCTCTTATATTGCGCGACCTGTTCTGGATTATCTTTGCAATAAATTGAAAAATTCTCAAGAGATTCTCTCAACAGATTTAAAGGAATAAAATCATACTTTAGATAAATTTGGTTATCTATATGCTTCTGCAGCATGGCGACTGCATCATTTGATCTGTACTGTTCCTTGAATAAATGGTCAGAGAAGAATTTGATTTCTTTTAAAAGAATGACTGTTCTGAGAAAGTCGCGCTTGTATTTTTTGTCATTCTCGACCATCATATTTCAAGCAGAAACCCTTAGAGAATTTTGTCTGACGAGACTTTTATGCCACAAGTTAAACATGCATTACGTTTTGTATGTCGCTGTTGGTAAATGCGGTCCAATATAGGCAATCCACATTTTACCATTTTCTGAATCTGGATAAATATACGTTCTATGGTTAATCGTTTTCATATGTAAATCACAGCAAATTCGGCCAATTCTAGGAATGTTGAACTTTCTCATGTTTTTGTATTTGTCTTGATTCATTGTTTGATCAGATTCCGGCGATATATTAACTTTCGTTTGTTCTTTAAACTTCTTATATGAAAAATCATTCACAGAAACTTCGTTCAGATAATCATTTAGCATTTTCAAGTCATTCATTACAGAATTAAAATCTTTGCCCGATACAATAGAAATCATATGTTCAATTTCGTCAACAAAATGTAATTTTGGGAATAATGCTTCTTTTAAATTCCAAAAAGTTCGGTTATCAAGATTGCTCTTTATTGTATTTCCAAAAAAAGAACTTTCTAGAACAGAATCTGTTATATGATTTGGACTAAAGCTTGTAAATGTTTCTCCCCACAATGCATATAAATTTTTATCAGATGGATCAAACTGAAAAGAGCTTGCTATATCACTTTGAAGCATTGGTATGTTATTAATTTTTACACTACATTGATGAATGTGTGACAAATTTTTGAATAGAATGCTTGAAACTTGCCTGTTAAATGAAGGCGAATACAAAGCGTCTGCTAGTTTTAAATTTCCTATAAGAGTCACATCAAAGAAATCATTATCGTAAGAAAAAAAAGAAATATTATTTGCTTTTCTTTTTGAAATAACCCCATTCAAGTCATCCAGATTGTTTTCAAGTTCATCAACCGAAATCCCGATGTAGGAATCATCAAAAACATGAGTAAAAATAGAGATCTTATTCATGCGTAATTTGGTCCTTTTTTTGCCTAACTCGAGCATTTCTCAATTCAGTAAAATCAATCTGAGACTGATCCATAAAGCCTTCAGGCCATCCAGAGAATTCAGCATTCTTATTGAATGTTATAGACTCCACACTAGGCTGACTTACGCCATCCTTTTTCCCAAAGCAATTTATAGTAACTTTATCATGCCATTCAGGATTTTGGGCCACATAAAGTTGAATGCCTTCTATTACGTGGTCACTATGAGTTTCTACGATTATATTCAATCCAGCATGAGACATTGTCGCAAGGAATTTACCCATTGCAGCTTGTGCGGCAGGATGCAAATGAGCTTCAGGGTTTTCAATGACAATAAAAGATTTTTCTTTTGCTATCAAACATGTTACAATCACAGGAAGAGCATAACTTATGCCAAAGCCAATGTTTGTCGCAAAATTTTCCGTAGAGAAATCATTATCTATAAAAATTTGTGCTGTTAATGTTTCTAAGGATTTTTTCGCTTTTATCTTAACACCGGGGAAAATAGACCCCAACCATTCGTTTACCTGAGCTTGCAAACGCTTATTTTTTGAATCGGGAAAACATCTTTTTTCGTCTAATTTTCTCGTAATAGGGAACGACTCTATAACCTGAGCTGTATGTTGCCCCATTGTACCGACATTTCTATAACTTAAATGAACTAGGGGTTGTGAAATTCTGGGTCCAATCCTTTCTGCCGATAGATAATATAACCTGTCTTCAAAATTACTATTCCCATTATTGGACACTTTCATTACAAAACTAGGTTCGTCCGATTCGCCTTTAAAAATTACACCTTCTTCATGTTGATTTTCATCCGTATTTATGTATATAGAAAACTCATTGCTTCCATCGGCTTTGTTACAAACACAATCATAAGTCCCTAAATTTTGACCAAAGACATCGTCTAAATATATTTTTCCGCTATTGCTCTTTATGGCCTTTTTGAATAACAAAATAGATTGTATAGAAGAACTCTTACCATAGCCGTTAGCACCAACAAATGCCGTAAGTTGGTTGAGAGAAATGTCAATACTATGAAAACATTTGAATTTTTCTATATGCAATTTTTTCATATTACACACCCTCCATCTCTCTTCTCATTATTTCTGAGGCTTTGTTAAACGCATAGATTACATTGGCTTTACCGTTGGTACCATAGGACACATACCTGTAATATTCTAAATCTGTATCAAGTTCACGACCTAAAATTTTTATAAAGCTATTTGCTTCAAATTTTTTCGTTACAGAGTCGGTTTCATATTGCGATAATATTACAGACCAACTTTCAAAAAGCAGTTTATTGATAATAAGTCTATTTGTTGAATTACATGTACTTTCTTTGACTTTTCTAAAACAATGTCTTCCAAATAGATGATATGCGTTTTGCATCGCATTATCAAACGATTGAACATAGTAATCCTTATCAAACGCCTTCATAGAATTGATACGTTCGACACAGTCATCTAATTCATCATCCATTATTCCGCTATATGAATCGACATTCCCCTTTTCGTTCGTTAATTTCAGAAAAAGAATATAACGAAGCGCAAATTCTCTTGCTTGCATTCTAGCATCAGGCAAATTGTCGGTGGCCTTTTTAAAGGATGGTAAAGCAACCATTTCTTTCAACAAATCTCGTAATGGCTGAGACGCAAAACTATTACGAATTTCTTGCATATTCAAAGGCATTCCACCTGTATTCAAACGCCTAAAGATGTCGTACTTTACACGAGCAGGAGAATCAGAACTAATAATATTTACGGCAATTTGATAGGCATTAAACCGTCGATAGAATTTTTCATCAATTTTCTTGTCTTTCTTGTCTTTAGATTCTAAGTTGTATGTTTTTCCCTTGCAACAATCCTCTAAATATTCAAGATTTTCCAATTTCAACTTGTTTTTCATGAACTCGCAAATAGTAGACAATCTTTGCAATCCATCAACAACAGTATAACGTCCTTCGTCATCTTCCGAGAAATAGAAAACAGGCAAAGGTATTCTCAATAAGATTGATTCAATTAATCTAGACTTTCTTGTTTTATCCCACACCTGGTTTCTTTGAAATTCGGGCATTAAATCCAAGTCTCCATCAGAAACCAGTTCAAAAATTTGCCTTAACGAAAAATTCTTTGTGTCAATTCGAATAGAGTCTGGATTATATGGCTTTACATCAGAAGAAGAATCCTTGTCATCAAATTCTATTATTGTTCCGGACTGAATAGCTGAAAAAATTTGCTCTTTCAAATCATCTAGAATCTGCTTTAAGGAGTCTTCTGATTCCGAAATGATTGAACGTTTTGGGCCATACTCTTGAAGTATTGCTCCGTTTTTTGCAGTAAATAGAAAGTATGGTTCATCTTTATCAGCAATAGTTTCAACTAAAGCAAACTTATGAACATTTGGATCCTGAGGTATAGCTTCGTATTCTTCCAGAGGAAGTAACGATAAAGTCACTTCGCCACGATCTATGATGTTTAACGATGTCTGAATATTCATGTTTAACCTCTTTCTATCTAAAAAATAATAAAAAAGCTACAAAACCTGCTTCAAGGGAGTAAATTTATTCTCTTTCATCCACAATAGGGCTTTCATCCAGCGATCTCTGGAAATCCTTTTTTTAGATTCATTCCAATTTGTCAGTACTTCTGTGACAATTTGGTCATCGGTCGGATCTGCACCTTGATTCAAAAAGTCTTCCCAAGCACTGTAGAGCGTTGCAACGATTTCGCATTGCTCTGTTTTAGCGGTTTTGAATGTACTTATAATGCTGTCAAATACCGAGCGACATTCCGAGTAATACCGTTCAAAATATTGGCTATGACCACCTCTTTTTTCTAGAGGTATATAATGATTTCCTTTGTCTGAACGAATAAATTTAAACCATTTCTGCTTTTCTAATTGAGAATCTACAGAACGCAACGCTCTGTTGTCGTATGGTCCTGCTGCATCGCGATGATATGACGAATTGATGTCTAGTTCACACATTTTTTCTGCAAGAAACAGCATCTTTTCCATCTTTACATGACCAAATGTTGGTTCGGCACAAAGACGATGGGCAATTTCTGCTGCAAGTACGGCACGTTTAAATGCGACGGGAACAACACGATTGTTTTCAACAGATTTTGTTTCCAATTTGGCATCAACCAACCTGATTTTTCCGGTGAGGAGTTGTTGCATCATGCCGGTTTTGAGGGTGCGGTATTTTGCGAGTTTGGTTTCGAGGGCCGAGATTTCGGTGTCCATGTCGCTGAGAACGTTTGCGATGGCGGTTTGTTCGTCTTTTGAAACTGGGATTCGCAGTAAAACATCTTCAATATTTTTGGATGTTAAACTTGGAACGCCACTTGCTTCGTTCATTGCAAACCAATCAACGAGACAAAACGCATAGTAAATAAATTTTGGAATGCAGCCGTTAAATCCATATGTATAAAAAAGAGTGTCAACAGTCCAAATTTTTCCTGTGTGATAAAAAGGCTTATCAATTGTTCCTTTACGTCCAATACAAACTGTTTCGCCTTCATAAAGATAGTCGTTAACGGATGTCATATAGCCACCTGTTCCATAAACAGGCACATTGCCGGATTTTAAATTTTTGTAATCTCGTCCGTGTCCAATTTTTAACAACTTTCCGACGTTTTTCACTTCCCAATCAATGGGTATCAACCCAAGTTCGGTCATTTTGTAGCCATTGGATTCTTCGCGCTTTGCGCTTCGCTCAGAATGACACGCCTTTCGTCTTTCGTCTGAGCCGAATCCGGGGAGGCGTTTGCGGCCGGTTAGGAGTTGCTGCATCGCGCCTTGTTTGATGTTTTTCTTTTTGGCGATGAGTTTTTCAAGATTGTTGATTAGGGTGTCAACGTCGGAGAGGGCGTTTGCAACGCGTTGTTGTTCTTCTATTTTCTTAGGAAATGCAATTTTTAGATTTCGGACATCTGCAATAGTCAAATTATGCTGAGCACCCGATTTTTCATTTGCAAATATCTGAGTTTGACCATCGACACTTTGAAGGTATAAATTGGTCCATTCAATAAGTCTTTTATCATTAAACCGAGCTACACCAACAGCGCCACCAATGAAAGCGTCTTTCTGATGAGAAAAGTAAGCTACATTACCGATACGCCCCGATATGGAGATGAGTAACACAGGTTCATTCAGTAAAATTTTAGGATAATTAATCGCAACCGATTTCGGGATATAGAAATCCGTTTCAAAATTAATTTTCGTTCCCTCAAAATCTTTGTTTTGAATAAATGGTAGAGTATAACTTGATGAATTTCTTACTAGAGATGGTTTAATTGCTGCTGAGTAGTCAAAACCTGTTTGCTTTGTTATTAAATAGCATAAATCGCACAACTTGATAACTTCCCAATCGCGTGGAATCATCCCGACTTCGGTCTGTTTGAATTTCGTTTCTTTCATAAATTAAGCCCTAGATCCTTCGACTCCGTTACACTCCGCTCAGGATGACGCATGTGGCTCCTATCGCTTCGCTCCAGGATGACAATCTTTTGTCTCTTGTCTTGATCATACCTCAAATCCCATTTCTTTGAGGTGGTTCTTGACTTTGGTTTCGTAGTCGGCGACGGTTGCTTCGAGGTCCGGGAGCGTGTTTTCGTAGCGGTCGGCGAGTTCGGTCACGCGGGTTGCAATCTTGTGGCTGGTGGTGTCATAGAGGCTCTTGATTCCTTCGAAGATGTCAAAGCTCCACTTCTGTTTTACGAGCAGGTCTTTGATTTCTTTTTCGGTGAGTTCGGCATACTTGTTCTTGACGGATTCGTCCAGGGCCTTGTTCAGTTCCTTGACGATGCCTGCCTGGTTTTTCGCGGTGGTGGCAAGTTCGGTGTATTTGGCGAGCACTTCAAATTCTTCGCCGGTCGTTTTCTGCTTTTTCAGTTCCTTCAACTTGGCGGCAATTTTCTTTGCGTCCAAATCTTCGCTTTCTTCCTTGATGTAGTCTGCAAGAACACCGCCTTCGCCGCTGTTTTCTTCCACGAATTCTTCGAGCCTGGATTCGCTTTCGGCAACAATCTGTTCGGCACGCTCGATTTCGGCCTGTTCCTTGGCAAAGTAAACGCGCTCGATGACGGTCTTGGGCAAAAGTTTGCCTTCCCAGCCGATTTCCTTGGGCTCAGCCTTTTTCTTGCCGTCATCCTTCTTGGATTCTTTCTTGAAGATTTTCACGATTTCGGCACCGGCCATATAGCCGTCGTACTTGAGCACGAAAACGTCGTCGCTCATGGTCTCTTGCCAGTAGGCGAGCAGCACCTGGTAAACATCGTAAAAGTCCACGAGTTCAATGTGGCGGAATTCGTCTATCAGCGATTCCGAGAGTTCTATGATAAACTTCTTCACATCTACCGTGCCGTCGATGTTCATCAATTTCTTGGAAGACTTCTTGAGCCATGTGTCAAAGGCGTTGTCAATCTGTTCGGCGTAGGCCTTGAATTCTTCGTCGTTGAAGATTGCGCTGCGGATTTCGTCTTTCTCGACCTTGAGCTGGTAATAGCCCGCACGGAATTTCTTGAAGAGTTTGTTCTTGAGGCCCGGGAAAATATCCCAGTAGCGTTTTAAGGAATCCACGTCACCCGCGGGGATGCCGCCGTTCAGATGGGCGTCAATGGACTGTTCGTCTTCGGCGTCGCCGCTGTCGATGTAACGCGGGATGTTCAGGTTGTAACCGTTCTTGACCTTGATTTCTTCCATCGGGACAAAGCGCGCGTACTTGGGGTCGTCTTCGATGCGGTTCACGAAGGTCTGCACAATCTTGTGGATGTCGCGTTCGCGCAGGCGGTTCTTGGGGCCGTCTTTCACAAAGTCGTGGCTTGCGTCAATCATGAAGATGCCACCGCCCATCCCCTGGCGTTCGGCAGCGTCTTCCTTGTCCATCACGATGATGCAGGCGGGAATGCCCGTGCCGTAGAAAAGGTTCGCGGGGAGTCCGATAATGCCCTTGATGTAGCCGCGGTCGATGATGTTCTTGCGGAGGGATTCTTCGGCATTGCCACGGAACAGCACGCCGTGGGGCAAAATCACTGCCGCCTTGCCGGTGGGCTTGAGCGACTTGAGGATGTGCAAAAGCCAAGCGTAGTCGCCGTTTTTTTCGGGCGGGCGATCGTCATAGCCGTCGAAGCGGCCAAATTCCTGCAAGCCGTCGGTCCAGTTCTTGAGCGAGAACGGAGGATTCGCGACGACAAAGTCGAAACGTTTCAGTGCGCCGTTGTCCAAATATTGCGGGTTCGAGAACGTGTTGCCCGACTTGATTTCGCCACTGGCCTTGTTGTGGAGAACCAGGTTCATTTTTGCAAGGCCCGCCGTCGTGGTTTCTTTTTCCTGGCCGTAAATGGCGATGTCGAAGGGGGCCTCGTCAGCTGCGCGAATGAGGAGCGAGCCCGAACCGCATGCGGGGTCGTAAATGGTCGTGTTCCTGTTCTTGACTTTCCCAAGGCCGATGACTTTCGCCAAGATGCGGCTCACTTCTGCCGGGGTGTAGAACTGCCCCTTGCTCTTGCCGCTTTCGGTAGCGAAATTGCGCATCAGGTATTCGTAGGCATCGCCCAGAATGTCGTCGCCGCCCGCCTTGTTGTTGCTGAAATTGAATTCCGGGCGTTCAAAAATAGACACGAGGCCGGTCAAGGTATCGACCATGTCCTTGCCGTTACCGAACTTGGAATTATCGAAGAACTTTGCGTTGTCGATGACGCCTGTCAAGTTGTTCGCTTCGGCGAGTTTCGCGATGGCCTTGTCCATCTTTTCGCCAATGTCCTTGTTGTTCTTGAGCGCGACGAGGTCATCAAAACTACCGCCTGCCGGGACGTTGATATCGGCGTACTTCTGACCCTTGAACTTGTCGGTCACGTACTTCACAAAAAGGAGCGTCAGAATGTAGTCCTTGTACTGGCTTGCGTCCATGCCGCCGCGCAGTTTGTCACAAGATTCCCAGAGAGAAGAGTAGAGTTCGTTCTTCTTAATAGCCATATAAAAACAGAATGTCGTTAAAGGTGTCTGATAGCGTTTTTTAGAAATATATATAAATGAGGGTGTAGAAGGTGCTCTTTATATCAATTATGCGTTTGACAGAGACTTTTTGGAGCCGAGTTGGGGGCGTTGCGGGGTGTCCCCTCTAGAAGGGGTAGCGGATGATACGGCGAGATGGCGGGTCGTGGCCCGCCATGACGACGTAGCAGGAGCGAGGGGAAGGCCTTCCCCTACGCCCTTCGTTTTACCCTAACTGTCCGGGCAGCACTAACTTTTCCTTGTACGGAAACTCCTTATCGTACTTCTCGAAAGCCTCGGGGTTGCGCATGGCGACAAAGTACGGTTCGGGGTCGTGGTAGCTGCCGGTGATTCCGTCGAGGAATCCTTCTTGCAGTTCCTTGCAGAGGAAGTAGGGCGCGTCGCTTTCGGGGGTGTTAGGGGGCAGAGCCCACTAGGCGAGAGGGTAGCGGCCCTTCGGCAAGCTCAGGGACCTTGGTTCCTGTGGTTGGCGGAGGAAAGCGAGGGGGAAACCTCCCCCATCAAAATAATTTTCAAAAAATCGCGTGGGCCTATTGACAAACTGAATTTTTGAATTTCGCCGAAAAAGCCCGAATTTTCCCTGATAGACGAGGATTTGCTCAAGTCGCGAATATATACCATCCGCGGGGTAAAGGTCATGCTCGATGCCGATTTGGCGGAAATTTACGGGTATAGTACGAAAAGGTTCAATGAACAAGTCAAGAATAATATCGTCAAATTTGATGTGGATTTTCGTTTTCAATTGAATAATGCCGAGATATCGTTATTATCGAGGTCGAAAATTTCGACCTCGATGCAGGTAAAAGGCGTGAAAGGTGGTCGTTCTTATAAACCTTACGCCTTCACGGAGCAGGGCATCTACATGCTCATGACGGTCCTTTTTTGCAAAAGGGGGCAAAAATGCCGAAATTTCGTCAAATTTCGCGATTTGCCGCCATTTTCATTGAAAAATCTATAATTTTTAACAGATTTTATGTTGAAATATCTATAATTTTAGGGTATATTTATGTTGAAAAATCCATAATTTTTGGATAAAAACGGCGAGGAAGCATGTTCAAACGCAAGGCATACGACAAATTGAAGGAGTGGAAACAGACTTACTCCGGGCGGTATGCCTGCCTGCTGGAGGGTGCGCGACGTGTGGGCAAATCCACCATCGCCGAGGAATTCGCCAAGAACGAATACGAATCCTACATCCGGATTGACTTCGCCAATGTCACGGACGAGCTGCTGGATGTCTTTCGCGATATTTCCAAGCCGGACCTTTTCTTTTTGCGCCTCCAGGCAGAAACAGGCGTAAACCTCAAGGAACGCAAGTCCGCGATTATCTTCGACGAAATCCAGCTCCAGCCCAAGGTGCGCCAGGCAATCAAATACCTTGTTCAAGATGGCCGCTACGACTACATAGAAACAGGGTCGCTCATATCTATCAAAAAGAACATCCAGGGAATCGTCATCCCTTCCGAGGAGCATAAGATTAACGTCTATCCGATGGATTACGAGGAATTCATGTGGGCCATCGGCAAGGATCCTGCGGTGATACGCGAAATCTACAAGGCCAAGACGGCTATCGGGAACGCCACCAACAGGAGCCTGATGCGCGACTTTCGGCTTTACATGGCTGTCGGCGGCATGCCGCAAGCAGTTGACGCGTACATCCGCAAAGAAAACTTCGAGGTCATCGACGGCATCAAGCGGAAAATCAACGACCTGTATTTTGACGACTTGAAAAAACTGGACCCGACGGGCCGCCTGTCCAACATCTACAAGGCAATCCCGAGCCAGCTCGCGCTGAAGAAAAAGAACTTCGTCATCACCACGGCAACAGGCAAGCAGAAAACGCCAAAAGACGAGGAACGCTTTTTTGAACTGAAGGACTCCAAGACGGTGCTTGCCTGCTACCACGTAGCCAACCCAGCCTCGGCTCTCGCACAGACAAAGGATTTGGACAAGTTTAAGCTTTACGCCGCCGACACGGGACTTTTTATCTCGCTGATGTTCGATAACTCGAAACAGACCAACGAGATTTACAAGAAACTTCTGAGCGACAAGCTGGATGCCGATTTAGGCTACCTGTACGAAAATGTCGCGGCCCAGATTATAGCATCAAGCGACAGGGAACTGTATTACCACACCTGGCAAAAAGAAAACAGCACGCATTACTACGAGATTGATTTTCTGCTATCGCACGGCCACAAGGTTGTCCCTGTCGAAATCAAGTCCTCGGCGGCACGAAACCACGAATCCATCGACCAGTTCGCCAAAAAATATTCCAGAAAAGTTTACCGCAGAATTCTTTTCTCACAAAAAGACGTGGATCACATCGGGACACTACAACTCAAGCCACTGTATATGCTACCGTTTGCGATTGAAGAGATGTAGGGAACGAATAGCGGCAGAAAAAACGCCCCTACTTCACCTGCACTTTCCGGATTTCACTGCCGTAGTGTATGATATAGGTGCCGGGGACTTTTATCGTTCTGATATGACGGCCCTGTAGGTCGAAAACAAGTGCGGCGCCACGGGTGGCGTGCAGCCCAGGTAAATACCCGTTGCGGGGCATGGCGATGGAGGCAGCGCTTTCCGCGGAACTGCTAGATTCCGGGTCAAGCCCGGAATGACGTGACGAACTCATTCCGTATTCGAACGCTCCAAGGTCAGGCGCTTCGCCCACAAACGGGAATCCCAAATCCTCGCCCTTGTCGATGGCGCGGCTTCCTTTCTTGAGTTTCAAGAAGCCCACGTCTGGCAGGCTGCCGTCGGCGTTGCGCGGGCCCAATATTCCCGCGATGGTCGAAAGATCCTTGCCCGTGACGGTCATGCTCGGGTCGTCGAGACTTTCAAAATCGTCTTCGGTCAGGTCGAGTTTCAGGTTCCAAGTGTTGTTCTCGCCGGCCGGGCATTCCACATAACGGTCGATGTTCTGGCTCGGTATATACTCCCAGCATTCCCCGACTTGCGAATTCTTGTTCGGGAAGGCGATGTTGTTCTTGAGCACGTGCGCGTTGTCGCCAGTGAGGGGCGCCACCTCGGCAATACGGTTCCCCTGCGAATCGAAGAGCGTCGATGCCATGGCAAATTCGCGGTCCTTGTTCATGTATGACGTGTTGTTGAGCCACTTGCTGCCCACGCCGGTGTAGTTCGCGTAAAAGCCCGTCGCCTTGTTTTTCCAGGCGGCGCAGAACTTGATGGTATGCCGCCCGCCGCCGAGAGTGCTCTCGCCCATCTTGATGCCGTGACCGTTGCCGTTCTTCGGGTTTCCAAGTCCGTAATCGCTGTAGCCGTTCCCCATGGCATAGCAGTTCTCCAGCACCACGGGGAATTCCTGGTTGATGAAGTCGAAGCCGTCGTCACTGTTCCACCAGGCGCGGCACCCGATGAACTTGGTCGTATCGCCCTCGCCGGGTTTCTGGTAGTGCGCACCAAAGCCGTCGGCGTTCTCGCCATCGCCCTGCCATCCGGTGGGGTCGTAGTTGTCGTGCGCGTCGCAGTTCAAGAAGATGTGTCCGCCGCCATCTGGCGCGCCGTCGTTCGCGAAGAATCCGGGACCCGCATTGTGGTGGCTGTCCATATTTTCCAAGAAGATGTGCTTGCTCGCGTAAAGGAAAACGCCGGAATTCGAGTTGTGTTTCATGGGCGTGTTCCGCACCTCGAAACCCTTCAAGTGCAAATACTTTGCCGAAATCACAATCGGCGACGTGTACATCGCTCCCTCGGGCGTGCCGTCGCTATGGTCCGTGCCTGCGGCCACGGGGAGGTTCGCGCCGTCAAAAATCGGGCGCTCACCCGGGTAAGCGAGGTAATGGATGCGGTTGTTGTCGCTCTCGCCACTTGCCGTCAGGATAATTGCCGCAGTCATTTTGTACCGTGCGAAAAAGACGGTATCGCGCAGGTCGTAGATGCCTCCGCGTACCCACACGGTATCGCCCGCGTGCACCACGGTATTCGCCTTGTTGAGCGAGGCGAAGGGCTTGTCTTTTGTACCCGCCGCGCTGTCGCTACCGTCGGTCGCCACGTAATACACGGCGCCGAAGGATTGCACCGCCGCGAAGGCTAGCGCGAGTATGAACATGCGACTTTTCATACTCATGAATATACACTAATTTTTGGCAAGTGGGTACAGCGCCCCCGCAAGATTTCTAGAACTCCAGCCACCCCGTTTCGAGACCGGTCACGGGAACAATCCTGCGCGGAGTCTTCCCTTCCGGGCCAGTCACCACGGCCATTCCGGTGAGGTAATTCATCCAGCGCTGGGGCGTAAACCGCATGTGGCAAAAATGCGTGAGACACGGAACCACCCAGGCGTCGTGCGTCGCGAAGATGTTGAAGCGAGCAGTACCCTTCGAAAGCATCATCGAGAGCATTTCTTCGGAACGGCTTGCCAACGGGTAGAACGCCTCGCGGATACCGCGGGCCCTTTGCGAAGTTTCGTTTTCGAGCCATGCACAAATCCCTTCGTAGAATCCGGCACGCAGCACATCCAGGTACGCATCGTAATTCTGCACAAAGTATTCCGCCAGGCAGTCGAGCGGCTCCACATGCGGGGAATCGGCGACCTGAACTGCCGAACCTACACCGGCGCGGCCCCTGCCTATATACCGTGCCGTTTCCATGCAGCGCCCTACCGGGCTCGAGAAAAAGACGATATCGCCCTCGGGCGGAATGCACTTGCCCAATGCAAGCGCCTGCTCGCGTCCGCGTTCCGTAAGGCCTACGTGCGCGCCAAAGTCGGGGTCGTTAGGCGTAATGTGGTTGCGTTCGCCATGGCGTACCAGGAAGAACACTCGCTCGTCACTTGCCAGCGATGCAAAAAAATCTTTCGCACTTACAAAGCCCATTTACGAATGACACAATTCCCTAAAAAATCGTTATCCAAATGACATGCCCAAGCACAAAGCTCAATATGCCGAGCAAGAACCCGCACAAAATGTCCGTGAGCCAGTGCACGCCAAAGTACACGCGCAAAAGTCCCCACGTGAGCGGCAATAGCATCATCACCCAGCCGTACTGCGGAATGCAATAGAACACCGCCGAAGCCACCGCCAGGTTATTCATCGTGTGGCCCGAGGGGAAGCTGTACTTGTCGAGCGGCGGGACCTCGGCCTTGATTTGCGGATTCGCGGCAAACGGGCGCGGGCGTTTGGTATTGAGTTTAACCACCTCGTAAAGCACAAGGCTAACCGCGAGCGCCATCAGCGCTTGCCAAAGGATAGGCAGGAAGTTTTCCCAGCCGACCATCAAGAAGACGAACAGCGCAAAGGCGGCCCAAATGTAGCCGTCGCCGAGGCGCACATAGAACTTGAGCCAGCCATTCACCCTTTCCGAAAAATGGCGGTTCGTCCAGTATACCGATACGCGGTTGTCAAATTCTGCGATTTTCTTGAGCATCACTGGTAAATGTAGTTAATAAAATTCCTATTATTTGATGGCAAGAAAAAATATAAAGGAAGCAATATGCGCGTACTCGTTCTCAATTGCGGCAGCTCCTCGGTCAAGTTCGCCGTTATCGACACCCAGACCAAGCAGTCCATCTCCAGCGGCCTCGTCGAAAACATCGGCGTGAACGGCCACGTGAAGGCCAAGGGCCCCGAAGGCAACATCGATTTCAATTTCGACTGCCCGACGCACGCTGAAGCCGTCGCCGAAGTGCAGAAGTTCTTGAACGAACAGAAGCTCATCGACACGATTGAAGCCATCGGTCACCGCGTGGTGCATGGCGGCAAGTACATCAAGAGCGAGAAAGTCAGCCAGGAAGTCATCGACTACATCCGTAGCATCACGCTGTTCGCCCCGCTGCACGAACCCGCACACGCGACCGGCATGGAATGCGCGACCAAGTTCTTCCCGAAGCTCCCGCAGGTGGCCGTGTTCGATACCGCGTTCCACCAGACGATGCCGCGCAAGGCATTCCTCTACGGCATTCCGTATTCCTTCTACGAGAAGGATGCCATCCGCCGCTATGGTTTCCACGGCACCAGCCACCGCTTTGTGACTGCAGAAGCCGCCAAGATCTTGGGCAAGAATCCGGAAGACTGCTGCTTCATCACGGCCCACCTCGGTAACGGCTCCAGCTGCTCCGCCATTTTGAACGGCAAGTGCGCCGACACCACCATGGGCTTCACCCCGCTCGACGGTCTTATCATGGGCACCCGCTCCGGCAGCCTCGACCCGGCCATCCTCTTCTTCATCAGCAAAAAATACGGCTACGACATCGACCGCCTCGACAAGCTCGTGAACAAGGAATCCGGTTTGCTCGGCCTCTCCGGTTTGAGCAACGACATGCGTACCTTGACGCAGGCCGCAAGCGAAGGCCATGTGGGCGCACAGATTGCTCTTGAAACCTTCTGCTACAAGCTGACCCGCGAAATCGGCGGCATCGCCATGGCACTCCCGCGTATTGACGCGCTCGTGTTCACAGGCGGTATCGGCGAGAACAGCCGCGTGGTCCGCAAGACGGTGATGGAAAACCTCGCCCTGCTCGGCTACCAGATTGACGACGCCCGCAACGAGGACAACGGCAAGAACTCCGGCCACATCATCAGCAAGGACGGCACGCCGACCGCTATGGTCGTCGCGACGAACGAGGAACTGCTCATCGCGCTCGACACCGAAGCCCTGGTGAAATAAGCGATCAACACATTACAGAAAAGCCCCGTTTCCGCGGGGCTTTTCTCATTTATAAAAGATCCCCGCCTGCGCGGGGATGACAAATGCGGGTTACTTAATCGTCCAGGTCTGCTTGTTGACCATCAGCACCTTGCGGCCCTGTACCTTCGCGGCGGCGTTACGCACGGCATCCTCGCTCACCGGGAGCCTGTGCTTCCACATCACGCGGCCCTGCATGTCGAAGATTGCAGCCATACCGCGTTCCGCAAGGATTGCACCCTGCCAGCCCAGCTTCGTGGACACAGCCACCTGCGGGATAGCATCGCTGCCCTGGCCTACCATGAACCTCAGGATCTTCGGGGCAATGGTCTTGGCCCCGGTTTCATCTGCCGCAGAGACCTTCATTGCATACGCCACATGGTTCTGCAGGTACTGCGTCTCGTCCTTGAGCTTCACGATAAGGCTATCGCCTTCAACAGTGGCGCTCAGGAACCTGTCTACATCGGAGACCGTCAAGACAAGCAAGGTATCATCCACATCAGTGAACATGTCAAATACGCTGAAGGCCTTGCGCCAGCCGGCAGCCGGAACGAGGATAGTATCGGCAGCACCGCCTATGCGCACCGGCACGTCATTGACGCATGCGATAGAGACCGGAATAGCCAAGGTGGTCGAATTCTTGTTCGCATCGGTCGCAATTACATTGACAGCCGTTTCTCCACATGCATCCTTCACGGCCTTGATTGTTATGGAGCCGCTCGTACTGACAGTAACTTTCAACAGACTGTCGGGATTGACCGCACTGATGGTTATCGCATCTTCTTCGGGATCCACAAACCAGGACGTGACTTCAAGAACCGTATAGGTGATACCATTAGTGAAGTCTTCCTTAAGGGCAGAAACTCGTGCACCCACGGTATCCTTGACGCCTTCGACAATTACAGGGGCATGGTTCCTGTATTCCACAGTCAGTGTCACGGCGGCGACATCCGAGGTATCGCCTTCTGCATTGACCACGAAGTAGGTGAAGATATCCTCGCCTTCATAATCGCCGACTTCATAGGTGAACGAGCCGTCGGTTTCAAGCTTGACCGTGCCATGGTCAGCCTTTTCGAAGAGGTAGGCCTTCAGCACGGATTCACCATCGGGGTTCACGTCGTTAGCAAGCACGCCCGACGCAGCATCAATCTTATTCACGAGATCCTGGCCAACCTTGTACACATCTTTCTTGGCGACCGGCTTGTCAGCAACACCAGTAATAGTGACAGGTATATCGACACCGAGAGTATCCTTGCCGTCAACCAAGAAGAGCTTGATGACATCCTTGCCGTTAGCATTGGGCACCGCGCTCACGGATATGACATGGTTTCCGGAAAGCTTCGTGTATGCAGCCTCGACAAGGCCCTTTGCGCTTGCCGCATGGAGCGGGAAGTTGGGCGTGAGCACGTCAGGATCCGAGAACTCGATATTATCACCCGGGATATAGATGTCGAAATCCTCAAAGTCCTCGGCAACCGTTACGCCGTCCTCAAAGTTCACAGGATCTTCTTCAAGAGAGCCGACATGGAAGAACGGGTTGTTGACCTTGAACGTCGCCGGGTCTTCCACGTTGTTCACCGTGATGGTAACGGTCGCTGTATCGCTCTTGTTACCATCGCCATCGGTCACAAAGTAGGTGAAGAAGTCCTCGCCATGGAAATCCGCTTCGGGAGTGTAAGTAAAGCCACTACCGGAGAAGGTGAGTTCACCATGAGTCGTAGACTCAACCAGCGTGGCCTCGATTGTCGGATTTTCGGGGTCATCGTCGTCATCATAGTCATTCTTCAGGACACCCTTCACAGCAGAAACGGTAAGCTTGGCATCCTCGTCAACCGTGAATGCATCGTCAACTGCCACAGGGGGGTTATCGCGGTCGACAAGCGTTATCTTGAGCGTGTACTTCACGGTCTTGTTCGTAGGATCGGCCGCCAGGAAGGAAACCGTCGCGACAGTGCCATCCTCAGGATTCGGCTTGCTCTTGAGCAATGCGACATCACTCAGGGAATAGCTCTTTGCGCCTTTGAGGTCAATAACAGGTGCATCAGAAGCCATCGACATAGTGATGTTCAGGTCATCGCCATCGGCGTCCTCGAAGATATCCTTGAAGGCAACCTTGAGCGTATCGCCTTCGTAGAGCGACTTCTCGTCAGGCGTAACCACACCTTCCTTCAGGTTCGGGGCGAAGCTACCGCAGGAACTGCCGAAATGGATTGCGGCAATCTTTATGACGTTTGTCGTCATACCAGGATTTTCTTGATCAAGGTACGACTGCTTGTAGCTGAACTGAACGCCTGTCTGCATCTCAAGATCAAGCGCCTTTTTCGTGCCCCAGCCCGCTTCTTGCGCCAGCTTGGAGAACGGGATAAAGAGGGTATCGATAGAGGCCTTCGGTGGCACATCATACCCGTTGTAGTTGCCATCCTTGATTGACGCCTGCTTGAAATCGAGGCGGAATATCGTGTCGGCTGCATAGGTGAGGCAAATGCCCTCATATGCGCTCAGGTCCTTGATGCTGTCCGCCTTGGCGCCCCATCCGAAGCCCACGCCCGCAGAAGAGGATACAGTCCTGCCGACCTTCGCCGTAATCACGTTGGCATCAGCCTCCGATTCAAGAGACACCGTTGCCACATTTCCCGTCTCGGAATAGGTATAGGTATACCACTTTCCGTAAGGGTGAATCGTCTTGCCGTTACCCTCGGCAGCACTCCACACGAGTTCCGGAGCCGCGACGGCGGAACCGACCAGGGCGCACACTACGCCCACTATAGAAATCATCTTCTTCATAATAGACCTCTTATGATTTCCCTTATTTAACCACTTTAATAAATGTAATATAAAGATATTAAAAGTGCAACACCTATCACACTTTTTTGCGGGCCTAAACTAGCCGCCAAGCAGGTCGAGCTCTTCGTAGCGTTCGTAAGCCTTTTCGAGCTCGGATTCGCGGTCCGCAATCTCTTTTTGCAGTTCCACGATGCGTTTTGCGTCGGTATAGACTTCCGGCTTGGCAAGTTCAGCCTGAAAACCCGCAATTTCGGCCTCTAACTTCTCAATTTTGTCGGGGAGAGCGGCATATTCCCGTTCCTCGTTATAGGAACGCTTCTTCTTTTTCGCAATATTCTGCGAATTTTGAGTATTTTGAGCAGAATTTTGGGTTGTAGATGCGCTAGACGCACGCAAATTCGCCCTTTCTTCGGCAATTCTCGCCGCATTGGTGGCTTCCTTGTCACGAACTTTGCGGTTATTCTCGTAATCCGTGTACCCGCCAGTAGCCTCAAAAACGTTCCCGCCCTCCTCGATTGCGAAAATACCCGTAGCGAACGAGTCGAGGAAGGCACGGTCATGGCTGACGGCTATGACGGTGCCGTTGTATTCGGCGAGGAGGTCGGCCAGCAGGTCGAGGGTCTCCATGTCGAGGTCGTTCGTGGGCTCGTCGAGCACCAGCACGTTGCTCGGGTGGCTGAACAGGCAGGCGAGCATCAGGCGGGCGCGCTCGCCGCCACTCAGGGCGCTGATGGGGCCGCGGGCGCGTTCGGCCGAAAACAGGAAGTTCTGCAGGTAGCTCAGCACATGCTTGCGCACGCCGTTTATGGTGATATACGCCTGACCATCGGCAATGTTTTCTACCAGGCTCTTGTCTTCGCGAAGGCCCTCGCGCATCTGGTCAAAGTAGGCCACCTGCAAGTTGGACCCGAGCCGCACCTCGCCCGATTCGGGAGCAAGTTCGCCGAGTATAAGCCGAAGCAGTGTAGTCTTGCCGGAACCGTTCGGGCCCACGATGCCGATGCGGTCGCCGCGCGAGACCTCAGTCGTAAAGTGCGATATGAGCGGGGCGCCGTCGTAGGAATAAGATACATCGGTGAGGCGTGCCACCATGCGGCCCGAGCGCTCGGCCTCCGTAATCTGCATGTTCACGTTACCCGTGCGGGTGCGCCTCGCTGCGCGTTCCTCGCGCATGCGGATGAGGGCGCGCACGCGGCCCTCATTGCGGGTGCGCCGTGCCTGGATTCCCTTGCGTATCCAGACTTCTTCTTCGGCAAGGCGCTTGTCAAACAGCGCATTCGCCTTCTCCTCTTCGGCGAGCGCCTGGTCCCTGAACTGCACGAACTTGTCGTACGGGAAGTCCCAGCCGCGCACACGGCCACGGTCAAGTTCAAAGATGCGGGTCGCCGTGCGCCTGACGAACGCGCGGTCGTGACTCACAAAGAGCACGGCGCACTCGAGGCGCGTCACGATGCCTTCCAGCCACTGGATGGCGGGAATATCCAGGTGGTTCGTGGGTTCGTCGAGCAAGAGCAGGTCCGGGTCGCTCGCGACTGCGCGGGCAAATAGCACGCGGCGTTTTTGCCCTCCGGACAAACTATCAAATTGCGCCTCGGGGTCAATACCCGTCTTGCCGAGAATCGCTTCTGCATGTGCATTGCGGATTTCAGAATCCGCGCCGTTTATCGCCGCGCCGTTTAATAAAGCGCCGGCATTTGTATCGCCGGCTAAAGATGCGCCGCCCATCACCACGTCGCGCACCGTCCCTTCCATGTGCGCCGGAATCTCCTGCACCATGCGCGAAACCTTCAGCCCCGACTTCTTCACGATATCGCCGGAGTTGTATTCCATCTCGCCTGTCAATATCTTGAGCAGCGTGCTCTTGCCCTCGCCATTACGGCCCACCAGGCAAATGCGGTCACCGGCCTCGATATCGAACGATACGTTGTCCAAAAGAGGCGGACCGCCAAAGCGGAGCGTTATATTCTGTGCAGAAAGGATGGGCATACAGGAACAAAGTTAGAAATTGCTACATTGATAACCGTGAGACGACTTGCCAAAACCATAGCCGCCGCGAGTATCCTGCTCGCCCTGCCAACATTCTCCGCTACGGATAGTGCGGCAGTTCCTGCAGATTCCGCGACCGTGCAGGCTGATAGCGCCGCCGCCGACACCTCGCATTTTCAGTGGTGGAGCGCAGTGCCCGTGCTCGGGTACACCGAGGAGACGGAACTCCAGTTCGGCGCGATGGTGAACTTCTTCATTCCCTCCTCGTTCAAGGGTGGCAACTCGCAGGAAATAGACATCGCCGCCTACGGTTCCACGCGCAAGCAGTTCCAGTTCGCGGCCACGCCGTACTTCTACCTCGCGCACGACCGCATCTCGGGCTGGCTCGATTTCCGTTACCAGAACTGGGTGGGGCATTTCTTCGGTGTCGGCAACGATGTGGACATCGACGACTACATCAGCTTTGACCGCGAGACGTTCTTCTTCATGGCCCTCGTGGAATCGAACCTCGGGCTCCCTCCGTCACTCCAGTTCTTCCGCTACGGCATGGTGCTCGACATCAACCACAGCGTAATGGACTTCCGCGACTACGAGGGCGAAATCGCGCTCCCCGCAAACCCGGACGGCTGGCGCACCGCACTCGGCTACCACCTCACGGTAGACACGCGCGACAACCCCAACTGGGCGCGCCACGGCATGTACCTGCAGTGGGAACACCGGTTCTACACCGATGCCATCGGCGACTTCGGCTTCACGTACCAGGAACTCGACCTGCGCACCTACGGCGAGACTATCTGGAACACCTCCATGGCAGTGGGCCTCATGTGGCAGCGCTCCGACGGCGACGTACCCTTCGAGTACATGGCTGGCCCCGACGGCATCAAGCGTTTCCGCGGCGTAGAGACAAAGTACTTCCGCGACAACCAGGCGCTCATGATGCAGGTGGAACTCCGCAAGACATTGTTCTGGCGACTCGCCGGCGACATCTTCTTCGAAGGCGGCAAGGTCGGGCCTTACTTTAGCCAGCTGCTGCGCAACGAGTGGCACCGTTCCGTCGGGTTCGGCGGCAAGTTCGCGCTCAACAAGAGCGAACGCCTGTACGCCCGCGCCGAGTTCTCGTGGGTGGACTTCAAGAGCCTCGGCATGACGTTCTACTTTAGAGAGGCGTTTTAGGGTGATTTAAATCACGGTGTAAAAAGGGCATTTTGAGCCTTTCTGTATACAGAAAAACGCGGACTCCGGGGTGGAATCCGCGCTTTTTATTTCGAGATAGAATACCTAAAAGGACCTTAGTCCTTGATGCTCGTCCAGTCGAGCACGCCCTTCTTGTACAAGTAGATGTAGCCTGCTTCGAGGATAAACAGGAACCCAAGGAGGACGATCAGGAGGTCCCAGCCACCAGCGAGGAACTGCACCGTCCAGGGGTAGAGGAACGCCACTTCCAGGTCAAAAACAAGGAAAAGCATGGCTACCATGTAGTATTTAACGGGGTAGCGCTCGTTCGCCGTGCCCGAAACGTGGGCAAGACCGCACTCGTAGGACGACCCCTTGATGAGGACGTTCTTCACCTTGCCCGGGTGCAAAAACCAGTTGGCGAGGAGCAACACAGTGGGGATGCAAAGCGCCATAATGACCAGGATGGTCATGGCGAACGTGGTGTCGAAAATTTCAACATTGCTCATAGTGATTTAAAAGATAGTAAAAAACTTTTTTCTGTTAACCCCACGATTTGTAAAGTATATTTGGGTACATGAAACGAATCATTTTAAAAATGGGCGTTTTGGGTGTGTTTTGTTTAGTTGCTGGCTGCTCCGACGACGGGAGCGCCAGTCCGTTGCAGCCAGTCGCCGATAACGATACAGAGGTCTCATCCTCCAACGAGGCAGTCGCAAATTCCAGTTCTTCTAGCGCGAAGCCTAGCGAAAGCACGACGCCTTCGAGCGAAAGCGGTAGCAAGACTCCCGCTGACCCGACAGTAATCCACGAACAGGTGGTCATTACCGATTCCGGTGCCATCCTGAATGTTACGTACCCCAGTAGCGCAGTCGTCTTCTGCTGGACCGAAGGTTGCGAGGCAAAGTATGCATCCTCCTCTTCGACCGCCCCGAAATCCAGCGAAGACAAGATCGTGTTTACCGAGTCGTCCGCTTCTGTCGAACCGCCGACCGTGAACGGCAACACCATGACCGACAACCGCGACGGCCAGACCTACAAGGTACAGAACGTTGGCGGCAAGTTGTGGATGGCACAAGATTTGAACTTCAAGACCGGAAACAGCATGTGTTTCGGTGATGACGATGCGAATTGCGCTAAGTACGGAAGGCTCTATGCCTTCGTTGCCGCTGCAAGGGCATGCCCCCCGGGTTGGAAACTGCCGGAGCGCAACGAGGCCCAGGCCGTACTCAACGACGATGCTTATCCGTGGAGTTACAGCGGCCGCTGCAAGGAAGGCAACTGTGACTTTACAGAGAAGATGGGTTTCCACTGGACAAACGCCACCCCGCAAGAAGGCGACAAGAACTACGGTGAAAAGAACGGCGAAATCGGAGTTATCATCGTGGAGAAGGAACCCGAATACGCAGGTAGCGACGACCAGAAGTTCTTCCAGGTAGACGAGAAGTCCAAGTTCTTCAGCGTCCGCTGCGTGCAGGAATAAAAGTTTCTCGCTGAGACAACAATTTAAGGTCCGCGAAAAGCGGGCCTTTTTTTATACCTCTATAAATTTGGCGCAGTATTCCTTCACCTGCTCGCGGACGCTGTTCCCGCGCACCTTCCCCAGCAGGTCAACGATATCCTCGAGCGGCGCGGCCATGAACGCCTCCGCACTCTTGTAGCGGGAAAGAATCTTCACGCGGGTCTCGTGCCCCACGCCGGGCATCTTGAGCCATTCCACTTCCAGGTCCTTCTTGCGCTTGCTCCGCTGGTACGTGATGGCGAAGCGGTGCGCCTCGTCGCGGGCGTTCTGCAGGAGTTTCAATGCGGGGCTCGTGCGGTGCAGCACGATGCTCTTCCGGTCATCGGGGAACACGATTTCTTCGAGGCGCTTCGCAAGTCCGATGAGCGGCAGGTCCTTGTCGTGCCCGAGTTCTTTAAGAATCTGCATGGTGGCATCCACCTGGCCCTTGCCGCCATCGCATACCCACAGGTCGGGCATGGGCGTGCCTTCGTCTTCGAGCCGGCGGATACGGCGGGTCATCACCTCGCGCATGCTCGCGAAGTCATCCACGCCCTCAACCGTCTTGATAATGAACTTGCGGTAGTTCGCCTTATCGGGCTTGCCGTTCTTGAAGGCGACGAGACTCGCCACCGTGTTCGTGCCCGAGAGGTGCGATATGTCCACGCACTCGATACGGAAGGGGGTCTTCTTGAGCCCGAGAACCTTCTGCAGTTCAAATACGCTCTGGTCGATCTCGCTGTACTTCTGCACCTCCGCGCGCATCTCCACCAGAATCATGTCGGCGTTGGCACCTGCAAGTTTGAGGAACCCGAGCTTTTCGCCGCGCTGCGGGTTCACGATGCTCACCTTGTGCCCTGCCTTCTCGGTCAGGGCCTGCGCGAGCGATTCCAGATCCGACGAGTCTCCGGCAATGTCGCCCTCGTCGCCGGCCCCGAGCGGCACGTCCGTCGCAATCTCGCCCGGGATAAAGTCCACATCCATGTACCACTGCACGAGCATCTGCCGGAAAATCTCGAGCTCGTCCTCTTCCAGCTTGCATTCCAGGCGGTAGTGGCGGCGCCCGCAGAGCACACCGTTCCTGTACTCGAAAATCACCGCGGCCGCCATCGTGCCGTTCCGGCGGAGGCTCAGCACGTCCATGCACAGGCGCGCATCCGTCACGTCCGTCTTCTGGTGGACACCCGTAGCCTTCAGGGCCTGGATGGCGTCGCGCTTCTTCATCGCGGCCTCAAAATCCAGCCTATCGCTCGCCTCCTGCATCTCGGCTTCCCATTGGGCAATCAGGTCGTCGCGCTTGCCGTTCAGGAGCATCTGCGTCTGGAGAACCGCCTCGTGGTACTCCTCCTGCGTCACGAGTCCCGCGCACGGGGCGCCACACCGCCCAATGTGGTAGTTGAGGCAGGGCCTCGCGGGCTTTGCCAGCGGGAGCTTCAACTTGCACTCGCGTATCTTGAACAGGCGGGCGGCAATGTCCTGCAGTTGGGCGATCATGCGGGAATTCATGTAGGGGCCAAAGTACTGGCAGCCGTCCTTGCGCACCGCACGCGAAAGGAAGAGCCGGGGGAACGGCTCGTTCACCGAGAACGCTAGGTAGGGGAAATGCTTGTCGTCCTTCAGCAGCACGTTGTACTTGGGCGTGTGCTTCCGGATAAGGTTCGCCTCCAGAATGAGCGCCTCTGACTCGCTCTCGGTAATAATCCACTCGATGTCGCGGATGTAGGGCAGCATGAGCGTCGCGGCCCGGTGCCCGCCGTGGTCGCTCCCGTCAAAGTAACTCCTCACGCGGTTCTTGAGCACCTTGGCCTTGCCGATGTAGATAATCTTCCCCTGGGCGTTACGCATGATGTAGACGCCCGGCAACGCGGGGAGTTCGGCAAGCCTGCGCTCGATATGTTCGCTAACGGGAATCACTACCCTACAAGGTAAAATTTATTCCGCCCCGACAATTCTTCCGTTACCGTAATTTTTATGATTTTTTTCATACTTTACCGCTTATTTTTTTATATATCTTTTGATAGGTGATTCATAACCCCCCTGATCACGGAGCAATAAATGAACCTAGAGAACATCAATCTCCTTTCGCAAAAGGTAGACGGCGTCCTCACCACCGTACGTAACCTACGGCAAGAAAACGCCACCCTGAAACAGACACTGGCCACCAAAGAGGCCGAAATGCAGGACAGGAACCTTGTCCTCGAGAGCCTCAACAACGAAATCACCGACTGCAAGGCAGCACTCCAGGCCCGCGCCAACCAGGCAGCCGCCCAGGACGAGGTGATAAACCAGAAGCAGGGCGAAATTGATGGGCTCCGCGGCGAACTTGACGGCGCAAACACGAAAATCGCCGACCTGCAGAACATGCTCGACCAGACGAACGGCAACCTGCAGAACGCAAACGAAAAGATTTCATGGCTCGAAGCCGGCATCAACGAGAGGGACGGCAAGCTGAACGCCATCCAGAACGAATGTGCCGCATCCAAGGCAAACGAAGTCCTGCTGAACCAGAAAATCGAGGAACTGAACCGCATCATCGCAGACAAGGACAACGCGATTGCCGACAGGGACAACACCATCGCCGAGAAGAACAACGCGATTGACGTGCTCAACTCCGAGAAGGCGAGCCTGAACGACACCATCCTGGCGCAGGGCGAAGAAATCCGCGAGGCACAGGAACGCTTCAAGCAGATGGTCTCGACCATCGAGAACGAACTTGGCACCGAAATCCCCGTGGACGTGGCCTTCAACGAGCAGCCCGCTGCACAGCCTGCCGAGCCCGCTCCCGAGGCAGTCGCCGAACCGGTTGCTGAACCTGTAGTAGAAGAAGTTGCACAGCCCGAACCCGAACCGATTGTAGAACCGGTCGCAGAACCCGTGGTTGAACCCGAGCCCGAGCAGGTCGCCGAGCCGGAACCCGAATCCCATATCATTCCCGATACCGACCCCGCAGAAGACGAAGAAGATATTATAGAAGTACACCCCGCAAATGAGAAGGAACCGGACCTTTTCGCGAGCAATGGAGGCTCGCAATCCGGTTTTTTCGGCTAAGATGGCTGATGGATGACGATCCATTCGGCGTAGGAATGAAATAATGGCAGAAGCAAATACACACAGGTCCGTAACCGTCAATGTCGGTAGCGAACGCCTGACAATCAAGACCGACCTTCCCGACGGGGATATCAAGGAAATCGTCGACTACATCGACGAGCGTTACACCAGTTACGAGCGCTACGGCCTCGAAACCGGCAAGCGCATGGCACTGCTTGCGCTCGAAATGTGCGAGCAGATGTTCGCGCACCGCAAGATGCTCCGCGAGGTCAAGGTCGAGCGTGACGAACTGAACAACGCTATGAAGGAAATGGCCGCCCTCCTCGAAGAGGGCCAGGAACACAAGGAATCCTCGCCCGAAGGCGACTGGGTTTAGGCTCTAAAACCACTCTCAAGGCTGGCCAGTGGCGACTCGCGCCATGGCCAGTCTTTTTTTACAATTTCATGACAAACAACGTGCAAAATAAGGCATTTTGCCTATTGCTTTTGCCCGTAAATTAGGATATATTAAGAACATAGGCATCGCACGGATTAACGCCCGATCTAACAAGATATAAACAGCTCGTGGCTCTTGTGGTCTAGTTTAGGCGCGCATCGACGTGAAAAACGAAGCACCAAGGCACTGCTATCTTTCAGAAA